>Ga0308002_1000057_pt1 | contig 44250 bp, 36 predicted proteins | sample Neamet34_FD_203148 | JGI IMG/M metagenome (GOLD analysis project Ga0308002, IMG submission 203148) | Marine microbial communities from water near the shore, Antarctic Ocean - #34 | ecosystem: Environmental > Aquatic > Marine > Unclassified | place: Southern Ocean | collected 2014-06-06
ATTGACCATATGAGTGCAATGCAAGTAATAGATAAAATTAAAGATGCTGGCGGTAAAATGCTATTGTTTGAATCTTTCTGTGGCGGAATCGTAGCTCCTGAAAGTGATAACAACTTATGGAATTATAAGTTTACCTGGAATCCTAGAAATGTAGTTTTAGCAGGACAAGGTGGTGCTGCCATGTTTATACAAGAAGGAACGTACAAATACATACCCTATACTAAATTATTTAGAAGAACAGAATTCTTAAAAGTAAATGGTAGTGGCGATTTTGAGGCTTATGCAAATAGAGATTCTTTAAAATATAGAAGTGTATACGGCTTGAATGATATTCCTACAATGTACAGAGGAACTATTAGAAAAATAGGATTCTCTAGAGCTTGGGATATTTTTGTCCAATTAGGAATGACTGATGACTCTTATACTATAGAAGCCTCTGAAAATATGAGCTATAGAGATTTTGTGAATTTATTTTTAGGATATTCTCCTTCAGATTCTGTAGAGTTAAAATTACGCTCTTACCTTAATATAGAGCAAGATGACGTGATGTGGGCAAAATTAGTAGAGTTAGACCTCTTTAATCCAGAAAAGAAAATTGGATTGACAAATGCAACCCCTGCAAAAATGCTTCAAAAAATATTAGAAGATTCATGGACCTTGCAAGAAGAGGATAAAGATATGATTGTAATGCAACATCTTTTCGGTTACGAATTAAATGGTAAAAAGCATCAAATAGAAAGTAGTTTTATTGTTTTAGGAGAAAACCAAACCTATACAGCAATGTCTAAAACAGTAGGTTTACCTGTTGGAATTGCTGCCTTAAAAATTCTAAAAGGAGAAATTAAAACACCAGGTGTTCAAATACCAATTAACAAAGAGGTATATGAACCTATTTTAAAAGAATTAGAAAATTACGGTCTTAAATTTACCGAGAAAGAAGTACCATATATGGGATATAATCCGAATAATGTACATAAATAAATTCATGCAATTGCGAAGAATTAATAGCCTAATAGAATAATTACTTCTTCGCAATTATATCTTAAAACTACATTTTTAGATAAAAATCTTTCGTTAATTGAATATAGTCTTCTGTATATTCGTGTCTAGCAAGTTCTATAATTAAATGTGTTTCTTCTAATTCAGTTTCCTGAAAAGAAAATGCCAACAAACTTCTTTTCACTTCTGACTTTTTATTTCCTTGAACTCTGCAAACTTTGTTTAAAAACAAATGATGCTCTTTGGCTATATTTATAAAGTTCGCTTCCTCTTTAAACGGAATAATCGTAGAAAAAATTCCAGTTTCTGATAAAATTTTAGAAACGCCAACTAACAATTCTTCAAAAGACAATGAAGAAGTAAAACGTGCCTTATTTCTTGAGGAATCGTCACTTTCAAAGTTGTCTGTATAAAAAGGTGGATTCGATACAATTAAATCATAACTCTCATCCTCAGCCATTATTTCATCTGCAAATTCCTGAAAAGTCGCGTTATAACAATACAAACGGTCTCCCCAATCAGATTTTTCAAAGTTTTCAACTGCTTGTTCATATGCATTTTCATCTAACTCCACGGCATCAATTGTCATTGCGTCAGAACGCTGTGCAATCATTAGCGCAATAACACCACTACCTGTGCCAATATCTAAAATAGTATCTGGGTATTTATCAACAGTAGACCACGCACCTAATAAAACTCCGTCTGTACCTATTTTCATAGCCACCTTATCTTGTTCCACTGTAAATTCTTTAAACTTAAAAGGTTGGATCATTTTTCAAAAATACTACAATTTCCTTTCATTGTAATGTTTGTATAGTTTTTGTATTGGTCAAATATGACAGTACAAAACTATATTCTCAGTATTTTTATTAAAAATTTAGATAAAGTATAAATAATGAAAAAGAGCCTACTACTAATTACATTTATATTGAATAGTTCAATGTTTTTTTCACAACAACTGCCCATTGAATTTAATTCTTCTCAAGATAATTTTATTGGTTTCGATGGAAGCAGTTTTGCAACAAGAAATGACCCATTAGACGGCGCTAATAAAGTTGGACAATTTCATAACAACGGAACAAATAAAAATCAAGGGTTCTATTTAGATGTATCCGTGGATACAGATAATCAAAAAATAATAACATTATCTTTTTACTCATTTGACCCTAATAATCATAACATTCTTGTAAAATTAGAAGACCCAAATAAACCTAATATACAGGTCAAAGAAACTTTCTCAATTACTGCTGCTCAAAATTGGCAAACAATAACCTTTGATTTCTCTAATGCAAAAAATAGTGTAGACGGAACTGCAGCAGCTGCTTATGGAATTTATAGTAAAATTGCAATCTTTATTGATTACGATGTTGCAACAGCAGGAACCTATTTAATAGACGACATATCTAATGGAACTTCAGCACCTGACCCAAATGTATTAGATGTAATTTATACAGACTTAGTTTGGTCTGATGAATTTAGTTCTGCTGGAGCAATTGATGAAAATAAATGGTTTCATCAAACAAAAATTCCAAGCGGTGGAAGTTGGTACAATAATGAAGTACAACATTATACCAATAGAACTCAAAACTCTTATGTAGAAGACGGCAACCTATTTATAAAAGCTATTAAAGAATCTTTTACAGATCAAGGGCATACAAAACAATACACCTCTGCAAGGTTAAACTCTAAATATGCATTTACTTATGGCCGTGTAGACGTGAAAGCTAAATTACCTTTAGGAAGCGGTACTTGGCCAGCAATATGGACTTTGGGAAGAAACATTAATGAAGACGGAGGATTTTGGAGCACTCAATTTGGAGAAACAAACTGGCCTGCCTGTGGTGAAATTGATATTATGGAACATGGCCTACATAATGATAATGAAGTATCAAGTGCACTGCACACACCATCTAGTTCTGGAAATACCGAAAACACTTCTAAACAAATATTAGATGATGTTACCAATAACTATCATATCTATTCAATGAATTGGTCTCCAAATCAAATTACTTTTTTAATTGATGATGTTGCCTATTACACTTACAAACCCAGTACAAAAAATAATAATACTTGGCCCTTTGACACGGAACAATATTTGTTATTAAATGTTGCAATGGGAGGATATGCTGGCGAAATAGCATCTAATTTTACAAACAGTAGCATGGTTATAGACTACGTTAGAGTATACCAAAACGTAAACACTGCGAGTATAAATGAAGATTTTAATTCTAATTTTTCTATATATCCGAATCCTGCCTCAGATCTTATTTCAATACATACCAACAAATTAATTGATAAAGTAGAACTATATTCAGTAATAGGACAATTAGTGCTTGCAGAAGAAAACACCACAAAACGTATTTATACACAAAAAGTTAAACCTGGTTTGTATTTAATAAAAATTTATTCAGATGATAAAATTACTACAAAAAAGATACTTATAAAAAAATAAGAATTCACTATAAGAAAGAAAAAAACTCTTTTAAAAAAATTTCTATTTGACAACGTCAACAGTTTTCTTTTGCAGAAAGGAAGGGATTCACTTCGTGCGTCCCAAATAAAATCTTAACACAAGCATGAAAACTAAAAAGCTTCGCTTTCTTATCTATTTATTTTAAAAAAAATTAAAAACAAGTTTTTATCTTTTTTAAAATAAACAGCTATTTGACAACGTCAACAGTTTTCTTTTGCAGAAAGGAAGGGATTCGAACCCTCGATACCGTTACCGGTATACTACCTTTCCAAGGTAGCGCCTTCGACCACTCGGCCACCTTTCTAAATATACAAAGCTATTAAACCCTCAGGAGTTTCAACTTCTATAGTATTATTTTCTCTATCTACTTTTTTAATAAAGGCATCTACCATCGGAATAAAAATTTCTGTTCCATCTCGATCTATCTCAAAAAGAGGTTGTGCTGCTTTATCGTTTATATGAACAATTTGTCCCACTTCGCCAAAATTTACATCCACTACAGTAAAACCAATTACTTCATGAAAATAAAACTTATCACCAGATAATTTTGGCAACATTGTTGAAGGCAAATAAATACCACATTTTAAAATTGAATCGGCCTCTTCATCAGAATAAATATCTTCAAACTGAACGCGTAGCTGATTTCCCTTATGCAACGAACTTTTTTCAATAAAAAATGGAACCAGATTACTGCCAAATTCGACATAAACTGATTCCATTTCTGTGTACAACTCAGGTTCATCTGTATCTAATTTGATAACAACTTCACCTTTAAAACTATATTTTGTAACGATTTTGCCTAAATAAAAACAATCTTCTTTACGCATCTTCGTATAAATTTAGTTTTTATTCTGCTGCTTTTTCTTGAGCTTCATCGATAGTTTCAGGAGCTGCCTCAACAACTTCTTCAACTGCAACCTCAGCAACAACTTCTTCTACAACTGGCTTAGCTGCTTCAATTCTTGCTTCGTTTACTGCTTTTTCTGCTGCAAATGCTGCTGCCTTCGCATCAGATTGTGCTTGAGATAACCCAGCTTCTTTATCAGAAATTTTTGTAGCTTTTTCTTCTACCCAAGCTGCAAATTTAGCATCTGCTTGCTCTTGAGTTAAAGCACCTTTGCGAACACCTCCAACTAAATGATTCTTTAACATAGCACCTTTATAAGATAAAAGGTTCTTTGCAGTATCTGTTGGTTGTGCACCATTTTGTAACCATTGTACAGCTTTATCAATGTTTAAATCGATAACTGCTGGGTTTACATTTGGATTGTAAGTACCTAATTTCTCTAAGTATTTACCATCTCTTTTTGCACGAGCATCAGCGGCAACGATCCAATAGAATGGTTTCCCTTTTTTACCGTGTCTTTGTAATCTAATTTTTACAGACATAATTTGTTAATTTTTTAAGGTTCTCGACCTTGATTATTAAAAATCTTACTATCTCGTAGTAAGTGGGCGCAAATATACAAATTAATTTAATTCTAGAAACTTTAAATTTACTAATTATCAAGTAGTTAATCTATTTACCTTTTGTTGATAAGTCCGTATAAATTTACATGCCTAAATCTTTCATGTTTTTGTATTTTTAACTTCCCAAATCATCCATTAAAAATAGCCATTTTATGTACTTAATTTTTGATACAGAAACTACCGGTTTACCCAAAAGCTGGAATGCTCCTATTACAAATACAGATAACTGGCCAAGATGTGTTCAAATTGCATGGCAACTACATGATGAAATGGGAAATGTACTAGAACATAATGATTTTCTAATAAAACCAGACGGGTACAACATTCCTTATGATGCCGAGAGAATTCACGGAATTTCTACAGAATTAGCGGAAGAACAAGGTATTTCTTTAGACGAATGTTTGATTTTATTTAATGAAGTTTTAGGTAAAACAAAATTTATTGTTGGTCAAAATTTAAATTTTGATTTGAATATTATGGGATGTGAATTCCATAGATTAGGAGTTGAAAACAAAATGACTTCCCTACCAATATTAGACACGTGTACCGAAAAAACAGCGTTTATGTGTCAGATTCCTGGAGGTCGTGGTGGAAAATTTAAGCTACCAACATTAACAGAATTACACAAGCATTTATTTGGTACTGGTTTTGGAGATGCGCATAACGCCACAGCAGATGTTGAGGCAACAACGCGTTGTTTTTTAGAATTAGTTCGTATTAGAGAGTTTACAAAAGAACAATTAGATGTTGATGCCGATTATTTTAAGAACTTCTCTGAGACCAATCCAAAACCAATTCAAGTTATTGGTTTAAAGCATATAAATCTTAAAAAAGAAAGTGAAAAAATTCGGCAACGTCTTGAAAAATTAAAGGACACAGCAGATACAAAATCTACTACTGTAGGTTTAGCAGAATTAGAAAATGTTCAATTTTCGCACTTACATAATCACACGCAATACTCTGTTTTACAATCTACCATGCAAATTGGTAATATTATTAAAGCTGCAGCGAAAGACAATATGCCCGCAGTGGCAATGACAGATACTGCAAATATGATGGCATCATTTCATTTTGTAAGTGCTATTTTAAGTCATAATAAAACAGCAGCAACTCCAATGAAACCAATTGTTGGTTGTGAGTTTAATGTGTGCGAAAATCATAAAAATAAATCTCAAAAAGACAATGGTTACCAAGTTGTTTTATTAGCTAAAAATAAAAAAGGATATCACAATTTGGCTAAAATGTCTTCAATTGCATTTGTAGACGGTTTTTATTATGTGCCAAGAATAGACCGAGAGGTTATTAAAAAATACAAAGAAGATATTATTGTTTTAACAGGAAATTTATATGGTGAAGTTCCTAGTAAAATCCTAAATCTTGGAGAAAAACAAGCGGAGGAAGCTTTAATCTGGTGGAAAGAAGAATTTAAAGACGACTTCTATATTGAGCTAATGCGCCACAATCAGCAAGACGAAAGAATTGTAAATAAAACGCTATTAAAATTCTCTAAAAAGCATGCCGTTAAAGTTATTGCAACAAATAATACTTTTTATTTAGAGAAAAAAGATGCCAATGCACATGATATTTTATTGTGTGTAAAAGATGGAGAAAAACAAGCAACACCAATAGGAAAAGGGCGCGGTTACAGATACGGTTTGCCAAACCAAGAGTATTATTTTAAGTCTTCAGATGAAATGAAGGCACTTTTTGCAGATTTGCCAGAAGCAATTATCAACATTCAAGAAATTGTAGATAAAATAGAAATTTTTACACTTGCAAGAGATGTATTATTACCTGCATTTGATATTCCTGAAGAATTTAAAGATGCTGCTGATGCCGAAGACAAAGGAAAACGCGGTGAAAATAATTTTCTAAAACACCTAACATTTGTAGGTGCTAAAAAAAGATACGGAGAAATCACCGAATCTATTAAAGAACGTTTAGATTTTGAATTGTCTGTAATTGAAAAAACAGGATACCCTGGTTATTTCTTAATTGTAGAAGATTTTATTCGCGAAGCTAGAAATATGGATGTTGCCGTAGGTCCAGGACGTGGTTCTGCTGCTGGCTCTGTAGTTGCCTTTTGCTTATGGATTACCAATATAGATCCTATTAAATATGATTTGCTTTTTGAACGTTTCTTAAACCCAGAACGTGTATCGATGCCAGATATTGATATTGATTTTGATGATGAAGGACGCGGGCGTGTAATGGATTATGTAATAAATAAATATGGTGCAAATCAGGTTGCACAAATTATTACCTACGGAACTATGGCGGCAAAATCTTCAATAAGAGATACTGCCAGAGTTTTAGATTTACCACTTTTTGAAGCGGATAGAATTGCAAAATTGATTCCCTTAATTAAACTAAAAAATATTTTTGGTGACGATGCAAAAAGTAAAGGAAAAGTTGCTGGCTTAAGATCTGAAGATAAACAATTAGTTGAAGAGCTAAAAAGTTTGTCTTTTGGAAATGATCTAGTTTCTGAAACAATTAATAAAGCAACAATGCTAGAAGGTTCTGTTAGAAATACTGGAATCCATGCTTGTGGTGTCATTATTACACCCGGAGATATTACCAATTACGTGCCAGTTGCTTTGGCAAAAGATTCAGATATGTACGTTACCCAATTTGATAACTCTGTTGTAGAATCTGCAGGTTTATTAAAAATGGATTTCTTAGGATTAAAAACATTGACCTTAATTAAAGACACCGTTAAAATTGTAAAAGCAAAACACAATGTAATCTTAGATCCAGAAAACTTTCCTTTAGATGATGAAAAAACATATGAGTTGTTCCAAAAAGGAGAAACTGTAGGTATTTTTCAGTATGAATCTCCAGGAATGCAAAAACACATGCGCTCTTTAAAACCTACTGTTTTTGCAGATTTAATTGCTATGAATGCCCTGTATAGACCAGGACCAATGGAATATATCCCATCTTTTATTAATAGAAAACACGGTACAGAAGATATTGAATACGATTTACCTGCCATGGAAGAGTACTTGGCAGAAACTTACGGAATTACGGTCTACCAAGAGCAAGTAATGTTACTCTCGCAAAAGTTGGCAGATTTCACCAAAGGTGAAGCCGATGTTTTACGAAAGGCCATGGGTAAAAAGCAAATTGCAGTTTTAGATAAAATGAAACCAAAATTTGTAGAGCAAGCAGCTGCAAAAGGACATGATCCAGAAAAATTAGAAAAAATTTGGAAAGATTGGGAAGCATTTGCTAGTTATGCCTTTAATAAATCTCACTCTACTTGTTATGCCTGGATTGCATACCAAACAGCGTACTTAAAAGCACACTATCCAGCAGAATACATGGCTTCTGTACTTTCCAATAATATGAATGACATTAAATCTGTTTCATTCTTTATGGAAGAATGCAAACGAATGGGATTAGAAGTTTTTGGTCCTGATTTAAATGAATCTTATTTGAAATTTTCTGTAAATGAAGAGGGCGCTGTACGTTTTGGAATGGCTGCTGTAAAAGGTGTTGGTGCAGGCGCAGTAAGAGCTATTATTAAAGAAAGAGAAGAAAACGGAAATTTTAATTCAATTTTCGATTTAGCAAAACGTATTGATTTACGCGCTGCAAACAAAAAATCTTTTGACAGCTTAATAAAAGCAGGTGCTTTCGATTCTTTTGCAGACACACACAGAGCACAATATTTTTCTACAGATGAAAAAGGTTTGACCTTTTTAGAGCGTGCTATGAAATTTGGAAGTAAATACCAAGAAAATGAAAATTCTGCACAAGTTTCTATGTTTGGTGAAGCCTCTACAGTTCAGTTCCCAGAACCAGACATTCCAGAATGTGAAACTTGGGGTACTATGGAACTTTTGTCACAAGAAAAAGAAGTTATTGGAATTTATATTTCAGCACATCCTTTAGATGATTTTAAAAACGAATTAAAATTTTGTAATGCTTCTTTGAAACACTTTAAAGCAGACTTAACAAAATTTGTGAATATGAACCTGGCTTTTGCAGGTATCGTTACAGATGTGCAACATAGAGTCTCTAAAGCAGGAAAAGGTTGGGCTTTATTTACAGTTGAAGATTATGCAGATAGCAATGAGTTTAGAATTTTTGGAGAGGAGTATTTAAGAATGCAACATTTTTTGGTTCCGAATCAGTTTTTATTTATAAGATCAACTATTCAAGCAGGTTGGACTAATAAAGAGGGCGTTGTTGGGGAACCTAGATTAAAGTTTACAGAAATGAAATTATTACATGACATTATGGATGAACTCTGTAAAAAGGTAACTATTCAACTTCCTTTAAATCAAATTAAAGAAGATACCATTCTTAATTTAGAATCTATTTTAAAAAACAAACCCGGTAAACAAGGTTTAAATTTTACTATTTGGGACGAAAAAGAGAAACTAGAAGTAAGTTTACCAAGTAGAAATACAAAAATTCACATTACCAATGAATTATTGGCAATTTTAGACAGCCAACAAATTAGCTATAAATTAAACTGATTCTAATTAGTGGAATAAAGTAAAAATAAGTACGCTATAAGAAGATAAATATTTACTTTTGTTTAATATTTTATACAATACATGAAACAAAATAACAATGGTACTTGGGTAAGTTGGAATGAAAACGTTATCCACAACTACAAATCACTTTTTAAAATAACTACTGAAGAAGAACTGCAGGAAGTTATTAAAAATTCAGAAAAAATACGTGTTTTTGGATCGAAGCAGTCATCAGCAGACATTGCTTCGGGCCTAGAGACATTAGTAGACATTACTACTTATAATAAAATACTTTCTTATAATGATTCAGAACACACAGTTACTGTGCAATCTGGAGTAATTTTAGGAGATTTATTAAATGCCATAGAAGCAAAAGGCTGGTGTATACCTTGTCTGCCAGATATTAATACCATTACTATTGGTGGCGCTTTAGCAACGGGAACACATGGGACAAGCGGAAAACTGTTATGCGAATACATGACAGATTGTAGTATTGTTTTAGCAGATGGTTCTTTAAAAAGAATTAACGAAAAAGATGAAATGATAGATGCCGTAAGGGTTTCTTTAGGAGTACTTGGCGTAATGTCTGAAATCACTTTTAAATGTGAGCCTATTTACACGCTGCACGTAAAAGAAGGACCAGAAGATGATTCTGAATGGTTACCAAAAATTAAAGAGCGTTTAAAAAAGCATGCTTTTTTAAGAATTTTATGGCTTCCGCATACAGACAAAGGATATGTAATTACCGGAGATAAAATTAATCCTGATACAGAAATTACAGAAAACTTAGGACCTGCGTATTTAAAACACCGAAGAACAGCTTCTAAAATATTATACAAATATTCGCATATTTTTCCTTGGACTACAGCAATTGCTAACAAACTTTTATACAGAGGTTTTTTTAGCAGCACAAAAGAGCACAAAGGCTCACTATACCAAGCGACCGTAACAAAGTCTAGAGGTTCTACGATAGAATTATCAGAATGGACAATTGGCTTAGATAAATTTCCAAAGGTTTTTGAAGAATTGAAAACTGAGATTAATAAATGGAGCAACAAATCGTTTATTCATATTCCAATGGATGTTCGTTTTGTGTACAAAGACAAATCTTGGTTAAGTTATGCTTATGGCGAAGATACGGTAACAATGGGCTGTGTCTCTAGAAATGCAGCTACCGCAGACACTTATGAGGCTTTTAAAAGTATTGAAAAAGTGTTTTTGAAATACGGAGGAAAACCTCATTGGGGGAAACGTTTCACTGCCAAAGATGCTGGCATATCTAGAATTTATAGTAAATGGGAAGATTTTAAAGTTTTAAGAAAAGAATTAGATCCAACTAATAAATTTTTGAATCCGTACTTAACAGAATTATTAAACGAAAAACAAAGAGCACATGCAGTTGCCTAAAGGATTTTTATTTGATTTTGATGGTGTTGTAGTAAATAGTTTCGAAAGTCACGGTGCTGCCTGGAGCAGTGCTTTTAGAGAATTATTTAATAAAGATATTGCTCCTTTTCCTAAAAGTCATGCAGGAAAATCGCCAATGATTATTGCTGCTTATTTTTGTAGTGTTATTGGTGAAGAAAAACGGACTGAAGAATTATATACCTTGAAAGACAAGCACCTAGATCTTCATTTCAAAGTCCCTAAATTATTGCCTGGAGTTAGAGAGTTTACAGCACTACTTACCAAAGAAAACATACCTTATGGTATTGCTAGTAACGCTACCAAACAATTTTTAAAAAACAGTGTACATCATTTAGAATTAAATTTTCCAATTGTTTTTGGTGTACAAGATTACGTAAAACCAAAACCTGCTCCAGAGGCTTACATTACCTTAGCAAGTGCATTGGGTTTCCATAAAAAAGATTTTAAAGATGTTTGGGTTTTTGAAGATAGTTTAACCGGTACAAGAGCTGCAAAATTAGCTGGAATGGTTCCTATTGGTATTACAACTCAATTTTCCGAAGAAGATTTAAAAAAAGCAGGAAGTATTTTTGCGTTTCCAACTTTATTGCAAGCTTACGAGTATTTATTAGAGGGTTAATCCTAAATAGTTACTTCTCTAAAAAGTGTTTCTAAATTTTTATTCTGCGCAGTTAAACCTAAAATTTTAAGGTTATTCTCTTGTGCTAAATCGAAAATTTTAGAGCGTACATCTTCGCTGGAACTAAATGTTAATTGCCAATTATTATCTGATGTATTTTTTACAGAACTTAAGTTCGATAACTTTTGAAAAATTTCTTCATCACAAGAAGTATTATAAATAACTTCTATTATTTGTTGTTTTGAATCTTGAAGCTCTTTTAGTTTTTTATCAACTAAAATTTCGCCCTTTTTGATTATAATTACGCGGTCACAAACAGCCTCCACTTCTTGCATAATATGTGTAGAAAAAAGCACGGTTTTATCTTTTCCTAATTTCTGAATTAAAGCTCTAATTTCTACAATTTGATTTGGGTCTAAACCGGTTGTTGGTTCATCTAGAATTAAGACTTTTGGATTGTGTAAAATGGCGGCAGCAATACCTACTCTTTGCTGATATCCCTTAGATAATTGATGTATTTTCTTATCTGCTTCTAAAGTTAAGCCTACTTTTTCTATACAATCTTCTATTTGACTTTTAGCTACCTTATAAATAGCAGCCTGAAACTGCAAATATTCACGCACATACATTTCTGCATACAAAGGATTGTGTTCAGGTAAATACCCAATTACTTTTTGCGCTGCTATCGGGTTTTTTAAAACATCAATATCATCCACAAAAACAGCACCTTCATTTGGTTTTATAAAACCAGTTAAGATTTTCATCATCGTAGATTTTCCAGCACCATTAGGACCTAAAAAACCAATTATCTGTCCCTTATCTGCAGAAAAAGAAATATTATTTAGTGCTTTCTGAGATGTATAGCTTTTAGAAACGGAATTTACGGTTATAGACATATTACAAATGTAAGTTTAATAGTAGAATAACGAAAATATGTGGTTTTTAGTTTACGATATTAAAAAGGTTTATTCATTATAAAAAACTAACATGACTAAAATAAAAATGACTCAATAAAAATTGAGTCATTTAAAAAAGAATCTTTTTTAAGTTTTTATAATTGATATCTTACTCTGAAGCTAATAAATCTTGGTAAAATAAAACGTTCATTAACTGTAAATGCAATGATACTCTGACTTATATTTACTTGTGAACCTGTTGCTAATAGGTTATTACCTACCAATTCATATTCCCATTTTGCATCTCTATCTTTTCTGTATGCTAATTTTGCATTCCAAATATTAAATGAACTCTGCTTGTTTCCATCGCGTCTTACTTCGTTAAAAGTAAAATCTGAAGTAAGTGTTACTGAGTTCCAAATATAGGCATCAAAATCTATCGATGGTGAGTGCGTAACCGTCTTAATATCTGATGGTCTTGCGCTGTTACTTTGATCTACATAAGTTATTCTATAACGCAAAGTAACATTTGGTGCTTTGGTGAAATTTGTACCAATACTTGCATTCATACCTCTTACTAAACTTTCATTTGTATTCTCTTCCGAGTTAATAAATTGATAGCTTTTATTATAAGAGAAGTTCCCACCAAATCTTGTTCTAATTTTCTTGATGGTTTTACCTAGACCAATAAATGAAGTAAGACTCTCATTATCTAAAGGTGAATTTATATTTGTACTACTAGACACAACAGAACGCTGTCCAAAAATTGTATTTCTATTTACCTGATCTGAGGTTTTCTTATAATTTATTGTCGCAAAAACATTACTTGCATTAAATAAGTTAAAACTTGAATACCTTAATCTTAAATTATGAAAACTAGCATTTAAAAGTCCAGGATTTCCTGAGAAGAAAGAATTATAACTATTTGCTACAATACCCCTTGCAATTTGATTTACATCTGTAAAATTAACTTCTTGTTTGTAGCTAAAATTTAAACTCTCACTTCTTTTAAACTGCGCAACTACCTCAAATTCTGGTAAAAATTTAGCAAAGGTATCTTTAAAGGTCTCTGTACCAAATTGGGTATTATTAGAATTATAAGCATGCACTGTAAAACCAGGTGTAAATGTAAAAATACCAGATTTCAAACGATATCTTACCCCCGCGTATATATCTGAAAAACTGTATTCAGTATCATTTGTTGTTTGAGGATTATTAATGTCATCAATAGTTGGAGTTGGATCAAATTCTACACCATTATCTAAAATCTGAAAAAAACGAGAATTAAAATTCTGTTTACTTAGTATCGTTCCTGTTACAAAATTCAGATTACTTTGATCATTTAAAATATAGTAATAATCTAATTTTGCATCTAACTGATTCGATTTTACACGTCTATCTTGTTCTAAGGTATAAAATTGATTACTTCTATCTAACCCTAGAGTTTCTGCTGCATCATCAAACCCATCTTCAAACTCTTCTAAAGAATCTATATCATCTGGGTTATTATTATCTGGATCATTTTCTAAAGAAGCCACATAAAAAGGATCTTCATCCTGTAAAATATGTTTTACTTCTAGTGCAAAAATACTTTTTTCACCTGCCGTGTAGAAATAACTAAAATCTTGATTAATTGTATAAGGTGTTGCACTTTCAGTCTCTGTAATATTACTTAAAACACGAGAAACTGCAGATTCTCTGACAGATTCACTAGAAAAACGACCAGATACATTGTAGGTCAATTGATTATTATAATCTTTCTTATAGGTTGTACTTAATCGAAATAAACCCGTATTACTTGTTTGATCTGTTTTATTATCAACAAAATCATCCGGCGTATCGGGATTTACGTAGTCAATATCGCTAATATTTCTTTGACCGTTACTATTACTAGACCAAATTAAAAAACCACTTAAATCTAATTTTTTATTTGGTGAATAACTAATATTTAAAGCAGACAACTTCGTTTCAATTCTGTTTGCATTGTTTGCACCTGCACTTAAAAAACCAATACCCGCGTCTCCTATATTAATATTTGTACCATTAGAAGGACTTTGGCTTCTAAAACCTCCTCCAAAGCTTCTTAAATCTCTTCTGCTTAGCACAACGTCTCCAATATTATTTACATCTCCAATAACATTTATGGTATATTTTGGTGTATAATAAAATAATTTTGGCTGAAAAAGGTACAAGTCTGTATCTGCAGAATTTCCTGCACCGGCTATAATATCTCCAAACCAAAAATTCTTTTTACCCTCTTTTAATTTTATATTTATAGCAACTCTATCTTGGTTATTTTGCACACTACTTAGCTGACTTACATTCGAGTAATTTCTTAAAACCTGAATTTTGTCTACGGCATTAGAAGGAATGTTTTCTGTTGCTAATTTAGTATCTCCACTAAAAAATTCTTTTCCATCGATCATTATTTTTTCAACAGCTTTACCCTCTACTTCAATTTGACCGTCATCATTTATTTCTACTCCAGGTAATTTTGCTAAAACATCTTTTAATTTTCTTTCAGAACCATTTTTAAATGAATCTGCATTGTAAATTATAGTATCTCCTTTAATAGTAATGGGCATCTTAGAAATAATCTCTATACCATCTAACATACTATCTTCTAGCAAGGTATAATCTTTATTCATATTCGTTGTTTTCGTTTTCAAAAACGCACTAATTTCTTTAAAACCGATATAACTAATTTTAATATTATAAACTGTATTTTTTTTAAGATCTAATTTAAAATTTCCCTTTGCATCTGTAAAACCATAAGAGGCAATTCTTTTAGCTACGGTATCTAATGCGATAACATTTGCCATTTCTAAAGGAAAATCTAACGAATCTTTTACAATTCCTCTATATTCTATTTGCGAAAACGCAACTGTAGAAGCCATAAAAATGGCAATGAATACTATTTTTTTCATGTATTATTTTTTATTAAGTTTCTATAAGATTATTTAGTTTAGTCTTCTACCGCCTCGACCACCTCTGTTTTGAAAACGAGCTTTTAATTCTTCTGTTTTTACTTTTACAATTTTGTTGTATTCATCTCTCGAAACTTCTTTTCCTTTATTAGGTTCTTCTATTTCTAAAACTTCTTTAGAGCTAATTGCAACTTCTGTACAAAGCATAGTCATTCTGCCCGCATTTATCTCTAAAATTAACCCTGGTAAACCATAGTACTTGTCTGGTCCCGTGCTTACAGGAATTTGTGGCGTATACCAAGCTACGATGCTTAGCATTTTTTTAGCTGGTTTTACATCTTTTGTTTTTGTAGAATCTTTCTTTTTAGTATTTCTACTAAAAATACTTCCCCAATCTATATTTGTATCTTCTTTAACGAGCGTAGCTTTATAACAAGTATACTGACCAATTTTTTTAGTCTCCATACCCATTTCCCATTGCGCTTGCTCCATGTTTTCAGTAACTAAAAAACGTTTACTAAATTGTTCTACATCTTCGATCATTACCTGATCTTTGGTGTTTTTATAAATAGAACCTTGACCATTACTCCTGCCCCAACTTGGGCCAGATGCACCAGGTGCTTCTAACTTTACCTCTTCCTTAAAAGAAGATGCAGTTTTATTAAAAGTTAGGGTATACGTTTTTTCTAAAAAACTTTTCATACGCTGCATTCTTTGCTTTTTCTGCTGCTCCGTCATTTTTCCAAATCTACTCATATCCATAGTAGTTTTAGACATATACGTAGCTTTGCCTTGAAAGCTTTTCTGTGCAAAAGTAATTGATGTAACAAATGCTAAAAGGAATACAAATAATAATTTCATAATTTTTTTTTTAATTTTTTTTAAAAATAATGCTTATTCAAAACATTAGACGTAAAAAAAAATGAAAGGTTTAATTTATTATGAAAATAAATAAACAAAATTATCCACCTATCTGTATGCTTCTTCCATTTCCTAAGTCTAAACCTTTTCTAGCCTTAAATTTTTCCATCATTTCATCTGTCTGTTGCTTTTGAATTTCAAGAAACTTATTTTGAGAAACAATCTTTCCTTTCTTCGGTTCTTGAATCGTAACTTTTCTTGAAGGGTTTAATATAATTTCTGTACAAACTATTATTTTTTTACCATCATTTATTTCTAAAATTAAACCAGGTAAACCTTGGTAATTTCCTGGTCCATTACCCACAGAAATTTTTGGTGCATACCAAGCCGTAGTAATAATTGTTTCTTTTTGTATTTCTTTTAAAGACTTACCATTTTTAAAAGTTATATTTTTATTTTCTACTTCTTTTGAGAACGTAGCTTTGTAACACGTATAAGTTCCTATGTTTTTTGTTTCGGATGATAATTCCCATTTGTATTCCGGAAGTTTGTCTTTTACCAAAAAGCGTTTTCCCATAATTTCTGTTTGATTCGAAAAACGTTTCTCCTTAATATTTTTAAAATAGATGCTAGCATTTCCAGAACCACCAAACATCATTACAATGTCTCCACCTCCAACTTGAGGTTTTGGGACATCTAATGTTGTTTCTTCTATATATGACGAAGTTTTTTGATCAAAATTTAAAATAAACGTTTTTTGATTCATTTTATGCAGTTGTGCCTGAAGTTGCTTTTTCATATCATCAGACATCGTAGAATTTTCATCTTCATCAAACGAAAAAGAAGATTTAATACTTGTTTTATAAATAGCTTTTCCTGTAAAATTTTGTGCATTAATAATCAATGAGCAAAATAAAATTAATGTTGTTAATAATTTAATCATAGTTCTTTATTTTAAATTTTGAACAAAGATGAGCCTTAGATGTATTTTACTTAGTTAACAAGTGTTAATGAGTGTTAACCTCATCGTATTATAATATTAACGAACTATCTTTGAAATATGAATACTCAAAAATATCAATGGCTTTTTTACTTAATAACAGCTACCATAATAGCGACTATTGGTGTACAATTCTATTGGAATTATAAAAATTACGAAGAAAATAAGCGACAAGTAACAAACGAAATTCAATTAAGTCTAGACAATGCTGTAGAAGAATATTATTCTTCTCTTGCAAAAAGTGACTTTTTAACTATTATTAATAACAATAGTAATTCTGTTGCTATTTTTAAAAAACCGCTTAGTTTAATTAAAGAGAAATCATATAAGAGCAAGTCTATTGGAAATGTTTTAAATAGAGAAAAAATAAATAATTCTGAGAAAGAAAAACCGAGAGTAACTCTAAACAACCTCAAATTCACTTTTAATGAAAATTTGTCTAAAGAAAAAATAGATTCTATGATGAGTTCGGCAAAAGACTTTGTCATAGAATTCAATTCCGATTTAGATTTAGATTTAGATTTAGATTCATTAAATAACAAAAAAAAAGACTCCGGTGAAGTATTAAACCTAATTATCGATAAGAAAAAAGGTTTTAACTTAAATCCCGACGGAGACCAGATAATGTTTGATCAATATTTTAGGGGCAAAAAAGCGGCAGATAGCTTAAAATTAATTAAAAATCTAAAACCTATTTTTATCTCATTCTTAGATCAATCTGTAGAGTATGAAAAAATAGATTCTCTGATAGAAAAGCAACTACAAAAAAAAGGAATCGAACTAACAACAAGCTTTCATCATTTAAAAAACGATACCCTTTTTCATCAAACGAAAGACAGTTTATTAGCTACTGAAAAAAATTCTCTTCGATCTAAATCTACTTTTGTAAAAGATAATGAAGCTTTCAAATTAGTTTATGATAACCCGAGTATAGTAGCTTTAAAAAGAAGTTCTTTCGGAATTTTCTTATCCCTATTATTATCTTTAGCTGTAATTTCTAGTTTATTTTACCTTTTAAAAATCATTAATCAACAAAAGGAATTAGCAGCTATTAAAAATGATTTAATCAGTAATATAACGCATGAATTTAAAACACCTATTGCTACTATTTCTGCAGCTATTGAGGCAATTAAAAATTTTAATGTCTTAGAAGATCCAGAAAAGACGAGTAAATACCTTTCAATGTCCTCTATTCAGATAAATAAATTACATCAAATGGTTGAGAAACTTCTAGAAACGGCTATGTTAGATAGTGAACAATTAGTGCTAAAAAAAGAAACTGTTGATATCGTTGATATTGCAGAAAAAGTGGTTTATAAACATCAAATATTAGCCCATAAAAAAGAACTTTCATTTTCTACAACCTTCCAACCTTGCTATGCAAATGTTGATGTTTTTCACTTCGAAAACGTGATTTCTAATTTGATTGATAATGCTGTAAAGTATGGAGGAAATCAAATAGAAATGAATATAAGTTCAGTTTTAAACACAATAGAAATTACAGTTGTAGATGACGGGAATGGTATTGAAAAAAATCAGAAAGAAAAGATTTTTGACAAGTTTTATCGCGTTCCAAAAGGAAATACACATGATGTAAAAGGATTTGGAATTGGATTGTATTACTGTAAAAAAATCATCGAAAAACATGAAGGAATCATTGGACTAACGTCAGATAAAAGCAAAACTATTTTTAAAATAACAATTCCAAATGAGTAAGATAAAAGTACTCTTAGCTGAGGATGAAGCGAGTTTAGGAATGATTGTAAAAGAGAGTTTAGAAACTAGAAATTTCACTGTTTTTCATACAAAAAATGGTGAAGAAGCTTTTGAGGTTTACAGAAAAGAAAAACCTGATATTTTGGTCTTAGATGTAATGATGCCTAAAAAAGACGGATTTACTTTAGCGAAAGAAATACGGCAAGAAAATAAAAGAACTCCTATTATATTTTTAACAGCAAAATCGCAAACTTCAGATGTATTGGAAGGTTTTAATAATGGAGGTAATGATTATTTAAAAAAACCTTTTTCTATGGAAGAGTTAATTGTGAGAATTAAATCTTTGTTAAATAGAATAGAAACTAAAACTAATGTTGACGCTATTAAAATAGGAAATTACTCATTTAACTCAACCAAGCAAACACTTGAAAATTCATTAGAAATTCAGCAACTTACGCATCGAGAGGCACAACTACTCTTTCATCTGTTTGAAAAAAAGAATGAAATTCTAGACAGAACTTTTATATTAAACAAACTATGGGGAAATGATGATTTCTTTAACGCAAGAAGTATGGATGTTTTTATTAGTAAGCTCAGAAAGAAATTAAAAAAAGACACAAATATTCAGATTATAAATATTCGAGGTTTTGGTTATAAATTGATTTGCTAATTACTTTTCAAATTATAAATTTTGTTTACCTTTAGCATCCCTTCATTAATCTTATACAATTAATATATGCACGTTGCAATTGCAGGAAATATTGGCGCTGGTAAAACCACGTTAACCAAACTTTTAGCCAAACATTACAAATGGAAACCTCATTATGAGTCTGTAGACGAAAATCCTTATTTAGATGATTTTTATACAGAGATGGAGCGTTGGTCTTTTAATTTACAAGTATATTTTTTAAATAGTCGTTTTAGACAGATTTTAGAATTAAGAGAATCCGGGAAAAACATTATTCAGGATAGGACTATTTATGAAGATGCACGAATTTTTGCACCTAACTTGCACGCAATGGGCTTAATGACAAATAGAGATTATAACAACTATAGTTCTTTATTTGAATTGATGGAAAATTTAGTAAAACCACCAGATTTATTAATTTACTTGCGCGCAGATATCTCTACGTTAGTAGGGCAAATTCATAAACGTGGTAGAGAGTATGAAAACTCTATTTCTATTGATTATTTAAGTAGGTTAAACGAACGTTATGAAGCGTGGATTTCTACTTACAAAAAAGGAAAACTCTTAGTAATTGACGTAGATAATTTAGATTTCGTAACAAATCAAGAGGACTTAGGTTACATTATAGACAGAATAGATTCTCAAATAAATGGGTTATTCTAATTGAAAATCTTAAAACTAAAAAAGGGACGAAATTATTTAATTTCATCCCTTTTTTAATTTTAAGAACTTCTTATAAATTTAAAGCATATTCTAAATCTGCTAGTATATCTTCTTCATCTTCTATACCAACACTCAAACGAATTAATGCATCTGTAATTCCTATTTTTAAACGCTCTTTTTCTGGTATGGAAGCGTGTGACATTGTTACTGGATGATTCACTAAACTTTCTACACCACCTAAAGACTCTGCCAATGTAAAAACATTTGTGTTTTTTAAAAATTTAAAAGTTGCTTCTTTGCTATCATCTTTTAAACTAAATGAAACCATACCTCCAAAATCTTTCATTTGCTTTTTAGCAATTGTATAACTCGGATGCTCTTCTAAACCCGGATAATAGACAACACCAACCTTAGGATGCTTTTTTAAGAAATTAGCAACCGCACGTCCGTTTTCACAATGACGTTGCATTCGAATATGTAATGTTTTTATACCTCTTAAAGCTAAAAAAGAATCCATTGGGCTCGCAATTGCCCCTGCAGCAAACTGAATAAAATGGACTTCTTTGGCTAACTTTGCGTCTTTTACAATTAATGCACCCATAATTAAATCTGAATGACCTCCTAAATATTTTGTTGCAGAATGCATTACAATATCTGCACCTAAATCTAATGGTCTTTGCAAATAGGGTGTTGCAAATGTATTATCTACTGCAATTAAAACGGTATCGTTTACTTCTTTGACAGCAGAACAAATTACTTCAATATCTGCAATTTTCATTAACGGATTCGTAGGTGTCTCTATCCAAATCAATTTCGTTTTCCGTGTAATTGCATGTGTTACATTCGTAACATCATCCATATCTACATATGTAAATTCTAATCCGTATTTCTCAAACAATCCTGTAAACATTCTATATGTTCCGCCATACAAATCGTCTCCAGCTATTACCTCGTCTCCTGGCTTTAGTGTTCTTAAAACACAATCTATAGCAGCCATACCAGATGAAAATGCAAAACCATGTGTTCCATTTTCTATTGCCGCAAAACTATTTTCAAGTGCAGTTCTTGTTGGGTTTCCTCCTCTTGAATACTCATATTCTTGCGGTTCTCCAGGACTTGAATGCGCATATGTTGAAGTCATGAAAACAGGTGGCATTATAGCGCCTGTTGTAAGTTCTGGTTTTTGACCTCCGTGAATAGTTTTGGTATTAAATTTCATTTATTAGACTATTTTTTATGCCTTAAAAACTCTATAAGTAGAACCTCTTAGCTAATTTAAAGTAATCGAAATTGACAAAAAAAGCTCTTTTATATTACAGTAAAAAAAAATGAGGAACTAATAAAAACAGAAAACTATAAATAGCTTCTACAAAAATTTCTTAATAGACCTTATAATTCCGTAATGAATACCTTCATGATAATTATTAAATACTAAAGCAGTTTCTATACTGTCTAAGTTTAAACCAGTACTTGTTGGATATGTAATATAATTTTCAAAAATACCTGCTTCAAAATCTTCTTGCAACGTATTTGGTAAGCCTAAAAATAAGTCTTTTACCTCATCAAACTCTCCTTCTGTAAAGTCTTTTCCTGGCACTGTTCCTTTCTTATATCCTTCTATTAATTCATCTGGACATAAACAATTTAGGTCAGATAATTTGTAATGTAATAATTGTTGTGTAACTACTAGATGAGCTACATTCCATGCAATACTATTTTTAAACCCAGCAGGGACTGCATGAATTTGATCTAAAGTTAAACCCTCTAATTCTTTTATTACTAAATCTCTAGAGATTCTTAAAACATCGAATTGTATCTTCATTTTTATGATTATTTTTGATAAAACAAATATAATTGATTCATATGAGAAAAGTCTATTTTTTACAAACTTGTGATACTTGTAAGCGCATTTTAAAAGAGGTAAACACTGATGGTTTTAAACTGCAAGAGATAAAATCGAACCCTATAAATGATGCACAATTAGCAGAAATGTATGCGCTTTCTGGCAGTTACGAAAACCTCTTTAACAAACGTGCACGACTCTGTAAATCTCTTAATTTAAAAAGTAAGACTATTTCTGAAACGAATTATAAACAATATCTATTAGAAGAATATACTTTTTTAAAACGTCCTGTTTTTATTGTTGATAATGAAATTTTTATAGGAAATAGTAAGAGTGTTGTGGCAGCGTTAAAAGTAAAACTAAGTTAATTTTTTTCAAGCCAAGTTCGGGTTCTTAGTTCTGCATTTTCTCGCACATCTTGCCAAAAAAGATTGATATCTCCAACATGGTAATTTTTCATGAAAGACATGAATAAACGCATTGGAAATATAGGATTTGTACTCCAAACCAAACCATCTATAATTTCTACTTTTAAGGCTCTTTTGTAAATTTTTTTATTTGAATACAAAAAACCTTTGTGTTGATACAGCGCTGTAGTTTTTGTGGTATCCCATGCAACAGGATTGGAGGTTATGCTACCTTTAAATTTATCTTTTATCTTTGGATAACTCCCTTTTTTAAAAGTGTTCCAACCAAGGACACCGCCTGTTTCATTAGGCTTTATCATTGGTTTTATGGTTTTAAATAAAGTAGGCTTCATCACGGTACCTACAACATATGCTGCAATTAGCTTTTGCTGTAAAGGCTTGTCATCGAAAAAATCCCGTAATAAAAATTTAGTATGCGTAGAACCTTGACTATGACTTGCAATAATAATTGGCCTGCCATTATTATACTTTTTCAGATACACTTCAAAGGCTTTTTTAACATCTGAATACGCAAGTAACAACGCTTTTTTTCCTCCTTTTTCTAACATACTGTAAGATCTTAAATGTGCCTGCCTATAATAAGGCACATACAATTTACCCGAAGTTATAAAAGCTGAAGCTTGAAGTAAAACTACTTTATTTAAAACTTTATATTGTTGTTCTAAATCTGCTATTGGAGCATTCCAACGCACATCTTCTTTAGAAGTATTTAATGTTGGATACACATAAAAAACATCTGCTTTTAAAGAGTCTATTGGCTTAATTTCAAATTCTTTTAAATCTACTGAATATGAAGATGGTAAGACTGCCCAACTTTTTTCATTAAGATAGTTTGGGGCTTTAGGTATCTCTTTATTTTGAAATTCGTGTACTTTAATTGTAGCCTTGCAACTAAATAAAAATGCTAAAACTATTAAATACCCTATGTTTTTTATCATGTTAAATACACATCCATTAAAGATTCTGCCTCTTTTTTCGCACTCCAATTTTTTAAAATTTCTTTTCTTGCTTGGGTTCCTAAAGGTGGTGCTTTTTTACACATAGAGTTTTCCAATAGCAGTGCAAGGGCATTACTATTTCCTGCTTCAAATAGATAACCATTTTCGCCATGCGTAATTAATGAAGAGTGTACCCCTACATTTTTTGTAGCAATTACAACACAACCACTAGACATAGCTTCTGCTGTTACTAAAGAAAAGCCTTCGGAATAACTTGGTACTACCGCAATTTTAGATGCTTGGTAAAAAGAAGTAATATCTAAAGTTTCATCTATAAAAAAAACTTGATTTTCTATAGCATTATTTTTAGCAATTGCTTTTAACTCGGCTAAAAAATGAGGCTTATCTACTTTACCCACAATCACCAATGCCCAGTTTTGGTGGTCTCTTAAAACTTTTGCAGCATTTAATAGATTTAGGTGGCCTTTTGCTTTCCGAACCCTTCCAGCGCATAAAATAATATTTTCTTGAGAGATGTTTTTTAATTGAACATTTTCTTTTGGCGTAAATAGGGTAACATTTACTCCATGCCCAACAATTGTATTTTCAATCCCTATTTTTTCACTCATACTTTTAATAAGAGTAATTACTTTATCTGATTTCTTTAGCAATTTCAAAGTTAAACCAGATGGAATAGTTTCTGCATGCCGAGTTGCAATCAACTTAAATTTTGCTCCTAAAAATCGAAAAAATAGCATGCGAATAATCTCATTATTACGATGACAATGCACCACAACTTCTCTATCAGAAAATAATAAATTTCTTAAATTTTTTATAGAAATATGTTTTCCTTTTGCGCCATAACCAAAGAGATACGTTTCAAATTTAGTATCAAAAAAAGGCAAAACATTCTCTATACTTCGGGTAACCCCTGTTCTGCGTTTGTGAAAATGAGTATGAATTAAGATTGGTTTCAACGGCAATATTTTATGCGAATCTTCTTTCGATAATAGTTAATAGACGATTTTCTAGCTCTTCCTGTTCAGACCAATTATAATCTGGCTTTACCATTTTAGTGATAAATTTTTTCGCTTCTTTTTCTGTTTTAAAAGTATTTAACTGAGAAATTACTCTATTAAAGTCTTCTTGGCTGCCTTCAAACAAGTTCTTAACAAATACAATTCTATCGTTTAAACCGATTTGAATATTGGTTTGTAGTTTGTCGTTTAGAGATGAAGGTTTTAAAGGCTCGAATAAATTAGCAATTATATCTACGGGAATAGTATCTTCTAATTCTTCCTCTAAGGTTAAGTCTTTACCTTCTTGAATATCTTCTAAAGGGTCTTCAGCTTTTTCTGTTTCTGCATCTCCAAAAATTAAGTTTTCTAAATCATTAAAAGGTTGCTCTGTTTCAGTTATTTCCTCAACTTCCAGAAATTCTTTTGTTTCATTTATACCTTGATCTTCAATTTCTTCAAGATTTTTTTCTTCTTTAGAAAAATTATCTTCAATATCTACATTGGTTTTTTTATTTTCAACATCTAAAAGAACTTCTTTAAAATCTCCTGCAATCACTTCTACCTTATTAGCCTCATCTGCCTCCTTAGAACTCTGGTCTTTAACTTTATACGCCTCTTCAACCTTTAAAATAAGCGCTTCTTTTTTCACGTTTACCCCTGGCGTTGTATTCACATACTCTTCAACAAATGCTAGAACAGATAATTTTTCATAAATTTCATGTGCTTTTTGTTTCAATAAGAAGACATTCTCTTTATTTTTCATCTGTAAAAGGCTGTGCGCTAAACTAATTAAATCGCTTTCCAGTTTTTTGTGCATAAGTTGTAAGTTGAGGTTGTTTTTTATTCGTAAAATTTAATAAATTTGTTAATTACCAAAGTAACACAAAATTTAAATCTCTAAAGCCTAAAATTACAAAATGTTTCTTGAAAATACAGTAAATCATACAGAACAATTTGGTTGGATCGAAGTAATCTGCGGCTCCATGTTTTCTGGCAAGACAGAAGAATTAATAAGACGCCTAAAACGCGCACAATTTGCAAAGCAGAGTGTAGAGATTTTTAAACCTTCTTTAGACACGCGTTATGATGATGATGAAGTTGTATCTCATAATGATAACAGAATTCGTTCTACACCTGTGCCAGTGTCTTCTAATATTTTGTTGTTAGCTAATGACGTAGATGTTGTTGGTATTGATGAAGCACAGTTTTTTGATGATGAAATTGTAGCGGTTTGCAACGACTTGGCCAATAGAGGTGTTCGGGTAATAGTAGCAGGTTTAGATATGGATTTTAAAGGAAATCCTTTTGGACCAATGCCTGCACTTATGGCCACTGCAGAGTATGTTACAAAAGTGCATGCAGTTTGCACCCACACTGGTAACTTAGCAAACTATAGTTTTAGAAAAGCACAAAATGATAAGATTGTAATGCTAGGCGAAATGGAAGAATATGAGCCTTTAAGCAGAGCTGCATATTATAAAGCTTTACAGAAACAAAAAGCAGACGGTTTTTCTACTGAACACGCTAAACCTAATGAAAATAAAACTGAATAACAATTTGCATAACAATGAATAATCATGTTACTGTTTTAGAAATTGATGGAAGTGCATTAGCGCACAATCTAGATTATTTTAAACAAAAATTACAGCCAGAAACAAAAATTCTAGCGGTTGTAAAAGCGTTTGGTTATGGAAGTGATGGCGTACAAGTTGCAAAATTTTTAGAAGACAAAGTAGCTTACTTTGCAGTTGCTTATGCGCATGAGGGCATTGCTTTGCGTGAAGCAGGCATTCAAACTCCTATTTTAGTTTTGCACCCACAACTGCAAAATTTACAAGCTATTGTAGATTATAGATTAGAGCCTGCCTTATATAATTTCAATATTTTTTCTGCTTTTATAGAACTTGCATCCAATGTTCCGTTAATAAAATACCCTGTGCATCTAAAGTTTAACACAGGTTTAAATAGATTAGGATTTTGGCATACAGATATTCCAGAAATTTTAGCCAATATAAAAGATATAAATAATATAAAAGTGCAATCTCTTTTCTCTCATTTAGCAGCTAGTGAAGATTTAAATGAAAATAATTTCAATATCAACCAAATTAGTAATTTCACCGGCATTGTGCAACACTTCTATAAGAATTTAGGATATAAACCAATATTACATATTTTAAATACTTCTGGTGTTATAAATTACCCAAAAGCACAATTTGACATGGTAAGAATTGGTATTGGTTTATATGGCTTTGGAAATGATGACAAAGAAACCGCACAATTAAAAAACACCCATAATTTAAAATCTATTATTTCTCAAATTCATGAAATTAAACCAGGAGATACTGTAGGGTATAACAGAGCATTTATAGCAAAAAAGGCTACAAAAACTGCAACAATTCCAGTTGGGCATGCAGATGGTTTGTCTAGAAAATTAGGAAATAAAAAAGGTTTTGTACTTATAAACAATCAGAAGGCTGAAATTGTTGGTAATGTCTGTATGGATATGATTATGGTAAACGTAACCGAGATTGATTGCAAGGAAGGTGACGAAGTAACTCTTTTTAATAGCCAAAAAATGATACAAGATATATCTGATATCTCAGAAACTATTGTTTATGAAACCTTAACAGCTATTTCACCACGTGTAAAAAAAACATTAAAAGAATAATTTTTATTTTATCTAAACGGACCTGTAACAAGAAAAAATATCTTCTCTAAAAATCGAGACAAAATAGTACTTGTTAAAGCGAATATTTACCTCAAGAAACCAGAAACTTCCACATAAAATTGAGCCGGATTTTCTGCATGTAACCAATGGCCTGCATTTTTAATTTCAATTATTTTAGAATTGGTGAAATGTGCTGAGATTATTGCTTCTTCTCTCTCGGTAATATATTCTGAATACTCACCTTTCAAAAATAAAGTGGTCTTTTCATAAATAGTAAAAGGTGGCAACGCTTCCCCTATTTCTGAGTTATTTTCTGTGAGTGCTTCTAGATTAAAACGAAAAGCTAATTGTCCTTTTTCTTTCCAGTAGACATTTTTTAACAAAAACTGACGCACCCCTAATTCTGGAATTAAATCAGTTAATTTTTTATCTACCTTACCCCTAGAATTATCTACTGAAAAATCTATAGAATTTAACCCTGCTAAAATTGCGTTATGGTGCGGTTGGTATTCTCTTGGAGAAATATCTACAATAACTAGTTTGTCAACCAATTCAGGGTACATTACTGCAAACAACATGGCTGTTTTACCACCCATAGAATGGCCAATTATATAGACGCGTTCTAATTGACGATATTTAATATAATTAAATAAATCCTCCACTAAAACGGCATAATCAAAAGTATCTTCATGAAAACTACGTCCATGATTTCTTTGATCTATTAAATGAACTTCGTAATCTTCGGAGAATTGATTTCCCAGTGTTTTCCAATTATCAGACATTCCAAAATAACCATGCAAGATTAACAACGGTATTCCTTCTCCTTTAATAGTGGAATGTAATATTGGGTTTTTAGACATTTTTTATATTATTAGGGATGGTGGTGTTATTAAACAAAGATTCACTAAACGAACTGCAACTGATTACCGTTACTGCTTACTGATAATTAAAAACCTATTTCAATCGATGTAAATACATATTTACCACATTCTCTAAACCTAAATACAAACTTTCTGCAATTAAGGCATGACCAATTGAAACTTCTGCTAAATTAGGAATGTTCTGTTTAAAAAATTTAATATTTTCTAGACTTAAGTCATGTCCTGCATTAATACCTAAACCCAGTTTATTTGCTAAAACTGCAGCTTCTGTATATGGCTTTATGGCCTCTTTATTTCCTAAATCAAACTGAGATGCAAATTCTTCTGTATATAGCTCTATTCTATCTGCACCTGTTTCTGCTGCAGCCTCAATCAATTTAAAATCTGTATCTATAAAAATAGAAGTTCTAATTCCGTTTTGTTTAAATTCTTGAATTACTTCCTTTAAAAAAGATTGATGTTTTAGAGTATCCCAACCAGCATTAGAAGTAATCGCATGAATAGAATCTGGCACTAAAGTAACTTGTGTAGGTTTTGTTTCTAAAACTAAATCTATAAAAGATTTAATTGGATTTCCTTCAATATTAAATTCTGTTTTTACAACAGCTACTAAATCTCTAGCATCTTGGTATTTAATATGTCTTTCATCTGGTCTTGGATGAATAGTAATTCCTTGGCCACCAAAATTCTCTATATCTGCAGCAACTTTTAGTAAATTTGGCACATCACCCCCACGAGAGTTTCGTAAAGTTGCTATTTTATTAATATTTACGCTTAACTTTGTCATTGTCTAAAATTAGAGTACAAAGATAAATTATTAAATCATTTTATCCTATATTCGTAGAGCATGAATATTACAGATTACATACTAAATGAAATAAAACCATTGCATTTAAAAGGCAGTGTAAAAACAGCTAAACAAATGTTTAATAATTTCCCTATTACGCATTTTTGTATGGTAGAAAACGACATACTTTTAGGTTGTTTTGCCCAAGAAGATATTCAAACGATAGAAAATAATGATGCTTCGCTAGATGCATATAAACATTTGTTAAATTCTTTTTTTACAGATGAAAAAGCAACGGTCTTAGAACTTTTAAAAATTTTCGCAGATAATGACACTTCGATTATACCTGTTTTAAACAAAGAAAAAAAATACCTTGGTTATTATGATTTATGTGATGTTTTAGACGTTTTTTCTGCGAGTCCGTTTATAACTGAAAATAGCGAAACAGTAATTATAGAAAAACTAGAAAGTGATTTCTCTATGACTGAAGTATCTCAAATTATAGAATCTAATGGTGGTAAACTATTAGGGATGTATATTTCAGAAAAAAAACAAAATTTGGTTCAAATTACACTTAAAATAAGTACAGAAGATATTCATGAAATTATGCATGCTTGCAGAAGGTATGATTATAAGATAATTTCTACACATGAAAATGATGTGTATTTAGAAGATTTAAAGAATAGATCTGATTATTTGCAAAAATATTTAGAAATGTAACTAGACCGATTAGTTTACGGGCATTTATTTTAAAAAAATGAATTAAAAATGAAAAAAGTAGCAGTTTACGGACAATCTTATTCGATTTCAGCCGAGAAAGAAATTCAAATTCTTTTAGAGATTTTAGAGGAAAATAATATTGTTTGTTTCATCGAAAAGAAATTTTATGATTTACTAGTTGAAGGAGATATTCTAAATAAAAAATACCCAACATTTTCTCATTTTAATGATTTAAATAACTCTTTTGATTTAATGTTTACATTAGGTGGAGACGGCACAATTCTTAGGGCTGTTACCTATATAAGACATCTAGGAATACCAATGTTGGGAATAAACACAGGTAGGTTAGGTTTTCTAGCAACCATAAATAAAAAGACCATAAAAGAAAGTGTAACTCTTATTTTAAATGGAGCATATTCTGTGCAAGAAAGAACACTTTTATCTGTAAAAACTACTCCAGAAACAGAGAAGTTTTCTGAAATTAATTTTGCTCTAAACGAAGTAACAATTGCAAGAAAGAACACCACTTCTATGATTGGTGTAACCACCAATCTAAACCATGAATATTTAACAAATTACTGGGCAGATGGTTTAATAATTGCTACCCCAACTGGTTCTACTGGTTATTCTCTCAGTTGCAATGGCCCAGTAGTTTCTCCAGATTCTAAAAACTTAGTTATAACACCTATTGCCCCGCACAATTTAACCGCCAGATCTATGGTGATTTCAGATGAAACTTCTATTCAATTAGAAGTAGATTCTAGAGAAAAAGAATTTTTAATTTCATTAGATTCTAGAATTACCTCTGTTGCAAAAAATACACAAGTTTTTATAGAGAAGGCCCCTTTTACCATTAAGAGTATTATACCTAACAATCAGTCTTTTTTACAAACATTACGCAGTAAGTTGCTTTGGGGAGAAGATACTAGAAATGAAACCAACCTTTAAGTACTACCAAACAATAAAAAAGCAAAAAACTTGTTATTCAAAAAAGACTGAGTATTAACTTTATAAAGCAAATTGTAATTCTTATATTTGTTGGCTATTTTCTATAATGAGAAGAAGTATTTTATTTATTGCATGTCTTTATTTTTGCTCAACTACGTTTGGTCAAGAGTATGAAATTGGAGTTTCTTTAGGAGGCACAAACTATGTTGGTGATATTGGTAGCACAAGCTACATCAATCCAAATAAACTTGCAGGTACAGTGTTTTTTAAATACAACTACAACCCTAGAGTTGCTTTAAAAGCTACATTTAGTTATTTGCCAATAGCAGGAGATGACGCAAAAGCAAGTAGTCATTTTAGAAATAACAGAGGGTTAAGTTTTTCGAATACCATAAATGAAGTAGCTTTAGGACTCGAATTTAATTTTTACGAGTTTGACATTTCATCAGAGGATAAAAGTTGGACTCCATACATTCTAGTAGAACTAGCAGCATTTAATTATGGAATTATTGTTGGAGAAACCGCGACAGTAAACAAAAATAAAACAGTGTTGGCCTTGCCTGTTGGTATTGGCTTTAAGTCTAAATTAATAGGTAATTTAGCTTTTTCTTTGGAAACAAAGTTTAGATATACATTTGAAGACGATTTAGATTTTATTTCAGATAATAATTTAGATTTTAATATTGAAGGAAATAGCAATGATTGGTACATGTTCGCAGGTGTATCTATAATCTACACCTTTGGAAGACCAGCATGTTATACTAAGGGATTATAAAAAATATGGATAAAAAATTACTTATTAATTTACAAAGAGTGCCAAAACACGTAGCCATTATTATGGATGGCAATGGACGTTGGGCTGCAGGTAAAGGTATGAGTAGAGTTTTTGGCCATAGAAATGCATTAACTGCTGTCAGAGAATCTATAGAATCTGCAGCTCAGATAGGAGTAAAAGCCATAACTTTATATGCTTTTTCTACAGAAAACTGGAACAGACCAAAATTAGAGGTAGACGCACTTATGAGTTTGCTTGTAAACTCACTAAAAAAAGAATTAATTACTTTCCAGAAAAATGGGGTTATCGTAAATGCTATTGGAAATATCGAAAACTTACCTAACAAAGCAAAAAAAGCTTTAAATGAAGTAATTATTCAGACAAAAGACAATTCTAAAATTATAATGACATTGGCATTGAGTTATGGTTCTAGAGAAGAAATTGTTAACGCAATCAAAAACATATCTAAAAAAGTTGTTAATAAAGAACTTTCTGTGAAAGAAATTGATGAAAATATTATAAATAACCATTTATATACGTTTAATTTGCCCGAGGTCGATTTAATGATAAGAACAAGTGGTGAACAACGCATCAGTAATTTCTTACTTTGGCAAATGGCTTACGCTGAATTATACTTTACAAATGTACTTTGGCCAGATTTTAGAAAAGAAGATTTTTACGATGCAATTATAGATTACCAGAATAGAGAAAGAAGATTTGGAAAAACAAGTGAACAAATTACAGAATAAATTTTTTATGAAATTATTTTCCGCAGCAATAGTGCTTACAGCACTATTTTCTACTTATAGTGCTAGCGCACAAGTTAAAAAAGATAGTTTATCTACAGTTAATAAAGACACAATCTCTAATAGAAATATTTCTTTTGAAAAAGGAAAAGCATATATTTTAGGTGGAATTTCTGTAACAGGTCTTAAAAAGTTTAGTGAAGAAACCGTGAGAGTTTTTACAGGTCTTAGATACGGCCAAACTATTAAATTACCTGGAGATAAATTAACAAGTGCTATTAAAAAGCTTTATGAAAGTAAGCAATTTAGTGATGTAGATGTTTATTTAGATAGAATTGATGGAGAAACAGTTTATCTTAATTTAGAAGTGCAAGAGCTTCCGCAATTAAATCAGGTAAACATTACTGGAATTAAAAAATCTAAAGCTAAAGAGCTTATCACAGAAGCAGAGTTGAAATTGGGTAAAATGGTAACAGACAATTTATTGGTTACCACAAAAAACTACTTCACAAAAAAATATACAGACAAAGGTTTCTTAAAAACTAAAGTTTCCTTAGACGTTCAAAAAGATACAACAGACATCAACATTGTTAATATGTCGGTTTTTATTGACAAAGGAGCCAAAATCAAAATTCAAAATATAAATTTCACAGGTAACAAAGAACTTTCTGATAAAAAAATCAGAAAAGCAATGTCTAATACAAAAGAAAAGTTCTTCGGACGTTTCTGGAAAGGTTCAAAATACATAGAGGAGGAATATCAAGAAGATTTGGAAAGTATTTTAGATAAATACAGTAGACTTGGTTATAGAGATGCTCGTATTCTAAAAGAAAGTATTTCTTGGAATGACAACAATACCATAGACATTAATATAGATTTAGAGGAAGGTAAACAATACCGTTTTGCAGAAATATTATTTATTGGAAATAAAGAATACACCGATGAACAATTGCAACGCGTTTTAAAAATTGAAAAAGGGGATGTTTATAATGGTGCAGTTTTAAAAGAACGTGTGAATGGTGACGGGACTCCAACATCTTTTGACATCTCTTCTGAATACCAAAATAACGGATACTTATTTTCTCAAGTAAATGCTGTTGAAACCAGAGTAGAAGGCGAATCTATTACTGTAGAAGTTAGAATTAGAGAAGATGAAAAAGCACGAATTAAGAAAGTAAGTGTTACCGGAAATGACAAGACAAATGATCATGTAATTTTTAGAGAATTAAGAGTAAAACCAGGAGACTTATTTAGTAGAAGAGAAATCATTAGGTCTATTAGAGAGATTGGCCAACTAGGTTTCTTTGATCAAAACGTTACACCAGATGTAGTGCCAAATTACCAGGATAAAACTACAGATATTAACTTTAATGTTATAGAAAAAGGAGGTAGTCAAATAGAATTACAAGGTGGTTATGGTGGTGGTTCTTTTATTGGAACATTAGGTCTTTCGTTCAACAACTTTTCTATTAAAAACATATTTAATAAAGCAGCATATAAACCTTTACCTACAGGAGACGGGCAAAAACTAGCTTTAAGATTGCAAACTAGTAGAACTTTTAGCACTTATAGTTTTTCTTTTACAGAGCCATGGTATGGTGGTAAAAAGCCAAAATCATTATCTTTTTCTGTTTATCAATCAAATCAGTTTCAGATAAATCCGCAAACCTATGATGTAGATAAAGATAGAAAACTAGGAATTACAGGGGCATCTATCGGCTTAGGCCAGCGTTTAAAATGGCCTGATGACTTCTTCCAATTATCACAAACAATCTCTTATCAAAGTTTTCAGTTAAAAAACTATGGATTTAGGGTTGGTGATAATGTTTTAAATAACGGTACTTTAAATAACTTATCTTACAATTTAAATTTTAGTAGAAGTTCTGCGGGGCCAAGTTTAATTTTTCCAACATATGGTTCTGAATTTTCTTTTGGAATAAAAGCTACCTTTCCTTATTCACTATTCACTGACAAAAACTATGATGAACCGGCTAATTTAACTTCTGTAGAGCAAAACGATTTTCTTGCAGACAAATATAAGTGGTTAGAATATTACAAGTTTAACGCTAAAGGTAAATGGTATACTTCATTTACTGATAAATTGGTTTTAATGACCAATGCAGAATTCGGGTTTTTAGGCTTTTACAATGATGATTTAGGTCAGACACCTTTTGAACGCTATTTTGTAGGTGGAGATGGTATTGCGCAGTTCCAATTAGATGGTAGAGAAACGGTAGGCTTAAGAGGTTATGAAAACAATAGACTATCTTCCATTGCTGGAGGAACAATTTACAATAAATTTCAATTAGAGCTTAGGTATTCTATTACAGATGCTCCTTCTGCCTCTATATACACTTTAGGATTTTTAGAAGCTGGTAATTCTTATGACAATTTTGATGAATATAATCCGTTTAATGTAAAAAGATCAGCTGGTTTAGGAGTTCGGATATTTATGCCTGCTTTTGGATTATTAGGAATTGATTTTGCACATGGTTTTGATCCATTACCAGGTGGAATAGAGAAATCTGGTTGGCAAACACATTTTATTATCGGAAGACAATTCTAAGAAAACAACGCGTTTATAATGCCAAATGTTTTTTTGGTGCGGTTTTTTCTAAATAGTTAACAAATGAAAAAAAAAATTTTATGTTTAGTTCTTTTATTCTCAATTAGCCTTTCTTGGGCTCAGAGAAGTCAAATAATAGCTTATATAGACATGGAGTACATTCTAGAAAATGTTCCAGAATATTTAGAGGCTCAAAACACTTTAGATGCAAAAGTTGTTAAATGGCAACAAAGATTAGATAAACAAGCTAGATTTATAGAAGTTTTAAAAACAGATTTAGCAAATGAAAAAGCTATTCTAACAAAAGATCTAATAGAAGAAAAAGAAGAAGAAATATCTTTAAAGCATGATGAGCTTAGAAGATTAGAATCTTTATATTTTGGACCGAAAGGAGATATGTTTACACTAAGGAAGCAATTAGTTAAACCAATTCAAGATCAAGTTTACAATGCAATTCAGAATATATCTGCTAGAAAAAAATATGATTTTGTTTTTGATAAATCTAGTGAATTAGTAATGCTATATTCAAATAAAAAATACGATATTAGCGAGCTCGTTTTAGCATCAATAGATAGAACTAGATTGGTTGGTAAAAAAAATACTAAAAAGAAAGAAAAAAACACTCCTAAGGAGTTAAGTGCAGAACAAAAACAAGTTTTAGCAAAAAAAGAAATTGTTGCTGCTAAAAAACTTTCAGATAGAGAAGCAAAAAAGAAAGCAATTGCTGACAAAAGAAAAGAATTATTAAAGAAGAGGAACGAAAAAAGAGAATTACTTAAAGAAAAAAGAGCCGCTTTGAATAAGAAGAAGCAAGAAGCAAGAAGCAAGAAATAAACAAAAAACCCAAGACAATAACAATTAAATTAAACTAGAATGAAAAATTTTAAAACGTTACTATTAATTGCTGTATTCACTTTAGGATTCGCTGGTGTTACAAATGCACAAAAAATAGCTCATGTAGATTATCAAAGAGTAATAGACAATATGCCAGAAACAAGAGCATTAACTGTTACCTTAGAGAAATTAGGTAAATCTTACCAAAGTGAAATTGAAGGTTTAAAGAAAAAGTTAGAAGCTAAAGTTCAAAAATACACTGCAGAACAAGCTACACAAACTGAAACTACAAATAAAGATAGAGCTCAAGAGGTGCAACTAGATAAAGCTAGATTTGATCAAGCGCAACAAGCTGCTTACCAAGAAATGCAAAAAAGACAAGCACAGGATTTAGAGCCTATTGTAAAGAAGGCTGAAGTAGCTATAGAGAATATTGCTGCTGCAAAAGGAATTTTGTATGTATTTGATGCTAAATCTTTGATTATAAAAAAAGGTACAGACTTATATGACGCTGCAAAAGCTAAATTAGGTTTATTAGCAGATAAGCCAAGACAGCAACAAGCGCCTAGATAATTAGTGCTTTTTATAAATAAAATAAAGAAACCTACTTTTTAAAGTAGGTTTCTTTATTTTTACAACCTATGGTACATACTAATTCTCCTATTGGCTTTTTTGATTCTGGTGTGGGCGGAACCTCTATTTGGAAAGAAGTAATAACGCGCTTACCAAAAGAACATACTATTTATCTTTCCGACAGTGAAAACGCTCCTTACGGCGAAAAGTCTAAAGAACAAATTATAGCATTGTGTGAAAAAAATACAAAATTTCTACTACAAAAAAAATGTAAAATTATTGTAGTTGCTTGTAATACGGCTACAACTAATGCCATTGATTCCTTAAGAAGTAATTACAACATTCCTTTTATTGGCATAGAACCTGCGATAAAACCTGCAGCACTGAATACTAAAACTAAAAAAATTGCCATTTTAGCGACAAAAGGGACACTTAACAGTACTTTGTTTGAAAAAACGTCGAGTATTATTAATAAAGATATTGAAGTGAAAGAGACTACTGGAAAAGGACTGGTAGAATTAATTGAAGATGGTAAACTAAATTCTAAAGAAATGACTTCTTTATTATCTTCCTATTTAAAACCAATGATTGCTAATAATATAGATTCTCTTGTGTTAGGTTGTACACATTATCCTTATTTAATTCCTCAAATAAAGAAAATAATTGGCGAAAAGATACAAATAATAGATTCTGGTGAAGCTGTGGCTAAACAGACACAAGTAATTTTAAACAAGTATAATATTGCCAATACTCATAGTAATCCGCAACATATCATCTATACAAATAAAGACACTGCTATTTTACAAAATTTGCTTTCTAAGTGCATCCCTGAAAATCTAAAAATTTTAAAAGCTAAATTTTAAAAACTACCGTAAAGAGAATTAATGTTAGGACAAGCTGATCCCCTTGCTTCACGCGTCCATAAATTGATACCTAAAGAAATTTGATGAAAACCATTCTCTGCAAATAAAACCTGATTTAACTGTTTTGTATGTGTATATGAAAACATATAGTTTTTATAATTTATACCAATTACAGGAGAAATATATGCGGCTTTATCTAAACTATTGTTACTATCAAAATTTCTTCTATAAGACAATGCAGCCCAAATTTGCGTTTCTGAAAACGTCTTGTATGCTTTTAAATTAAAATCTGCCAATCGCTCCCCTGTTCCCTCTCTTACCTGAAACATTACAGAAGGTTCTAATTGTACAAATCTTATATTTTCGAAATAATAACCAACAGACAGCACATAATTTCTTAAATCTAAAGGCTCTTGTATATTTAAGTTATTTTTAGCGGTAAGAAATAAATTTTTAACCGTGAAATAGGAAGACAAACCTCCGCTGTGGTATGCAGCACTAAAATCTGCATTGTAATAACTTGTACTTTCTATAATTTGACTAATAGCTGGATCTCCTGTAAAACTTCTTTGATCTGATTGATTTTGAACAAACGAAAAAGCTAACCCAAAAGACAATTGCTTAAAAAAACGACCATCACTCAAAGGTAAATGATAAGAATATGTTCCTTGCAATCCTTGTTGAGAATGAAAACCATTCTTGTCATTAAATAAAATTAATCCATAACCAGCATTAGATTCTTCACCGAATTTTGTATGAAAACTAACCGTTTGCAAAGCTGGTGCATTTGGAACTCCAATCCATTGCTGTCTCGAAGTAAACCTTAATTTACTAGAATTCCCTATCCCGGCTGCAGAAGGGTGCACTAAAAAAACATTGTCAGATAAGTAATCTGTATAAATTGGCAATGTTTCTTGTGACTGACTTTTTGTTGAAAAAAAAGCAATAACTAAAATACAAATTCTTATATATCTAATGTTCATCAAAGGAAAATTTTTTTAAAATATCAAATATATTATTTTTATTCTTATTAATTCTTATCAAACAAAATTTTAATTAAAATATAAATAAAACACTAAGATTTCTATTCTCAATACAGAAACAAAAACCTGAGTAGACTAAAAATAACAATAAAATATGATTCTATAATCGAAGTTACCAATCAACAAACAAAAATGCATATTATTATAGATACCCATCAAAGCAACATATTTATCATGAAATTATTTCAGAATTTTTCCGTAAGCCTCTTTATTAAAAATAACCGATTTGTATCGGGCATCAAAAGTAGATTTAGAAATAATTAAAATATCACTTTTATACCCTGTTAACAATTTAATTTGTAAATTAATATCTTCTAGGTATTGGTTTCTATTTCGTTCATTTTGAATTTTACTCAAATGTTCTTTTCTTACTAATTTAGTGAGTTCAGAAAATTCTACTTCTTTTTTTATGACCATTTCAAAAATAGAAATTGCAATGCTATCCAACTTAACGGACTTCGATTTATACTTTAGACCCTTTTTTGAAATAACAATAGAATTTCTTACTTTTAAATACTCGTAGATTATAACACCGAAAAAACAAAGAAAAATAAACCCGATACTAATTAATACAGGGTTAGAACTTTTTTCTTTTTCATAAAAAGCAGTAGTTTTTAGAACCTTATTTGTAAGGGTTTTAAAAGGTGCTTTTTTAACAATACCCTTTTTATTTAGATAATATAGATGGTCTTTATAAAAAACAGGATTTACATAATTTTTAAATAAATAGATAAAAGGGTTAATTTTAAATTCTGTAAGCTCATTCTCTAATACATCTACTCGAAATAACCTCCCCAATACTTTTATAATATAGAGAGATTTATCAATTATAAAAAAACTATCAGGGTCCGAACCTGAAAAATTAGGCTTTGATTTCCCTAAAAAGCGCCAATTTTTAGTTTTAAAATTAAAAGACCAAACTTCGTTATTTGAAAAATAATCTCTTCCACCATTATGAGTTATACTCTGCCCGCCAAAAAAATAAAATTCATCCCCTGTATCAATTGAGAGATGATTACGTACGGCTTTAGCTTTACTAGAAGTATTTGATATATTATAAATTTCCCATTGATTTGTTGTATTATCTAAGTAAATAAAAAAATTAGATATACTCCAATAACCGTAACCACCATGTCTAAAAAGTGTGTCATTTTTAATAAATATAGAGCTTCCTATTAAAAAATTTTTAATATCAGAATTATCTATCCTAGCCAAACTGTCTTTTTCTGTTAGCTCAAAAACATCGCCTCCATGCTTATCTACAAATATTAATTTGTTTTCTTTAATTATTGGCCGAAATGAATGTAAACTCTTTGGCCTTAAAATTTTCTGTATTGCTAAAACTTTTAAATTATTTGCATCTAATCTTATCAAGGAATCATTAGTAATATGTATAATTTGATTCCGTAGAGAATCTACCAATAAATTGTTAGTTTGTCTTTCTCTTCTTTCTTGGGAAAAAGAAACAAAAGGAACTAAAAACAACAACCAAATAATACACTTCATTCTAATAATATTATATCTATAGTTATGCAAAATACTATTTTTTATTTAAATAGTATCATTAACAACCTTAGTATCAATTCTTCTAAAATAAATTGAAGAAGAAAGGGATGCCTATAAAATTTTCTTAAAAAACATATTTTAAAGTAAAACTCTCGCAATCTTAAGAGGGCTTTAAACTTAAAACCCCTTATTAGGAATTAAAAATTTAAAATTTTCTAATTTAAAGAAGACTATTTAATTACTAATTTTTTGGCAATTACCTTGTTCCCTATATTCACTTTCAAAAAATACAATCCCTTAGGAAGTGCTAACTTAATTTGAGGATTTTGTGTTAAGTCTCTATTTTTTTCATAAAAAACTAACTTTCCAAGCATATCATAAATTTTAAGCAAAACTAATTCGTTTGAATTTAAATTTAAATTAAAAAAACCCGTTGTTGGATTGGGAGTAATATTTAAATTAAACACTGGTAATTCTGGTACTCCCAAGGAGGAAGGATTAAACAAAGCCACACGCCATAAACCACGCCCATAAGTAGCCGCATACAACTTATTGTCTGCTGTATTTATTTCGAGTTCGTTTACTTGTACATTTGGTAAACTCATATCGTAAGAGCTCCAGGAAACAGCATTCTCACTCAGATAATAAACTCCATAATTCATACCTAGATATAGAATATCTTCACCAGAAGAGGCATCCCAAACAAGCGCCAAAGCACTAAAGTCAGGAAGATTATAGAGGACTGACAACCAGGTAGCTCCTCCGTCATTAGAAGTATATACTTTTTCTGATTCATTGACAGCAATAGCCAGCTTCATTGGGTCTGCAGGATGCACCGCAATCGAATTAATGTTTCCAGAAAATCCAGATAACGCTGTCCAATCTCCTAACAAGCCTCCGTCTTCCGTTTTATAGAGACTCGCTCCGTGCGCTGCATACATTACACTACTATTTGAAGAGGCAATTTTTAAATGATTTAGGTTACTTCCAAAATTTTGTGAAATTGAAACCCAACTCCCGGAATTACCACCAACTTCAGACTTATACACCTCATCGTACCCTGTATAAATAGTTGTTGATACTTGAGGGTCTTGTTCAAAAGGAGTAACCCAACTCCCTTCTTTATCCTCTGGAAGCTGCAGGCCAAAATAGCTCTGACCCTGATTTACTGTTTTGTATAAAGACCCAAATTGTGAAGTTCCATAAATAATATTAGCATCAGAATGGTCTACAAAAGTCTCCATTCCGTCAGCACCTAACCAATCTGCCCATTTTTCATCTGCTCTATAAACCGAGGTCCCGTTGTCTTGAGACCCACCAGAAACAATCACAGGAGCTGTTTGACTAATTCCAATCTTATAAAATTGACGAATTCCTAAACCCGCTGTTAAATCTGTATAATACGTGCTACTTACATTAAGTGGATCATTGGCTACAAAAATACCGCCATCACTACCAACATATATTTTATCATTCTGATATATCATGATATCAATATCTGCATGACAATAGCCAATATTTTGGTTTACTGCATTTCCAGGAACCCATTGAGAGGTAATATTAAAATCTGTACCTCCATTTGTAGATCTCCAAGAAAGTATGCCTGAAATATGAACATCCTCGGCATCATTTGGGTTTACAATAATATCCATATCTCTTGGCGCTTGGCCCCTATCATCATCTGCGTTTGAGCTGTATCCAAAATAATTTTTATTGGTATGGTCTAGCTTTACAAAATTAATACCACTGTCTATAGATTTATAAAAACCTCCGAAGCTACCTCCCGATTCTTCTAGCACATAAACAACAGCAGGATCTGCTGCTGAAACACCAATCATTTTAGCTCCGGTACTAAAACTATTATCAATTAAACCAGAATCAAAATTATCTGAAAATAATACCCCTAACACAGAATCTTCTATAGAAATATCATCTAAAGTTAATCCACGAGCATAGTTAGATTTACCCTCAAATGCTATGTAGTAATCTGCTGTTGGGCTAGGCAAGGTTAGTCTTATATCTTGCCAAGTTAATACCTCTTCTGTGAATTCCACTAATTCAATCCAAGAGCCACCGATGCTTGTTTTATAAAATACTTTTAACGCATCTAAATCACCCTCCCAACTTACATTTGTAAAAGAAAACTTTAGCTCGGGAGCAATACCACCGCTCAAATCAAGTTTTGGAGAAATTAATTTTGTAATTGGTTCTGAGAAATCTGGTTGAAAAAAGATAGCCAACTTATCGCCGCTTTTAGGAGCAACAGAATTATTTTGGTTTGCTGTTGCTTTTTCCCAATTTGTAGTTCCAGAAACATATTCTTGTGACCAAAGTTGTAAGGTATTGTCTGCAGTATTTAATACATCAAAGGTTACACCACCATCCTTAGATTTAAATAAAAGGTTTCCTGAAGCATATATTATATTTGTATTACCTGGCTTAAATTCTATATCAAAACCCGTTGCAGAATCTGGGTGAATTAATGCCCATGTAAGCCCTGCATCTATAGATTTGAAAATACCGTCATACTGGCTAGCACAAAACATTATATTACTATTTATCGGGTGTATTAAAATTTTATTAACGTACCCATTTCCTGTATCTGCTAATTGATTCCAGGTTGCTCCTGCGTCTGTAGACTTAAAAATTATGCCTGAACCCGTGCCCCAATAATAGATGTTAGAATTCGTAGGGTCTATAGCTAATGAATACACATAGATATTAGAAAGATTATCTGTTAATACAGCCCAATTTACACCACCATCAAGTGTTTTCCAAACACCGCCTCCTGGAGACCCAACAATTATATGATTTTCATTACTTGCATCAATAGCAATACTTGTAATTCTTCCCACTCCGGGATTCCAACCAGAAGTTTGGTTCCAATCTAGGGGCCCTAATTGTTCCCAATTAGAAACCCTATTAATTTGATTTAATTTCGTGCTTTTATTCTTATCTGCGTTATAACGTTCTAATTCTTTAAAGTAAAATGAGGGAGTTTTTAAAAGGCCTTTTTCATCTTGCATTCGAAGCGCATTATATTCCCAACGCTTAAAACTCTTATAACCAGTGCCTCTTTCTGTGCCTTTGATTTCAAAATATGAATTAGCAGAATTTTGAATTTCTTGAACCGTAAAATTCTCAGAGTTAATCATTTCTAGATAATTTTGAGAATAAACTCCTAAAAACGAAAAGGAGAGAATCCATAAAATAAAAGTTGTCTTGTACATTATTAAATCTATAAAAATTTAGTTATTATCTCAATTAAAAAAGAACTACTATTTCTGTGAGTGAAGACACCAAAGTTAATTGTTTCTCACGATTAAAAATAAAATAATCAAAGAACAAGATTAGAAAATTTCAAGATTAGAAAAATTAATTTCAAATAAATAATCGTTTATTCTTTTTATTAAATAAGTCTGCCATTAAGACCTTTACTATCGCACGTTAAGCTATTTAGTGATTTTTTAGGTGGGTTAAACGGCATAGCAAAGACTCGTAAACCCCTATATATCTAAATTTAAAGCAAACAAAAGGTAAACATTGCTAAGTACACTTTTTATGTACAGCAACTAAATTTGTTTTCTGTGTTACTCTAGAATGTGCCATTAAGAAAAATAGACAAAAAGAAAAGGTACCGTATAAAATACTTTCAAGGGGCGTGTTCTTCAATAATGTTATTGTAATTTAGTTTTAAATACACAAATTACATTGAAAAACAAATACCTAGAAGAAGCGCTGCGAGAACTTGTAAATGGCCATGCAAAAAAGAGACATCCTTTTCGCTATTTTGTCTTAGCCACCACTGAAAATAGAAGACCAACACAACGAACGGTAGTATTGCGAAAAACATTGAAAGACCAAAGTTTAGTAATTTACACCGATAAAAGGACACAAAAAATAAAACAACTTCAAAAGAGTTCGCATTTTAGCGCCTTATTTTATGATACTAAAAAACTATTGCAAATAAGAATTGAAGGAAAAGCCGAATTAATAACAGATGCCGCACAAATTGAAACCTATTGGCACACTGTGCAAGCGGCCTCTAGAAAAGACTATACCACAAGTTTAGCACCAGGCACACCAATAGAAAAGCTAGATGAAATAGAGTACACCACAACAGAAAATAATTTCTGCCCTGTAAAACTAGTGCCACATACCATAGAATATTTACGTTTACAACGGCCGAATCATGTACGGGTTTTGTTTTCTAAAATTAAAGATACTTGGTCTGGTGAATTTTTAGTGCCTTAGTTTTAGAAACAGTTCGCAATTATTTTTTGTAATATAATTTTATATGTATTGGTATGCTTCTAGTATGTACTTAATTAAATACTAGAAGCATACATTAACACCAACTATAACCAATAGTATTTCACCACCAGAATAGCATAGCTATTTTGAAGTTTCTTTTTTAAATTAATAATTGTCTAATCCTATACACCGTTGCATCTTGCTTTTATTTTATACTTATAGCCTCTAATTTCTAATTTTGTAAGTAGTTAAATTAAAGAAAACACCCAATAATACGCAACTAATACGGCACTAAATCGCTGTTTTAGTTGCGTTTAAAGCACAAGAAGACCTTTTGATTTCTCAAAAGGTCTTCTTAGTAGATAACTCTATTAAAATATCGAACGTTTATTTGTCTCGAAGAGAGTTTATAAATACTAAAGAAAGTATAAAATTTCTTGATAAAGCTTCACTAATTGTTCATATAACTACATTATATTCATCACATTTTAATAAAACTGGAACCGTTCCATTCCCGTCTAAAAATTTAAGGGAACACTAAAAACAATAGCTTCTCCGGAAGACCTCAACCTTTAAATCAAGACTATTTTAAGACGGTTTGGAGACGTTTTGGAGACGTTTTAAGAGG
>Ga0308002_1000058_pt1 | contig 43980 bp, 23 predicted proteins | sample Neamet34_FD_203148 | JGI IMG/M metagenome (GOLD analysis project Ga0308002, IMG submission 203148) | Marine microbial communities from water near the shore, Antarctic Ocean - #34 | ecosystem: Environmental > Aquatic > Marine > Unclassified | place: Southern Ocean | collected 2014-06-06
CTAGATGTAGCAGGAGGAATTAGAATGGCAAATGAAACTGCCACAGCAACTGCTGCAAATGTAGGGACTATGAGATATAGAGTTGTGAACACAAGAAGTTATATGGATATGTGTATGCAAGTTGGTACTTCATCTTATGCGTGGGTTAACGTAGCAATGAACCAGTGGTAATAGTAAAAAAAAAATAATATAAAGGTTAGACTGGCGTAAATACAGCAGAGTATTAATTAATTAAGTATATTAGCAAATAATTTAAACAGTAAAAATAAATAAGAATGGTAAATTACAATTGGGATTGCAAGACAGTAGAAGCGTTAGTAAGTCAAGATGACAACGCAGAAGTAGTACACACAGTACACTGGAGAGTTACAGGAGAGTCAGAAGAATTAGACTCAAATGAAAACCCTTATACAGTTACAAATATTGGGACACAATTTCTGAACACAGCTGATATCGAGGATTTTATTCCTTTTGGTGATATCACGCATGCTGAGGTAGTTGCTTGGACTAAAGCGGCTATGGGAGAAGAGGAAGTTACAGACCTAGAAGCAAATATTGAAACACAGCTTAATGCTCTAATTACACCAACTACAATTACATTAACTGTAGGGGAATAGTAATAGTTTAAATAATATCACTACATTTGTGCAAACAATTTAATTATTATGGAAGAGACTAAGAAAGTAACAGAAAATGAGTTAACAAAGATTCAATCAATGTTAAACGCATTTAACCAGTTAAAAATGCAACTTGGTGATGCTGAGTTATCTAAAATTGCAATCATTGCTCAAGTCGATGCACTTAAGAATGATTATGCAGAGGTAGAAAAAGAACTAGCAGCTAAGTACGGTACTGATGCACAAATCGATGTGAAGACAGGTGAAATTGTTATCAAGGAAGAAGAAGCAGAAGAAGCTGTAGTTGAAGAAGTGAAGTAAAACAAATATTATGAGAGATATATTATTACAGAGGATATTAGATGTACTATCAACACCAAGTGTAATTACAACTCCGGTTGTAGAGCAGTTAGTGTACGAAGCAGGATCAGGAACACCTACACCAGGACACTTTAGAGTGGATAAGGCTACAGGTACAGGAGCAGGTAAGGCACTGTTTGAAACTTTTAGTGTTGTTAAAACCGCTCTTGGCGGAGGATTATCAAGTAATAAGGTGTTCATGAATGCGCAAGTTAATACAGCGAGTTCTGTTACTGTTTGGTTCCCCGTAGGAACTATGACAACACCTTTCTTACCTGTAACTGAAGTGAATAGGGTTTCTACATCCTCTACGGATAAGACATTCTCTAATAACTCTACACCAGATACAATTGTAATTACTAGAGATGCTAATATTGTTGGCTTGGATGGTATTTATGGAACGTTCGAAGGTGTTGGGGTATGATAAACCAAGACAGATTTTATGTTGCGTTAGTATGCGCTAAATGTTATATATCCCAAGTAGCTGTATTTATACACAAGTTACTTAGGATATATAATTAAAATTTACTATAATTGTACCAATCAGTAAAACAAACAACGGTACATGAGTAATAGAACCAATACGAGAGATTTAAACACATTTCAAGCAATAGTTTTCCTATGCATACCCCTTATACTATTTTTAGTTAATGGGTGCAGACTGGAGAAGTCTATATCAGACTACGCAAACGTAACTCCTCTCGTATTTGCTTTCTTATTAACCCTATCAGGTAGAGTATTCTTTGACGACGGTTTCGTGTCTCGTCAAAGGTGGTACAACATTATACCTGGTATAGGGTTATTTGGGGTAGTGTTATTTCTTAACACAGAATTCCCTATTCTACACTACGCCTTCGCGGGTATATTCTTTTTAGGATCACTATTTAATATGGTGCTCTTTAGTTCTCGTAAACAAAGGCCTTTAAAGATCCTTGTTGCTTTGTTTGTGCTGTTCGGAATGTCAGGTCATTACCTTTTTGGGTGGTACTCTTTATTTTGGGCAGAGTGGATAGGTATGGTGCCGATCTCTGTACATTACGTGCTAGAGTTATTTAATAGAGTGGACTAGGTGTAGTCCTGGGAATAAGTAGATTATGGAAAGTTTAATAAAGGAGTTAGGTTCTTGGATGGTGGGGTTACCACCTATAGCGGTATTTATAATTATTATAGTTTTAATTACGTTAGTGTTTTTTGGTAAAACATTGAATAATAAGTTATCGGGGTTCAACTTATCCGGAATAAATATATTCTCAAAAAGTAATGACCATAGAATCCCGTCCCTTATAGATCACGATATATTTAATACGATAGAAAGAGTAAGAACTACTATAAAACATATTACGTTTGATACCCACGGTGAGTATGATAAAGCAAAAAGTTTAATGTTCCATGACTTTATGGAGTTCAAATTAGATGTTGTACAAGACATGTTTACTGACTATATTAAAACATTGCCTTCAGACGTGTCATTTAATGCGCTTAAAAACGGTTTATTTATACTATCTGGTGACGTGGTAGAGGAGTATCTGAGAAGAACCGAGGAACACTTCTTAAAGAAAGGTGTATCGCCTGCTGATACCAACTATGTTCTAATGTTATTTGAGCAGTGGAGAGCTGAAACATTGGAATCAGTTGGGTATAGGATAAATAGTGTTTTTGCTAGTACTCTTCATACAGGGAAGTTCGAAAAACTTCTAGGGTCTTTAGAGGCGTTTAGTATCGCAATTGATTTAATACCGAAAGACGGTATAGCTTCGTTCGAAGAAATGAATGGCAGATTCAAAGACCTGAACTACTAATAATAGTGTAGTAATTATGTATACCTAACTGAGTTAGGTATTTTTTTTTGTCTTACTCTTACCCTTACCCTATTGGTCTCTACACCACTAGATGGTTAAAAGTCTGATAGACGCTAGGTCACGTTATCTCTTTCCCTCAAACAGTCAACCACATAGGTGGTATTTACATTGTACTTACATTTATTTTACTACCTTTACTAAAAATTTTATTATGTATATAAAGATAGGAAGTAAAGAATCTGCTATAGTGAAGGAGATTCAGTTCGTGGTAGGTGTGACATCTGACGGTGTTTTTGGACTAAATACAAAGAGGGCTGTTTCAACATGGCAACGAAGACATATGTTGACTCCTGATGGTATTGTAGGACCCCAAACTTTCGAGGCTATGGAACTACTGGACTCTGATTCTTTTACACCAATAATAGGAGAAGTGGAGAATTACTATATGCCATCGAATGAATATCTTCACGGTCCGTACGAAAACGAGTATATCTTTCTACACCACACCGCAGGACATTCTAATCCGTATCACACTATTGATTCTTGGGCTAAAGACTCTAGAGGTAGAGTAGGAACTGAATTCGTTATAGGTGGTCAAGGCGTTAAAGGCGTTATTACTAAATATGATGGAAAAGTCTTACGTGCATTCCCTGAAGGGGGAGCAGCTTATAGCCTAGGCAGAACAGGATCGCAGGAGATGAATAAACACTCAGTAGGAATTGAGCTTAATTCTATGGGGTATATAGAGGATGGTAAGACATATGTAGGTGGTTATATACACCCTGATCAGATCTGTACACTTAAGGAGCCTTTTAAAGGATTCACACAATGGCATAAATATTCTGATGCACAATTAGTTGCGGCTAAGACAACATTATTATATATAGGCGAAAGAGATAACATAGATCTTCACGAAGGTTTATACAAGTGGATTAAAACTGTAGGGCCTACTAAAGCTTTTGGTTTTAATGAGGATGCTTGGGGAGGAAAGATTAAAGGTCTTCTTACTCACACAAATGTAAGGAAAGGTAAATATGATTGTTTCCCTCAACCTGAATTAATAGACATGCTTTTAACCTTATAACTATGGTATATAAAATAGTATCCACAATAATCGTCATCCTGCTTATTATTCTTAATTTTAAGACGTGTGATAAATCAACTAACCAGGCTAGCCTTTTGGAGTCCTTGGGCGATTCATTACGTATATCTAGAAACAAGGCCGGGCAAGAGGAGGCTAAGAACAGAACCCTATCGGTATTCAATTCCACCCAACTATTGGATGTGGTTTCAAAAGACAACGAGATATTAGAATTGCAGAATACTGTAAGAGAGTATAAAGGTAAACTACGAAGCGCAACGTACTTGCAATCAGTTACGCAGGGTACAGTAATTACTAAAACGGTGGTGACAGAAGGCACGAATACAGATGTATTCCCCACGTACACAGGCACATTTAATACTCCTTGGTACTCGGGCACAGTAGTAGCAAACAAAGAAAGCGTTACGAACAACTACCAGGTTACAAATAAATTTCGTATTATTGAAGGTAAAGAGAGTAACGGGTGGTTTAAGAAGAAGGTATACACGAGTACAGTTGTAAACCTAAACCCCAACACGACAACTAAAGAGTTTAAAACCGTAGTTGTCACAGGATCACCTAAGCGTGTTACACTTGGATTACAGGTAGGATACGGGCTAGCTGTTCCTACATTTAAACCTACAGCTTATATAGGTGTGGGGGCTAATATACACTTAATAGGAATAAAGTAGTATGATTGAAGATGTAAAGAAAAAATTAACTTCTCAAGAGATATTAGCTTTGGAGGCTGAAATCGCGTCACAGGAAAAAGTCATAGATAGTAACGCTGGGCTGAAATTATCAGAAACTATGGAGGCCCGTAAGAACAAGGCTCTTTTAGATGATACTCGTGGTGGAGGTATAAATGTTGTTGGGGATGTTATGAGTGCAGGAGGATCTGCACTAAAAAGAAATAATAAAGGAGATGTTACAGCAGAGGCTGCAGGGTCTGCATTGTCTGCCGGTGTGTCGGGAGCAGCTACAGGAGCATCTATTGGTGCTGCAATAGGAACACCCTTTTTTGGTGTCGGTGCGGTTGTCGGAGGATCCGTCGGAGCTCTTATAGGGGGTGTTGCTGGTGTTATTGGCGGTACTGCTAAGGGAATAGATGACGCAAAAACGTTCCAACGAAAACAAGAGAGAGATAATAGTATGATCGCGAGACAAAAATCTGTTGAGCGTTTGGATGCTACTAAAACACAATATACATAATAAATACAAAGATATGAGTACAGGAATGGGAATTGCGCCGAAAAAGAGGCTTTTAGATGTTAATGGGAACGTAATAGAAATGCCAGGAATGTCAGAAGCCGATGTGGCTGGAATAGATATGCCAGGGGCGGTTGAACCGGGAGCATGGGGTAAAGGAGGCGCCGCAGGGGATACTGGTGACGGTGTCGCAGCTGTTGCAGGCCTCGCCGGAGGTTTTATGAAAGAGTCAGGTAACGAAGGTGTTGCTGTGGCTGGTGGTGCTATGCAAGGAGCTGCTATGGGATGGCAAGTAGGTAACACGTTTAATCCTGTTGTTGGTGCAATTGGTGCTGGTGTTGGAGCTATCGGCGGTGCTTGGATGGAGAACAAAGGTCAGAAGGATGAAGCTAACCAAAAGTTGGCCGAGGAAAATGCTCAGGTTAGGGGTTCAGCCCAAAGAAGACTAGCTGCAGCTAAACAACAATTACTTGATAATCAAGGAGGACTATAATGGACTTATCTAAGATAATACCATCATACACACCCTTAGAGGTTACACCTTTTGTACACCCCGTTACAACAACGGAAGGCCTTAACGGTCTTGAGGGGTACAGAAGATTGACAGCAGCCAGAACTAATAGAGCTCAGGTACTGTCAAACACACCCGGTGTGGAGTCAAATAGTACTCCCGGTGTAGATAGAGGTATTCCTATCTTTAGACGAGGTGGGGAAGTTGATGTTCAGAAACGTAATGTAATTGTGGATGGACCGTCACATGATGAGGATAATAATACAAATATTAAAGGTGATAGAGGTATTCCTGTTGTTATAGACGGGAAGAAGGTTATAGAGATTGAATCGGAGGAGCTAGTATTCCACGAAGGCGCTATGGCTAAAATACACGCACTTAAGTTACGTGTTGAAAAGGGGGACGATTCTGCTAGAGTGGAACTAGATACTTTAATAAAAGAAGAACTACTTAACAACACGTACGATTACACAAAAGAACTATTGTAATATGGAACTATACCCAGTAAGTATAAACGGAAACGATTTAAAGGTGGCACTAGCTGACACCCCAGAATCTCGACATGCAGGATTATCTGGGCTAGAGAAGTTAGGTCCTAACAGAGGTATGTTATTTATATTCCCTGAACCTGTACGAATGTCCATGGTGATGAGAGGTATGAGTATACCTTTATGCTTCCTGTTTTTAAATGAGGCTTGGGAGGTTGTTCATACTGGATATAGAGAACCCGGGAGTATCGACCCTATCTACCCTCCAATACCGGTAGTTATGGTATTAGAGTTAGAGGAGGATGCTATTGCCGAATTCAATATAAATGTAGGGGATATAGTAGACCCAGGTGAATTCATTTCCTCGAGTCTGACTGGGATGGAAATGTATAAAGACGGGGGTAAGTTCGAAGTTAGGGAAGGAAAAGTATACGAGATCACAGAAGACGATATAAAGATAGATCCTACTAAAGCCCAGATTCTAAATACATCTGGAGAGGTGGTTGCTAATATAGCAACAGGGACTAGAATATTTAGCCGTCAAGACACCAAAGACTTAATCAAAAAAGCTAAGGCCGGAAGTACTGATCTAGTTGATCATATGATTGGAATTATAGACAAACAGAATAAACAAAAAAAGAAGTACGTTAAAGAGAGAGTGTAGAAATACATCATTTAATTTTGTTTACACGTATAAATTTTATATTATTACACTTAATAGAGTAAAAAACAAAAAAAAACAATTAATTATGAGTTACTTAAATTTATCAAAAAACCGTAAAGGTATTCAGATGCTACAAGAAGGCGGAGAAATGGGAGCACCAGCAGGAGCACCAGCAGGTCCGGATATTGAAGGTATGTTACAGGAGTTTGCTCAAACACAGGACTTAGAATTGGCCGGTGTTATTTGTAACCTGATCATCGAAGCTATGGGCGGAGGAGCACCAGAGGCAGCACCAGCACCAGAAATGATGAGAAATGGTGGTAAGTTCGGAGCTAACACACCAGTATTCACTAACAATGGTACCCTTATTGGGTAGTCTGTGGGTGAGAACATAAAGGATGTACAAAAGCCCATTGAAAGCAAGATGCTTGACGTGGGCTTAATGCGTTCTGAGCTACGCCAGAGTAACAGGTACTATAGAAACGGTAAGCATACCACAGAAGGTAAAGCTCGTTTAGTAGCCATTCAAACTATAGACGATAACCAATCTGATGGATTGAGTTACCATATAGATGAAGAAGCCAGTACATATAATTTATTAGACGCGGATGGTAATAAGCATGCTGTGTCTGGTATGATTGCAGGGAAAGAAATTGAAGGTATCGATGCCTTATACGGAACTGTTAGAAAAGATAGAAGAGTAAAACGAGAGTTATCAGAATTAATATCATCGGACTACTTTATAACTCCTAAAGAGGAAGAGGTTTCAGAGGAAATCAAACCAAAGGAAGATAAGGTTATAGACGATACACTTCCTGTGATAACCGTCGAAGACGCAGACCCTGTTGTAACGACAGAGCCTTTCGAGGAAGGTAAAGTAGGGGACATATCCCTACTAGGGGGAGGAGAGCCACATAAAGTGAACGTAACTACACCGGCTGGTACAACCACTACACCGGCAGAAGGAGGAGGTCCGACCACTACGACAACGCCTGTGGCAGAAGTTGTTGCACCTGTTGTAGCAAAGACTATAGCTCCGGTTCCAGTAGCAGCTCAAGACCTATTTAAAGTATTTAAGGATAACTTGGCCGCGTACGCTAAGTCTAACAGATCTGGGAGTCTTCAAACATTCCTAAGAAAGGAAGTTGACGGTAAACTAGTGTTTACAACAGAATTACCTACAGGATCTGCTAAGTCAGAAATACTTAACTATACAGGACGTGATGACGAAGGGAACTTACTTCCCAAGACAGCAGAAACGTTGTATATGCGTGTTAATAAAGCAGCTTTAATAAACCAGTACTTCAGTGATATCGCTGCATATGGTTCTGTGCTTAAACAAAGATTCCAAACAAGCGAGAACAGCGCTACGAGGAAAGGGCAAATCTCTGCATCGGACATTCAGGATGTTATGGAGAATATGGAAGCAGAGCTTGTAAAATATAAAGACGTTGTCGCAAAAAGTACCTCGGCTTCAGGCCTTGATATTGATGCAGCAGCTGTATTTAATGATTTATTAGGTATTGATATTAGCGCGGATGCTTTAGGTAAAGCCACAGGGCTTCAAGACACTAAAGAGAGAGGTAGTTTAATTTCCGAAAACCGTACAGCTAGCGAACTGAACACAGGGTTGACCAATATAATATATAATAACTCTGGGCTATCGGACGAAAAAATAATATCACATGCAGCCCCGGAAGGAATCCCATCGGATAAAGCAGGATGGAAGGAGTACCGAGATAACGCTTTTAAAATGTCGTCGCAGGAGATCGCGGAGAATATTGATAAATTACAAGGAGGGAAGATAGACCGTGGTATAGGAAGATATATGCTTCTTGATACTTTGGTAATACTTATAAGCCAGAAAAGTAAGACGCCTACCAGAGATTACAATACGTACTACAACATAGATAAACTAAAAACTATGGATGCTGGTGCTCTTATGAGACTTATAGGAGCTAAAACCAAATCCTCAGAGGCAGACAGCAGGTACTACTATGATGAGTACCAGAAAACTACAACGTCTAATACAGACGGAACAGAATCTAAAAAAGACGGAGGAATGATATCATTACAGGATGGTGGGGAGTTAGACCTACTTAAAGAAGAGTTGGAAAGTGTTAAAGCCCAGCTACAAGCACTGGATCAGGCGGGGTCTAAAGCATCGGGATCATTAGAGTACGCAGAACTAGAGTTCAGAGCTACGGAGATATCTAGTAAGATATCCTCACTCACACCGCTTACTAATGCAAACGGGGATCTTATTGATGAAAAAGGGGATATTATTACAGAAGGAAAGGTCACTATAGAGACACCCCAGTGGTGGAAAGGTCGTGGGTATAAAAGAGACAAATCAGGACAGATAACAACGGACCGTAACATAGCTGGTAAGGCTGTAGATGCTACATCCGGAGCTAGAGACATAATAAGGGAGAACGTTTCTGTTAGTGATGCAGCACAATTAGCTTTAATTATAAGAGCTAAAAACCGACGTATCGGGACCGCAAGACTGACTAAGAATGTAGCAACGCCTGGGTTTATTCCTGGGGTGGAAGGAGCTAAAGATCTAGACCTTACAGACGCCAGACGTGAAAACGCGAGGCATAAAGATACGTATAGAGGATCTGATCCTATGCTTAGAGCTGTAACAAGACAGATGGATAGTGGGAGAGCTAAGGATACAGCGTCTAAATTAGATGCAGCCCAAGCAGCCCAAAGAGCTACAGAGTCAACAAGAGTGTTTAAAGAGACAGAAATGCAACGAGCAGCTGGTATCGCGAATTCTGAGAAGGTTGGTGCGGTTGTCAATAGTAATATAGATCTTAAAAACAAAGCAGATGTAGCAGCGCTAGCAGCTAAGAAAGCTAACTCTGATGAGTTCTACCAAAACCTAGGTCAGTGGGCTGTAGGTATTGAGAAGAACAAGCAAGCTAGGAAGGCAGATACAGGAACAGAGTATACCAAACTACAGGTTATTAGTGATAGAATAAAGTCAGCTTCTTACGAGGTAGACCGTCTAACACGCTCTGGTGCAACTGCCGAGGAGGTAAGTGGCGCTGCAAGTAGGTTGGCTAATCTTAAGGCAGTTTCAGACAGGTTAGTTAAAAACCTATCTTAAAATGCACAAAACAAATATAATTTTCATATATTTACCCCTAAATTATTAGGGGTTTTTTATTGCCCAAAAATTCTAGATATGAATACAACTAAGACACTTAGAAGAATATCAAAATTCCAGCAAGGGGGATCCGCAGAAATAGAGGTTCCCGCATACTCATCATACAAGTATGTTGCAGGACCGCCACCGACCAAACCTGACACATCATTTACAGATGGGTATACCAAAAGATCCATAGCTAAAAATAAGGCTAAAGTTGATCAAGCTAAAACGGTGGATACCAGGTTATCTGGTATGGAAGTCAAAGGGATACCAGCAGATGCGTATCATACACAGAACATAATAAAAGCAGGTACTGACGAGATCTACCGTATGGTAGACGCTGGTGTTGCTGGTGTTGGACAAAAGATAACAGCCTTACTAAGTAACGTACGAACACGTAATAATAACTCGGATGTACGACTTGCAAAGATAGATAAATCACTTAGTGATGCAGATGACCTTACAGGTGTAGCCATCAACGGTACTGGGCAAGGTAAAGTTTGGGAGCGCTATATGCAAGACGGAAAGATGTATAAGAGGGTCGCTACTATTGATGTAATGAACCTTTACGATGTTTTAGTTACTCCTACTGTGAATGAGGACGGAACAGCGGGTGAGAGTGATAGACAGTATAAGTACGAACGTATAGGGTATCAATCACTTATAAATGAGTTAAAATCAGACAGAGGTCAGTCTACTGATAACGATCACAAGGTATCATCTGACTACACTGATTTTGGGGCACAATTAAAGGCAGAAACAGTTAATGAACATATAGATACAGTTATAGGGGATCTAGGTAGTACTTACAACAAGGACTACGAGAAACGAATAAGCTCAGATAACACCACTAGTGTAGCTGAGGGGGATGTATCCCGAAACTCAACTGCCCAAGCCCAAGCAGCTATACAACATTTAGTTACCGAGCTATCAAACCCAGCGTCAGGCGTTGGTCAGGCGCTTAAATCACAGTTGATGGAGCCTGGTGTAACTAAAAAGAATTATGAGCAAGTATTAAAGAATTATATAACATTACGTGTTAACTCCAAACTAGAGACGGAGGAAAAAACAGAGAATGTAGAATTAGGAGACCCATTAAACCCAGATGGTACTGGAGGTAATAACAACTACCCTCCTGTAACAGGATCAGTAGCGTCAACTCCATGGAGTTTAACTCTATTAGATGCATCAAATGCTACAAACCTTACCAGTTCTGCAACGGGCGAGGCAGGTACTGTCACATATAATAAAGATGAGTTAGGATATCTTATAGGTACTCGTGTAGGTAAGAATGTATTTCTTGAGAACTCGATTACAGATGCAAGTGGCGACAAGGTATACCTATCACTAAATGATATGGAAAAGGGGAGTCAGTTGATAAACACCGAGGGCGGGTCAAGACTGTTCGAGGTGACCTCAGGAAAAACATACACATCTAAAGGTATAGCTATAGACGACGTAAAGTCTGGGAAGGCGATTGGAAATGAAAAAGCTATCAGTACTGTATCGACCGTGAATGATAATTACTCTGCATTCGTAACTACCAAGATCACCGGGGCTGATGGGAGTCCTATAGCATTGAGCACAGGTAAAGCAGCTGAGTATCAAACAAGATTAAACATGATTAATGAGAAGGTATTAGGGATATCGTCAGGCCAGTCGGCATCCGGGGCTTTTAAAGCGTTAGATGATAATATTCCTGGTGATGTAAAAAAGAAGTCTATCTATATGAGAGCGATCAATGCTTTAGTTGACGATGTTTATGGCGCGGATACAGCATTTAAGTCAGGCGTATCATTTGTAATCGTTGCTCAAAACGCATTTTTAGACGGAAAAGACACAACCGTAAGTGCAGGTGCTAAAGAAAGGTATGATAGGCACAGAACAGCAGAAGAGAAGAAAAACAACCCATTAGTTCTTGGGAAAAAGGCTGGTGATGTTTATAGGATATTTGATGGATCTATTATAGGTGAAGGGGAAGCGTCAGACAACAGTCGTAAACAGTCTGACTTCTTTACGGATATAGGACTACGTATAGATAATTCATCAGAAGGGGACAACTATGATATCAGTATATCTGTATGGAGAGCACTATCGAGTGATCTAATTACGGCAGCGAACACACAAGATAAAAGTGTCGTAACACCTAAGCAAAGAAAAGAGAATGCATTTTACAATTACCTAGCTAGTCTAGAAGGTAATAAAGAGATAGCAAAAAAAACAGCAAACCAATAACATTTATATAATGGAAAGAGAAGCAATCACAACGCAAGAAACTACTGATAACGTAGAGGATATAAATACAGCGGAGGCTAATGTAGATTATACACCCGCAGATGCGGAGTCAAGTGATATTGGGTCATCAGAGATAGTTTTAGAGGATGAAAACTCTAGTACAGTATCTGGGGATACAGTGTATTCACAAGCAGAGATAGACTCTGTTGAGTTGGATAACCTAACTGCTATAACTACGGACTCTACATCGACTACCACAGTAGGTGATCAAGCTACAATGGAGGCTAATAAAGAGACAACTTATAGTGCGGCACCTAAAGAAACAAAAGTGGCATCCACACCCGACCCATCTACAACAATTGATGTTGAGGTTAAGGAAGAGGAAGAGGCACCGAAACCCATTATAGATCCAGCTGAGGCTATAGTGAAAGAAGTTGAGGAAGAGAAGAAGGCAGAAGCTGATGTAAAGAAGAAAGAGGCGGTTTATAACCCGAAGAAGGTATCATTCAAATCCACTAACACACGTAACTTTTACGTGGACATGGCCGATGGAACCTACTCTGGGAATATGGGGGATTATTATATTCCTACATGGGATGCTGTAAAAGAGGAATACCTAAGACCGACGCAAGATAAATATGGTATGTCAGCAGAGGAAGCTGAAGACCACTTAAGAGCAACATACAATACAAGACTAAAAGCGTTTAACGATAAAGCCAAAGAGTATAAAACTCATGGACGTGTAGTAGAGATAGATGCAGTAAGTACTACAGCATCACACATGCTTAAAACTGACGGTAGGTTTGTCGTTAATGAGAGTTCGATCAACTGGAATGAAATAGAACAGTATGATGATAAAGCAGATTTAACTATATTTGGTAAGTCCGCTGAGCGTGTTGATACCAGAACAACAGCACAACAAACAGGAGGGTACTGGAGTGACGGCGAATTTATAAGTTACACAGGGAGCTTTTCAGATCTTAAAGGTAATGCAGCGTACGCTGATGAAGATGGTAACGAGATTATTGCGTTAGTATACAAAGGAGGGGATAACCTTTCAAGAGGTCAAGCAGGTTACGAAGCTATTAGATATGGTGAGCTTGATAAGGTTCACGGTAGAGCTGTAGTTAGTGCCTGGGATTTCAACAGAAGCGGGCCAAAAGACTTAGAGTCTCATTGGTATGATGCAGGAGCTAAGTTTTTAGGTAACACCCTTACAACCGGTGTAGCTAAGACAGTTATATCACCTTTTCAGGCCTTTGCAGGTTTATTTGGTGGTTCCGATATGTTAGATGCAATATCCCTGTCTTTAAAGTCATACGAAGTATCAAGCTCTAGAGAATCAGAAAGAAATATATTTACTGCAGATAACATGTTATTCATGGCTGCAGATATCTTATTCCAGATAGGATCTGGTAAAGTTGTTGCTGGAACTGTAATGAAAATCGGTAAGGCCTATGAATCAGCGAAAGCGCTTAAAGCTTTAGCGGCTGCAGGAGATGCTTACGCTTCATCAGCTGGGTGGCAAAAAGGGGCTGGAATATCATCAAGAGTATACCAGTCTTTAAGTGCTACACGTGATGCGTACGAAGACGCTATAGGGAATGGTTATTCTACTCAAGCGGCTGCAGGTTACTGGGCAGGTATCTCTGTTGTGAATGCTATGGTACAGAAAGTCGGTTCATACACTGATGACTACGTAGAGGGTATAAGAAAAGGTAAAGAACTTTCAGGAAGTATTACCAATGTTATAGGTACAATACGACCTCACCAGGAAATAGTTAAGGAAGTTGCGGAACAAGCGGTTAAAGCAGGCGCGAGTAAAGAGGCTATAAAGTACGGAATTAATAAAGCTACAGTCAAGGCTCTTGCGAACCACGTTGGTTCATCTCTAGGTAAGCTACGTAAAAGTGGTTTAGGTTACCTTGAGGCGGGAAGTAAAGAAGGTTTAGAGGAGGTACTTGAGAGTGCTGGGGAATTAATGACTAAATCTGCTTTTAACTTAGGTGTCTCTGACAAAGAAATAGGTAATGGTAGATTTGAGGCTGCATGGGATGTAGGAGCGATCGAAAAATGGATGGCTGACCAACCTATGAATATCATGGGCGGTATGCTAGGTGGTATGGCAGGTAAGAGAATATTCCAGGCAGGAGAGAAAGGTAAGTATGGATTCACGTCTATGCTTAGTGCTACTCTGGACGGACTAATTCCTGATGCTGTTGACCAAGCTAGAGACATGCACTCTAGAGGGTTAATGGGATCAGACAAACTAACTTACGTAATAGATGAATCTAGCGCACACACAACTGGAGGAGATGTAGTTTATAAAGCTGTAGATGTTTCAGACCCAAAATCTGTGTCCCAAGCGGATGCAAACTTAAGTGCATTTATCAGTGCAGCTAATTACTCAGTTGCTATGGTGAAAGAGGCCGGAGGTAGCGAAGCAGTTAGACGTGTAGAAGGAAGAGAAGAAGAACTAGGTATTAGGTACATGGAAGGAGATTTATTGAAGGATCTTCGTGAGACTACGAGAGAGTCTGTTGACTTAGTAGTTAATAATAACTTGTCAGGTATTACAGGTGGAGATAAATTCAAAGGTACAATGTCTGAGAAGGAACGTGATGCACACGTGACTGATGTAACAGCAAGAATTAACGAAGGTAAAGTTCAAAGCGAGGATCCTGACGAGACTAACGACGAAGATAAACTAGTTCCTGAGAGTGTTGTTAAGCAATACCTAGAAGCGAGAGAGAAATTAGACGTTCTTAGTTCAGAGGAAGTTGCATTGAAATATTACTTTAGAACTTTAAATGGTGGTGCGGATGCAGCAGCTAAAGGGAAAGGGAAGGATTATCTATATAACTTACACTACGATGCTATAAAAGAGCAAGAAACGAGACTTAAGTATATAAAACTTACTGAAGGTGAACTGGATGTTGTTTTAGCTACCGTAGTAAAGATGTCAGAGAACGAAGGGATCACACCTGCAGATGTTGATGACGTAATAAAGATTATAAGTGGTGTAGATTCTAAACATACCTCAGAAGGAATTCTAGCTACAATAGATGAGATAATCAAGGTTGTTGGCGGGAAAGATTTAACTAAAGCTAAAGAGTTACTTAGTAAAAAGGTTTCGGAAGGAACTGAACAGTTAACACCTAAACAAGAAGGTGAGATGGCTGAGGTACTTAGATTAGTATCACCAGGTGCTGTAGCAACAGCAGAAGCAGCGTTAGAAGCAGCGAAAAGGTCTACAGGTAATAAAGGAGTAAACAAAAAGATTATAGTAGCTAGAGAGGCACTGGATAAGAGTAACGCAGTACACCAATCAGACGTAGCTACTGTGACAGCTCTTAAAGATAAAGCTAAAAAGTTAAAGCGTAAAGGAACCCAAAAAGAGGCTAAGTTACTAATTAGAGTAGCTAAGGCAGAAGCAATAGCGGATAAATCTTTAGCTAGAGTTAAGTATAGAGAGAGAGCTATTATAAAAGTTCAAGGAGGTACAAAGCTAGGTAAGATTAGACTGGCAGAGGCCAACCTCAGTAAGGTTACAAAACAGTATAACAATGATATCGCGCTTACTACGGCGCTGTTCAAAGAAACAGCTAAGCATATAACGATCCGTAGTAGACAACGTCTTATAGACGACGCGATGAGTTTAAGTGATCTACTGAGTCTTAATGACACACCCCCAGGTTTATCAGATGTGAGATCATCCGATGACAGCGAGGCTACACCTATGGACACTATGGGTAATGTAGGTAGAAAATATAGAGCTTACGTTGCTGCGGCTCGTAAAGGTGGTATAAAACCTATGACACCTAAACAATTTATAGCTGATAGGGTAAGTAAAACAGAAGAAAGACATCCTCAGGGATGGGACAACTTCCTTACTGCTCAAGAAGATTCTGGTGTAGGGATTAACTCTATAACCAACTTAAAAGGTGTGGAGGCGTTACTTAAACTAAAAGATCTTCAAGCACAGCAACAAGCGAAGATTGTAGGGGCACCAAAGAAGGCGTCATTTGAGGCAGTTACTAGAGGTATTGTTGTAGAAGGTACAGAGGTATCTAGTGGATCTAAGTTAAGTACAATGACTGATAACTTGGAAGCAGCTGTTGCAGAGAAAGGATCAGAAGGAGGAATTAATACTTACGATGATACTGATGAAACTCAATCACTGCTAGACCAAATTAATGGTAGATTGGCCCAGGCTATGTCTTTAGCAGGTAATGGTAGTTTTCACGAGGCACCGCCTAAAGTTAACTTACTGAATCGTAAAAGAATATTTAGAACAAAGAAAGGAAGAGAAAAAGTACGTGCTGCAGAAGCAGTAGAAAATAAGAGACGTTTAGACGCTGCAGTAACAACTAGAGTGTATGATGATAATGTTATGGAGGCTGCGGCGTCTATAGAAGCAAGATCAGCGCTTATTAAGACTGACAGTAAAAAGGTTGACTTTCAACTGCCGAATGGTAAGGGAGGGAACTTAAAAACTCTTGGTGCTATATTCAACCTAGACTTCAAGGAGTTAGGTGCAGAAGAATTCAAACTTAACCTACCTGGGACTAGAGCGGATAAAGTGGCTTTAGATAAAATACAGGTAGAGGCAATGGAAGGGTCTACTAGGGAAGAGAAAGATAGGTTTACTAATCTTTGGAGGTTCTACCATAAACCTGATAGCCCTGTAAAATTCGAGAACGGTAAAGCTGTTGTGAAGCCAGGGTACCAATTATCACCAGAGGTACAAGATCAGGTTGATGAGTTAGATACATTATCTCAGATTATAGCGGATAAGATCGCTAATGGCGATGTAGACGGGATAGACTCAAAGGACTACACAGAACTTGTAGAGAACTTGGATATGTTGGATACAACTATCGAAGAGCTTACTGAGCTAAGAGCTAGAGTAGGAATACTACACAACGGAGCTGTTAATGCTAGTGAAGCAAGTAAAGCTACAGGAGATAGAAAGAAATCAGTTAAAATTGAACTGGGTAATAAAATTAATGATGTTAAAGTAATAACAGACCTTTTAGGTTTACCAGCAGACGAATTCAAGGAAATAGAAGAATTCAATAAAGTGGTGGGTGCTTTAGGATCGATAGAGAACATATCTGACGCAGATTATACAGAGCTTGAGCAGAGGTTTCAGGCTTTACACGCTTTCTTACATGGTAAGTTCAAGGATGGGAGTATCACAGAAGAGGATTTAGTTAAAGCAATTTCAGATGCAAGGAGCCAAACAAACCCAGTGGCTATACCAAATATCTTAAGAGGTGTTCAGGCTATTTATGTTGACTTCTCTGGATTCTTCCCAAGGTATAAAGCAGCTGTAGAGCAGTCTATGGGTGTTAATCAGCTGGGAACACCAGATCAAGATGCTGTTGCTAAGACAGTATTCTCGGTAGGTACATCTGACGTTATGGGTCTTCTTATAGAAGCAGGGATAGAGATAGCAAATCCGCAAAGTTTATTTGTTAGAGGGAGACAGGGGACAGGGAAGACATCTTATGTTTTCGGTGTTGCGACTAGAATCCTTATGGATTACCAAAATAGTTTAAACCCTGAAGAAGGAGGAATACTACTTGCTACTACAGCTGAGAAACAACTAGTAAAACTTAAAGCATCGGCTGAAGAGAACGGTATTGGGAGTTACGTTAGAACTGTAGACAATACAGCGGGTGTTGCTGCGGGTGTTAACCCAGATGGAACATCATCTGTGGATGAGTTATTAAATATCCTACAGGTTGAGGCGGATAATGAGAGTGCAGGTATTAGTGGGCCACTTAAAGGTGTAACTACTATTGTGTACGATGAAGCTTCGTTTGTTGGCGACGAAACGAAGAAAGATAACCATGGTGATGTACAGTCTATCACAAGTAAGATACAAGCAATTAATAAATTACGTGTTGACCAAGGTAAGCAGGAGATAAGAATAGTATACTTAGGGGATGATCGTCAAGGAGGTGCTACAGATACTCAAGGAGTAGGACGTGGAGCACTTAACGTTAACACTAACACTAATGTATATACAACAACACTGGTTTATAACCACAGATCACCTGTTAAAGAGATAACAGGATTTATAGCTACTCATCTAGTATCTGCTGATGCTGAGTCTGAATTTAGTTTCGGGCCAAAGGGAACAGCATCTAAAAGACCTATTGACGGTATAACTAGTGAGTATGGTATTATAACTGGAAGTAATAAGCTGGGAGGTATTAGAACCGTGAGTACTGCTCAAACCACATCAGGGGATCCAGATCCTTATAATGATGAGGCGTTTATCCAAAATATTAAAGAGAGAATTGAGGCAGGTAAACTACTAGGAGGCAAGAAATTTGAGTTAGGAGTTATAAATGGTGCAGGATCTATACCAGCTGACTCTAAGTTAGCTAAAATGATCGCAGACGGTGGGTATGAAGCTCACGTATCAGAGTACACACATAAGGACTACCAAGGATCAGAGCATGACTATATTATAGGAGAAACTACCGCGGAATTCATAGGGTCTGAGTTTGATAACTCTACTACTGAAGCGGTTAACGCTAATAACTTAGCTACCTTAATAGGTAGAGCTAGATCATTCATTTACATACACAACACATCTCCAAGAGAATTACACTCTACAGAGGTTGCAGGAATAACAGTAACAGAACCTAAACTAGATCAAGGTATTATAAAGGATGTAGCTGCCTTAAAGTTATCTGGTGTGGCGGGGGAAGCAATTCACCCTCTGATTAGAAGATCACCTATCGGAGACTCAAGTGATACTGTTGTCAGTAAGCCATCTAAACTAGATGTATTCAAAGATACATGGGCACAAGCGGAGGATATAGATATCATTCAACAATTAGAAACATTACCAGACGATGGAGATAAAGATGCGTACGAGGCTATACTAGAGGATTTACTTTCTCAACGAGGTGTTGCTAGAGCTCGTTCAGTTCGTTTTGTGGAGGTTGATGGTATTATATACCAAGTGGCTGGGGCCAACGGTGTGGATGTAGCTGGGGTTGAACCAGACTTATTTATTCCAGATAATAAATTCGTTGGAGGTAACTTCAGAGCTTTATATAATGGGGAGGCTGACGAAGCTTCAAAAACATTTAAGAAAACATTCTTAACTCCGAAAGCCCAAGAGGTGGCGTACAAAGATAAGGTATCATTAATTAGTGCAGCACACATAGCAGTGGCTGACTTAGCGGCGGCTATTGCATCTAAAGGGAATACTAAAGAAGATATAACTGACGCTATTAATGATTTAGTTTCAGGTATTAATCTGATCCGTAATTTATCAACCAATATAGAAGGGGCGATTGCTGCGGGTGTTATAAGTACAGAAAACGGGGCAGCCTTAACCACTTTACTAAATGCAGTTAAAGATCTGGGGATATCAGATTACGTACTTAGTATTAAGATGGACCAAATAGCCGGAGGTATACACAATATGGTAGCGGTTTCTTCTGATATGGTTACTGTAGCACAGGAAGAGTTCACAAACTCCCTAGTGGACGAGACGTCACAGGATGGTACAATTGAGGAGGAGAACAAAATTAACGAGCTTTTTGATAGGCAGGCTGTAGCATTGATACAAGAGAGTAATGAATCTGTAACGAAGAAAGTAGAACAAGAGAGAAGAGACGAAATAGAGTCAGCCAGCAAATCTGTTAACACCCACGAAGAAAATATGCGTGCGGTGGTGGACGCGTCCGAGACATCAGACAGAACCGCTCATGCAGTTAAGAATCTATTACCTCTGACACGAGGAGCAGAAAAGATGCTTGTCTACGCAGATGGAACTATAATTGTTGATGCTATACATGTAGGTTTCTACAGGGGGCGTCCAATGTATGCATATAAACGTAAAGGAGTTGAAGGGGGTCACACGTATACTATATTCGATGGTGCGACTGGTTCATTAATGCCACAGACTAATGGTGTAGATCTTAAGAAAGGCGATATACCAGCAGAACTGGATTTGATAAACGAGAGATTAGACGCTATAAAGGATAAACCCAACGGAGAGGACACGCAATCACAGTTCGATGGTATGGTATATATCAAAGACTTGTATAAAAAGGTATCGCTTCTTAATAAAGGTACTATCAGTGAAGATGTGTCAGAGGAGATAAATACCAAGTACGAAACAATATTAGACGAGAGATTAGAGACGGAAGCAGCTAGAGTGGTAGCAACCAACCAAGAACTAAGGTCAGAAGCATTAGATGCACTTGACGGTGTTACATCTGATGCTGTTATTGATCCTACAGGGAAGTTAGAAGAAATACGTGAAGCAGAGGCAGCTAAAGTAGCTGTTGTGTTAGAAGCGCTTTCATTACTAGACGGCGTATCGAGCGTTCAAACTATATTACCTAAGATCTATAATGATTTATTATCCTTTGTTGCTGATGAGGTGGCCGAGCATGGGAGTGTGGATGGATTCGCTGCAGCATTAGATGCTCATAAGAATAGAGGGAATGAATCGTTCGATGAACAGTACGATTTATATTTACACCAGATAGCAGAACAAGAAGAGACCGCGAGAGCTTTGGCTTTAGCTGGAGAAAGCAAACATGCTGATTATGTAGCTTCTGTTGATGATGGTAAATACGATGTAGTTACTAAAACATTTGAACAAGGCCATATGATTATGGGGAGTGGGAGCGCTGCAGATAACGCGCGTAAAGACGGATACTTATTTAATAAGGCTCAGTATGGGGCTAAAACACAGGAAGAGAGATCGGAACTACATGAGTACGCATTAGGAATGGAGTCATCTAAAGGTTCTGTCGCTCCTGAAGGAATAGCTGGATACGAAGGCCTATTTGTTATGGCATCTGTAAAAACTTATGCAAACGGTATGACGCCAAACTACACGTACGGTGTGGTTGCTAGGTTTAAACGTGATAACGGTGACTATGTACTAGTTACAGTAGGTTCACTGGTAGATAAACCAGCTAACGGTAAAGATCCTATAATTCATACACCAGGAGCTGTCGAGATAAAAGAGGCATTACAGGAGCTAGCTACAAAGAGGGAGACAGTAGTTGTAGGGCAGCCAGGGGATAGAAAAACTTTTGGTGGTATAAAACTACAGCCAGGATCATACAAGATATCACCAGGTAGTACAACAACGAAAGGATCAATATCTACTGAGGCAGGAGCATCTAATACTAACGAGAGACACTTACTAAAAGATATAAAAGCGAATTTAAAAGCACAGCATAGCAAGATAGTATTCTCTGATGTACTTATGACAGTATCTGTTGAAAACGGGGGTAACCCTTACATCCTATATAATAAGCATGGAGACCCTATCGGGGGCGAAAAAGCTAGATCGTTACTATTTGATTACCTTCAGTTTATTGGTAACCCAGAGAACAAAGGTGTTGTTTATACGGACGGAGAGAGTGGTGTAGGATTTATTAGGTTAAACGCTAAACCACTTAAAGGAGCGGAGATAGTTAGTTACTTTAAAAATAACTCTGAAGCTAAAGAAGTAATTGGATCATCTACTACTAATAGTCGTGAGGCTTATATGGGAGATCTTCTTGTAGCATTAGCTGAAGCGTACAATAACAAACATGGTAACAAGGATGGACTAAGTCTTTTACATAATGAAGCTATAAAGTTAATTAAACAAAGAAGTAGCGCAGAGTTCAGAACAAATCCCCCAATCACAGTACCAAAAGCAATTTTAAATGACCCTGAGTTTGACTCAATCGTTGAGGCACTAATAGGAGATGGAACTAGATTATTCCCTGCAGCTGTAAGTCAGCTAGGTAACACAATGGTGAATTCATACGATTTCTTAAACAATGCTTTATTAGGCGGTAAGAATAGTACAGTGGAGATGTTTGATAAGATCACGAGTTTACACCCTATGTTAAATTCAGGTATATATTTCAATCTGAGAGTACTTAAAGACACAGACCACAATGGTATTGGTGTACTTAGTGGCGCAACTACTAATGGAGGTCATATCGGGGATGTAATGTTTACAGCTAAGGTGACCGAATTAGGGGAGTCCGCTGTGGTTATTAATACACAAACACTACTGGATGATATCATAGCAGATAAAAAGAGGGCTGTTATTAAAAACAAGAATCAAAGTAAGAAGAAAGCACCTAAACCACCAAAAGTAAAGAAAGAGCCTAAGAAAAACAAAAAGAAAGTGGTAGTTAAAAAACCTGCATCAGTGGATCCAAACAGTGTGGCGGATAAACAAAAGGAGGATATAATAACATCTATAGTTGCTTTAAGAAACGACAACATAGTGAACGCTATGAAGCCTGTTACAGCAGAGTTTACACAGGACACCAAAGATCTAGAGGTTTCAGAGGGTATTACCGATGATAGGATGGCTGTTGAGGAGATGATAGATAAATCAGAATTGGATTCGGTAGAGAAAGAGGCGATGAAAAACGCGTTGGTTACTACATATAACCTTGTATCTAGAGTTACAACAGCGGTTATGAAAGGAGAGAGTTTACATGATGTACTTGCTGACGAAGGTAATAGAGGTGATTTATCTCTTCTGTCTTCGGTATTACAGCAACCATCGTTATCTGAGTCACTATCAACAGAGGCTGTGTCAGTAATAAATAATTTACTGGAAGACGCAGAAACGATTGATGATGTTATCGAACTACAGAAATTCTATGACAAGACTAGAGATCTTATAAACCTACTATCGGCCGATAACGTATCTGAAGAGATCGATGAGTTACTTGCTATTTCTAGCGAAGAAAACAGAGCTAGAATAGAGGGAACTAAAAATAAGTCTTCTTACTCATATAAGTCTTCGAGAAATAGTACTATATTTACGGTATTAGATAGTGATAACAACCCGGTTGAATCGGATATAAGTGTTTTATTATCTACAGACGACGCTGACATTGTTATAGCCGCATTAGAGGTTAGTGCAAACAAAGGAGAGTTTAAAAAGTACCCAGGTATAAAACGTATACTAAATGGAGTTAAGGTAGACAGAAGTGATAAGATAAGAATAACTCACTTTTACCCAACAAAGAATTGCTAAAAATTAACAAATATGAAATGTAAGTTACACGAGAATTTTACTACGATAATGGCAGAGGTGTCTAACTTGGTAGATGATAAAATTAGTGATATAGGGGACCAAGCGGCGGATAAAGGCTTAGATGTCGGAGAGGCAATCTCTAAATATGACTTTAATAAGCTTATAGTAGTTAATGTAGGAGCGAGCAAGGCATTTAATAATATGTACAAGGCTGATTCTCCTGCCGCAAAACAGGAGGCGAAAGAGGCCCTGCTTGCAGGCCTTTCAGAGATTAACGAGTCTATTGTCGACGAGGGAGGAACTCCAGTAGACTATAAAGATATCATAGCTAGTACCGTGTTTAGTGATGCTGCACCTACAACAGCGGAATATGAGAACCCAGACGTTGCACTAGCCAGTGCTTTGGAGGGGGCTCAGTCAGGGTTAGAGCATATAGATATGACTGTTGAGGAGTTCAGAAAGGTTAACAAAGCTATTTATGACGAAGAATCAGGAAAGGAACGTCCCGTAACCACGGAGAGATTTCTTACTACGCTACTACCGGATTCAGAGGCAGTATACTCGGACTTTGGAGATTTCATGAAGGAAATGTATAACAAAGCTGTTATTGACTTAGATAGCGACAACCCAGAGTACGAGGATGACGCAGATTTCATAGCAGCGACTATGCACGACAATATTAATGCATTAGCAGAGGAAGCTGCAGTACCTGGTGTAACACTAGAATCTTTACTACTCTCGGGATCTGTGCACGATGCCGATGTTGCTTACGCAGCAATGGTAGCAGGTAATATAGATGATGCAATAAGCTTGTTCTCGGGAGGTATAAAAAAGTACGGCGATACTTTCATTAAAACAGGTAAGTCTAATATCAGGGTTGCTAATGAAGTAGAAGGGACAACAAATAGTTTATCTAATGCGTCACCAGAATTTAAAGCTGCTTTAGAGTCGGTTCCTTTATTTACAGTAGGTAAGACAGCTAAAACATCTCAAAGGTATTTAAGCCGAGTTGGTGGGCAGGGAAGATTTGTATCTCAAAAAGCAATAAAGAATGTCTTAGGTTCTCTTCACAGTAAAAATACTATGAAGGACTTCAAGGAGACATTAAAGAAAAGAATTAAATCTGGGGGAGTTAATGAGGACGTTTATGTGTCACTGTACGCACACTTCTTTGCATCCCCTACAGACACTGTTTTAAAAGGTATATTCTCTGGAGGAAAGATCAGGTACTCAAGTAGAGACGTTGTTATGGGTGAATTCAAATTCACTAACTCAATCCAGATGGTTGCAGACCAATTCGAGGCAGATAGAGTTGCAGAGTCTATGGAAGGTAACTATACAAGAGGGGAGATCAACTCAGCAGCAGATTTAATTAATGAAGGATTAAAATTATTTACGTCGTCTGAGGCACCATCTTACGTATCAGCTGTTAATGGGCAGGCATCGGAGAAGCGAGGTAAAGGTGTTTATGATCAAAGTACAGACGGTTTTGTTGATGACTTCGATAAGTCTGATCTAACCGTAGCAAAGAAAAGAGACGTTAGAGTGCACTATGATGAGCGTTTAAATGAGGACGGTGAGTCTGTTCCAGGATTCCTGACTATCAGCTACAACGGTGTAGAGAGAGCATTTGATTTAAACGGCTTTGATTTCAATAGCACAACTACTCCAGTTAAAACTGCAGGTAAATCTTACGTGAGTCCTCTGGTATTTCAAAAACTAGGTATGGGTAACGTTATGGATACAGAATTCCTTAGCGTATACACTCGTATAGCACAAAGTGCAGGCCCGGATTACTCACTAGATAACATGGTAGGTAATATACTTTATTTAAAGGCTCTTAATGACCCGAAAACTAGAGCTATATTAGAATCACACAACTTAGTAAGAAAAGCAGAAAAGAAATTTAAGTTAGCATCTGGATCTAAAAACCAGCTGTCTATATATAAGAATCTTCCTACAATGAGTAAGTTCATGGTAGGCGCGTTTAACCAAAGATTAAATGTGGATTCACCTAATACTATAACAAACGAAAGTGGTGATAGTGTTGCGACTCACACAGCTGGGTCTACATTCTCTAGCATTGCTAGAGTGGCTAAAGATATCAACGCGCAGATCGTATCCGGTGAGTATACTGGAGTTATGGCCAATGATCCTGTTATACTTGATAACAGAATAGGGAGAATAACATATAAGGATGCTGTATCTGTTGGAGGGAGATCTAAAAAAGCTACCCAAGCAGATAAGTTGGATTCTATGAGACTTCTTAGTGACGTGTTATTCTTTGGGACAGCAGCGAGCTCTTCTTATAGTTCAGCTGTTTTACAAACACACTCGGTAGCAGAGAGAACTAAAGTTCCTTGTGTAGTATATACATCAGGGGACTTAGTTACAGGAAGTACAGCTAAAGTTAGAAACGATTACAAAACACAGATAACTAGTAAAGCGGCCTTCCATAGTGATAATATTAAAGACGGTTGGCGTAAATTCACGTTAGACCTTGTAGACTCTGGAACCATTACATCAAAACAGGCTGAGGGTATAGAAAATGCATACGACGGATCATTAAATCAGTTTAACGATGTAATAAATGATCTAGCTAAGGTTATTAATAAAGACAACCCCACGGCTGCCAGAACATTAGTAGAGGGATCGGATTTTTTAATTGCAGGTATACACTATAAACTTAAGAATAAAGAAGACGTTTCTATAAGCCAGTCACTACTAGACATGGATACTATCCTGGGAATTAAGGGAGGTTTAGACAAACTAATCGATAGTAGACTAGAAAAATTCAAAGGGGATTTATTAGATATAGGTTACTCACCTAGTGCTGCAGCAATGGGAACTGTTAAGGCTAGATTAGCAGCTAAGAAACGTTTAAAGGATGTACCAGATATTAGCAACTACATGATAGAAGAATTCTTCTACCACAACAATGTAGCTACATCTACAGTGACCGATTTACTGGGGTTAAATATAAACTTATTCCCAGAGGGGGTAAACACAATATCAGATGTAGATGCGGAAACAATAAGAATGTTTTCTACGGAGAAGGTTGAGGGAGATCCAGCAATGCAGGAGACATCTACAGACCCAAAGGTCCTTGCTGATCATGCGTTTTTTGTCCACGAAGCTATTAAAGCTGATATAAAAGTAAGAGAGGCTATACTTAGACTTTCACTGGCAGAATCACCAATGTTCAAAGCACAAAGTAAGAGGGTAGCGATTGTAACTTCAGGTATACAACAACCTAGAATGTACCAAGCAGGAGAAAAGGGCAGAGGTATAGGAGAACATACAAATACAGTACTTATTGCGGATGATGTACACTACGTTAAGTTATTAGGAACAAACAAAGCAACTAAACAAGATACACGTGATGCAGTCCAGTGGACACATACCTTGTATGATTTAAAGATGGCCCACTCAATGGGTGGAAGTAAGTCTGCGGTCAACTCAAAAGGAGGGGCAACTAAAGATGTTTCTGTCGAAGTAGACCTTAGAACAGGATACGGAAGAGGGCAAAAGAAGTCATCTCAACCCGTGTGGAGATCAGGACAAAGAGAATTTTTAACTCCCGCTACGGCTAAGTTAGAAGAGCATATGTCCAAAATTATGCCTTACAATGATGGAGATGGAGTATTTTTTAACCCAGTAACACTAGAGATGTCTACTGTAAAAACTCCTGGGGCTATAAAAGTATATAACCTGTGGGACTTATTTCAATTCTACGGTGGTTACGAAGGTGATCATGAGGACGGAAGAGGTTCTTGGGAACATGTTCTTGATGTTTTAGGGGATAACCCTGAGTATAGAGAGCATTATGCAGAGAAGTTAGGATTTCCTTCGGGAGAGAAGTATGGAAATAGAGCGTTAAATAGCTTTAAAGATGTACTAGAGGGTAACATGGTTCCAACTAAGTTTAGCAATGTAGGTCACGGGCAGATCTTACAACCAGATCACGATCCAGATGTATTTCATGGAGATCCTAGTAAGGCGATGATGACTCAAATTGTTACAGCAGCTGCAGCAGAAGGCGATACACATAGCATGACGATCAATATAAATAAGACGTTAGCTAGCCTATCTAGAGAAAGTATTAAAAAATTAAAGAGAGATAAGGATGCACATCAAATGCAAATCCTAAAAAGTTTGGCTGTAGAGGGTAGATTATCTGCTGATGATTATAGAAGTGTTATGATCGGATTAGGCGATTATTACGCTACATCAGAGATACCGTCGAGACTAAACCAAATTATAGACAAGCATAAGGTAAATGATTTAGCTTCTAGGAGTTATATGCAGAGTATTACAGGAGATGCTCTTAGAAGCAGGGATTCAGGTAGTATGTCCAATATACTTAACGAGTTAAGTTCTGACGCGTACGCTTCACCAACATTAGAAAGTGTAGCTTATTCGTCTTTGATGTCTAAGGTAGAGGCTATCACATCATCAATAAAGTTTAGAGGGCAGGAATTCGTTGTAGCAGCGACACATAACTCCTTAATGGTTTATGAATCTACTCACGGTGATAGAATGTCTAGAGTAGCAGCTATGAAGTCTGATGCGTTCAAGTTCAGTAAAGTTATTAATAGTGAGTCGGATCTAATTGATGTGGCTCCTGATGACATGCTGAGAATAACAACAGTAGAGGACGACCAAGAATACCACGAAATAGTGCCTGCGAGCAAACTTCTTTACACGTATGATGAAGAAACGGGGGGTTATAAAAAATTAAATCCTGCAGAAGTAGACGTATTGTTTGAGCAAGCGACTATAGAGGCCAAAGATTTAGGAGAACCATCAAATCTTAATTGGGTACAATACAACTATAAGGGGGACGATGGTAAAACAGTATACTTAGAAAAAACCGCTGAATACCTTGCGGTAGAGGCAGCTAACTTAGAGTTAGTAGTATACTCTGAACTGGATGATGTAGACCCTTCTGATGAACAAGGGTTAAAAGAGAGAGAAAACCACTTCCAAGACCTGGAGAAAATTAAAGCAACAGCAGATTACAAACTTAGAAAGCTTCTTAATGATGAATCTAAAGGATGGGCTACAGTAGACGCTGAGTTTTATATGCCTATAACGCATGCTAGTAGATACGGCCTATTAGGAACAGATGGGGAAGTGGATGCTTCCGTTGCTATCGAGGATATTATACCTTCTAATGAAGGGGATGAATCAAGGGTAGTATATATCAAGAATGGTATAGAGGTGTCTAAGGACGACAACCCTGATACAGAGCTGACAGCAGATCAGATACGTCATATGACACAGTTCTTTACAGGACGTGTACTTGCAAATAAAGGGCTATTTCCTAGTAAATTCTTTCCACCTAAGTCTAGTACAAGAGGCGGAGTGAGAAACAGAATAAAGGATTTAGAGTCATTAATAGCTTCACAACCTGAGGGATCGTCTACAGCTAACATAGCAGAAGGGTTAAAACTTAAGTTAGAGGCGTTAGATGTATTTACAGAGGATTCAATCGGGGATGCATACGACGCTATATATAAAGACGAAGCGGTTAATATAGGGTTAAATATGGCGATGTCATTCCCTAAAACATTAACACTATTCGCAGCCCGTGTACCGGCGCAAGCCAAACAATCTGGTGTTGTAGGAAAGGTTAAAGGGTTTATTACTGGAGCCAGAAATACTGTATTCGGACCTCTAGAGATGTTAACAGTTACAGGGGCCGATTTAGATATTGATAAAGCACACATACTTGTTTATGGTGTAGATAAATACGGTAAGATCTATAACCCAGATATGTACCTTACAGACGGGGAGATTGATTTCCGTAAAGCGGATAAAATAAGACTAGACGAAACGGCTAGAGTTCTTGCTATAGAGAATACGAGAAGAACAAAAAATCTTTCGTACGCTGTAGCGAAGATAAACGCAGATACAGAATTAAGTGCAGAAGAGGCCGCTACTAAAGTGAATGTGGCAGAGTCTAATTTCGCGAATTCAATGGCAAGCCTTAACCTAGAGTTAGTAAGTCAGGTAGCTACTACACACCACACACAGTTTATTGAAGCTATTAAAAATCACGTGCTAGATGGTCTAGTTAGTGTATGGAGAGATCCTAAGAATGCTATAGAGATATCATCTCCTATTACTATGGGAGTCCTAGATGTTGTGAAAGATGAGACAATAAGAGAGGAAAGTAGAGGAGCTAAAGTAGAGATTGTTCTTGGAACAAATGGAAGAGTACTACGTATAGTAGGTTTAGAGGTTATGAGCCCAGGAACACCTACAAGTATAACAGTCCTAGAAAAGGTTAATGCAGGTGGGGCCGAGCTAATCGGTGTCGCTGCGGTAGGTATTAAAGGTAGTGGAGCTATAACAGTTGCCGCGATGCAAGACCCTAATTCACCTAGTATTCTATTCGGGGCTCCTGCGGTAGGGGCTGGTAGAATGATCAATATTAAAAAAGGATTAAAACTACCTGCGGGCGAGAATATTTCTTATGTAGGGTATACAGATAAAGACGGTAACGTTATTAGTAGTATGAGCTCTAAGATAGCTAATACGGATCATATACCAAACAGGAATGTGGAGGACGCAGACGCAGAGACTATAGAGGCTTTTGAACGACTTGACTTTGATTTACTTAACGCAAACACACAGTCTTGGAATTCATTATCTCAAATATTATCAGCTGCAACGGATAATGCAAAGGAGCTTATATTGGATAAGATTGGATTATCGAAAGATTTAACTCCTCCTGTAATTGCAGGAATTATTATGGGGCACGATGTTCGTGTTTTACTAGGGCTTCTTAAACATGAAAGTGTTACTAAATTGGTGGATGCGCATAACGCGACGTCTAGAATTACTGGAGAGAACTCGTTCTCAGACCTATCAAAGGTGTTCGCTACGAGTGCACTAAGTGAGTCACCTAGCGTTAAAACAGCTTTAGGGTCGCCTATATCGTCACTGGCCCACCTATTTGTTGCGGCCAACGAGCTAGGTATGATAAGTTCTCCGGCGGGGATTAATACGAATATGGCTAATAGCCAGGTAGACACTATCCTTTACTACAACAGGTTTAATAAAAAGATACCTGCAGAGTTTAAAGCTAGAATGAAAGAGTTGAAAATACCTTCAGATCTAGCTTCATACATAGATATGCTGTCAGCAGCTAGATATGAGGGAGATAACGAGGTAATGGCAGCGGCGGCGGTTGAAGCTAACAAAAAGATAGGTACTCTAGTAACAGAGTTCGATGCTATAAAAACAGCGTTTAACCCTTACTATGTACTTAAGCACAATGATCACTTCGTGTCTTACATGGAAGGATTAAATTTTGGGGCGTCTGAAACAGCAGGTGCATTACCTAAAGCTGCGGTACTAAACACGTTAGTGAGTAAGATAGATAAGGTGGAGACTATAAATGAGTCATCACTAAGAGAGCTATCTTCATTTGCCAACCAAATCATCGTTGATAACTACTTTGATGTATCTAATACTAAAACATCTATAGGTAGTAAGGAGTTCGATTTATCTCGTCCAGCGGATAGAGAATCGTTCATTGAGGGATTTATGTCGGAGCGACACGCAATATCCGGATTAGATGGGGCTGCAGATAACTTCTTCTTAAAGCACTACATTACAGGTAAACATAGAAACCAGAACACGGATATATTAATACCTAGAACACCATTCTCACACTTAAATGATGTGGATAAAGCTGCATATAGAGCAGGACTTAGAAAATTAGGGTCTCCCCAAGTAGGAAAAGACTCAAAAGAATCAGCTAGAATAAATAACTTTTATAAAAATATATTCTTCTATGATCTTATCCTTAACAAAGGTAAAGTAGGTGAGTCTTCTTTAACAGAGTTCTTTAGTGATAGTCACAAGGAGTATAAGGAGTTTCATTTAAGCTCGTTTAGACCAGATATTATCGAAGGACTTAAGAGATCGGAAAAGGTGGATATAGTAACTATAGCTGCCCATGTACCTTCACTACAAACTGCTAAATCAACTAAACCATCGAGTAGACGATTAGAGGATCATGATACAGAGAACACAGTAAAAATTAGAATATCTAAACGTTCTGTGAACGATAGACTTCAGAGGTACTCAGTTGCACCACCAAAATCTATTTTAAGGTCAATAGAGTCTGGGGTTACCTGGATTACAGAGAGCGTTAGAACTCCGGCCCTAGGTAAAGATGGTAAGCCTTCTCTAGATGCCAAAGGGAATAAAGTTTATGATAAGGTACCAACTACCTTTGTAGTTGTACCAAAACATGCTAGACACACAACTCCGTTCTCTTTAGCAGATGCTATGGATACGACAGGGGATTGGCTACAAAGAGCAGGATTCGTGAGAGGGATCGCCGCTGTAGATCTAAATAATAAACCTATTAGGGTTATCAGACCTACAGTTTTAGGCGTACTTATTAAAGATATTACAAAAGGTGAAAAAGCTGCAATAGAGGCGGGTACATTATTAAGTGATGGTCATTACCAAGTAGCAACACATGGGAATGATTTAATCGCTATGAGTACAGCGGATTTATTGAAGGCTAACCCAGGGATGACGTTTAGGGGTAATAACTTTGGTGTAACAGCTCAAGCAGATTTAACTAACCCATCATTCAGAAGATCTATAAATGGTAGTGCTCCGGGAACATTAAAGGATACAAAATTAGAGGAATCGTTGAACCTAAAGTATGACCCAGAAATAGTTCATGATAGATTGGTTACATCATATACAAACCACGTTTATACTAAAGCGTTAGGTAGTACAGCATTAGTAGACTTGATATCTCGTCACGGATCATCAGATGGAGAGATGAGAAAGACCACCACGGATGATGATGGTAATGTGGTAGAGACCACAGTATTAGTTTCTGGGGGTGTTAAAGGTAAACACGCTAGAGAGTTTCATAATATACAAGGTAAATTAGATAACGCTATTAGAGTCGGGATTGACATAGCTATTCACCCAGAGAGTTCTACGGAATTCAAAGAGGAAGTAGCATCTTATATTGTTAACCAGTCATCAGATTATACACTAATCGATACGGAAGCCTACCCAGTGCCTACGTATAGCAGAACTAAAGTAGGTGTACAGGCGAAAGGTGTTGTTGTTTTACCTGATTTAAGGTACTTCGGGTCAAGCGATCCTATTAACAGATTTAACTCTAACTCAGAAGGAACCAACGGTATTATACCGCTAGTTATGGGTAAAAGTGATCCTAGTAAAGGCCCTAGTAGTTTATATACATACACAGGGAAACTTTTAGACGCTTCTCTACCCATGAGTGATGTTAGTATGATTCGACTATCAAGTGACCTTTCGGGGTCTATGCCAGTGGATATTCCAGATGCCGCTATGATGGTATACAAAAAAGTATTAAAGGCTGTAGAAGGTCGTCATAAAGGTATTAGTGGTAATAGAACATATAAAGTTAAGGAGATCACGAATGCTTTAATCGCGCCAAAGAACAAAAAAGATAGTTATGTACTTAATGCTACATCTCATTCATCGTTAGCTTTATCTATATTTGCTCGTAGTGCGGAGGCGGTACTTGCTGACATCAATCAAAGATACAACCTTAATGAGGGTACAGACGTTTTAAAAGGAATCACACCTAAATACGCTGGTGCGCCAGTAAGTAAGGCAGAGGTTATGGAAGCTAGAAAGCCTTCAGGTGATTACGCATACGTTAAGAACCAAGATAGAATATCATTCGATATCTATAAAGGTATTGGACTTTTGGGATCACACAAAGCATCGTATGAGAACACAATGAATAAGCTTCGTAACGCTGGATTTGGGATTATTAAAACATCTGGTGTAGCGTTCTCGTTAATTAACCCGGACGCACTTAGACCGAACACAACTAAATTAGGTTTTATACATGATGGGAGATCTGAGATATCAGGGGATCTTAAATCTAAGAGAGCTAATCTGGATAAGATGGCGAAGGAGAAGAGACCTGAAGCTAAACATCAGTTGGCCCCAGCAGAGTTTATTGATGTTAATGGAGCAAGAGAGGCGTCTAGAGCTGTATCACCCGAGGTGATCGCACTTATGGCAGACAAGATGAGAGAAGTTACAGGTGTTAATATAGAGGTACTGAGTCCAACAACTATCAAGGCGGAGTTTGGAGAAGCAATGGCTAATTCAAGCGGTTTTACCATAGGGAATAGAGTTATAATTAACGAAGCTAAAGTTACACTAGATACAATGGTCCATGAACTTGGTCACGTGTATATGGCTAAACTTAAAGAGGTAAACCCAGGATTGCATAAGATAATCATGGATAAAGCATTGGCACACCCGATGGCAGATACGATTAGAAAAAAGTACAAAGAGATGAATCTTTCAGAAGAGGGAGTAGCCGATGAGGTATTTAGTACGTTACTAGGATTAGGGAACCAAGACGCTGTGTTAGCTAGTATAGAATCAGATGCTGACAAGGGTGGGTTTTCTATTAGAAAGTTCTTTAATGACATATTTAATACTATCTTTGGTTCAAAGAAAAAGTTGAATATAGAAGGTACTACTACATTAGGAGACATCATCAAGGAGATAGGTAATGACATCATTACAAATAAGTCATCTATCTTGGCTGGTATGTCGTCGGAGGGTAAGTCTAATATCAAAGCTATGATCTCTGGAACTATAACTACAAAAGAGATGCTAAAGAGATTAAAAGAAAAAGGATTTATAACTAAATATTGTAATTAATTATGAGTGATTGTGTAACAAAATACCTGGATGGCAACAACGAAATGAGTGTTGCCTATTACAGTAATTTTCATAAAGGCCACGATGTGGCGTTGGCTGCTTACCTTCAAGATATGGTATTCTATGCAGCTAAGCACCAAGTGTCAGACCCAGCCTCAAGAAAGGCTGCGTTTGATCTTATGCTCAAGAATGGGAAACCTACCATAATGCCGGACGAGAGTAACGGTACGTATAGATTAAATGGTATCGAGCATAACAGAACCACTGAGGTATCACAAGAGGCAGGTAATGTGACGTTCGATGAGATGACTATTGCAGCGGAGGATTATTGGAAAATTAAAGCAAGAGCGGAGTTACTAAACAGCCCTATAGGAGCTGATGGACTTAATGCATACGGCCTTACTGCTGCGGAGGTACTCAAGATAAGCACCAAACCAGGGTTATATCTTACAAGTGATAAAAGGTATTATAACATACCGGCACTTAAGACATGGCGTGCAGAGAACATGGAGCGAAGTAACAAAGGTAAGGAACCTAAGGACTGGCTTCACACAGGAAAGATTAGAGAGCAGTTTAAGTATAAAAGATTATATGGTAACGTTATTCACCATTCTTCAGATGTATACATTACAGAGAGAAATAAAATAACAGATGATGGCGCCAAACCCTTTACGGTTGAGATGCAGAACAATCTTATGACACTAGTTATGAATGAAACTAGACAGTTTATTTCAGACGGATCTAACCCTCCAAACCCTGGTGACCCAAGTATCGAAGCCGCGGATGACATGGATGGTATGAAGATATCAGATGATGCGTACAAGACTCACCTTAGAGGTGTGGAGAACTGGATACAAAGTTTAGGGGAGGTTTATAAGATTGTTCCTGAGATGGTTGTATATAATTCTGACGCAAAGATAGCGGGTAGAGCCGATGTTGTAGTTGTGGGTATGGACGGACGTGTTCATATATATGATTATAAAACCAAAGCCAAAGATTCTATTGTTGATTTTGTTAGGGCCTTCGATAATATGGAAGGTGTATTTTCAGGGGTAAGCAAGAGTAAGGCGGGGATGGCCAATATACAAACAAGTATATATAGAGCTATGTTTGAGTCTCACGGTGTTGAGGTATCAGGAGCTACAATCCTAAGGGTTATAGGTAACTTTAATAACAGTGATCCTATCTTAGGGTATACAACGTTACAGGACAAAGCAGAGGCGAATCCTACTACGTATCTAAAGAGTGAGGTGGTCACACTATTACAAAGTAGGGGTTATGCACATGTGGAAGAAAGAATAGCAGATGTACCGCCGGGCACTATAAACAGTCCAGGAGAATTAGTGGATGTGTTATTTGAAGGTAAGCTAACTAGAAAAATAGATGTAGATAAAACTGTTACAGCCGAAATGGCATTACATAATAGATCTTACTACTATGATGCTATAGCAGAGAAGAAGGTTTACTACAGAACAGACAACAAGTCTGAAAGAGAGTCAATGTTCCGCGCATACATGAAAGAGTACGCATCTACAGATAGAGAAAGAGCGGTAGCGTTAAGCGTTATTGATTTCTTTAATACTGGATTTGAAGTTATGGGGAACGGGAAAAAAGCGTCTCTTAAAACTAGAGCACTATCAGCTATGAGGGGTATTCATAAGGATACACATTCAGTAGAATTAGTTGCGTCTATACCTGGTATGAGTCACGCACCAACGTCATTAATCTTGGCTAGGAACCTAATTACAGGGGTTGCGAGTATCATAGACGTACAAACAAAGGACAATATACATTTAACAGCGAGTAAGGGTTCTATAGTTAATCCGCAAACATCTATATTTAAAAATCACCTAACAGATTACCAAACACAAACTAGATTTGGTATGAAAGGATTTTCTGCTGAGTCGGATAATTTGAGGTTGATTAGAGCAGGTATAGTGATGGCGGAGCTAGCTCATGCAGGGCATATTACCAAAGCAAGTACGGTATCAGTTAGTACGGTTAATGGTTCTAGAGATGGAATCCAGTCTAGTACTACAGCTTCAATGAAACAGCTGGAGAGTCATATAATGGCTACATATAGTATTGCGGAGGATAACCTTGATAATAAGCCGATTTCAAAAAGGTACCAAGAAGTTAAGAAGAGTGCAGCAACTTTAGCTGCAACAACAGCAGAGGATGTGACAGAGAGTCTTATCCAGACATTGGCCGCAGGTAGTAGCGGGTTATCAGAGAGACAACAAACACACTTAGCAGATACATTGGTTAATAGGAGAGATCTCCCGCAAGCTGAGTATATTCAGGAGCTTATCAAGTTACAAAGAATAATAGCCGAAGGGTTTCCTATTTCAGGAGATAATAGAGAGTCCAACTTATTAGAACTAAAAAACAACCCGGATTATGTTGCGGTATGTAAAGTAATATTGTCCACACTAGGTTACGCAATTGAGTCGAGTTCATTCTCACTAGACAGTTCGTGGGAGAATACAATTAGATCACTATCTAAGTACGACAATGAAAACTTAGTTAAAGTTGTTGGTGAGGTGGATTCTGCGAATAGGGATGTTTCTTACGCAGGTAAGAGAAGAATGAAAATACACAATAATGCAGCTCAGAAAGTTAAGAAAGATAACTTCAGCGAATCCAAAAGTAATCCGTTCGCAAATTGCTACGTAAACCAAGCGTCAATAAATCGTACAGCGGAAGGAGACGCTATGCATACAGAGAGTCTGATGATTCTTAAGGATCCTAAGGACAGTTCGCTTACAGAGTCAGAATCAGCTTTCATCACTATGTTTAACCAAGAGGTTAGAGAGATGCATACGAAGAACATGAGTGATCGAGAACTAGAAGAGTATGATCTAGATGAGGGCGCATCATGGGATAAAGGTCAGGTACCTATTATGAACCTAACGTCAGGAAGTAGAACTAGAGAGTCTGAGGGTGTATTTAACAAGATCAAGAGTGCATACAAAACATTAGTTGACAGGTCGACGAAGATGATGTTGGATACACTGGATGATGTCAACCTACTTATTGAATCGAGGTTCAAAGGGCAGGTGACTACAAGTCCTGGTGTTAAAGCCGGATTATTAGGGCTTGAAGTAAACGGGTCTCCTAAGGAGGGCGGTGCTAGGGTTGTAGAAACTAACTTGGAAATCATTTTAGGTAATATGACTATTGATGATATCCGTGTAGAAAGGTTGGCACAAACTGCAGGTATTATGGATGCTCTTAGTGTTATGGCTACAATAGCTGGTTTCGAAGATGGTAAGGATACTAAGGCATTCAGTGCTGCTATAAACAGTATTACCAACTTAGGCGTAAAAAAGAAGTATAAAGAAGAAAAATATGCTGGGATAGTAGATAGAGGGAAAGGGGCCTCGTCTAAAGCTACCTTCGCTTTATCTATCACTCACTGGTTTATGGAGCTCGCTACAAGTATCTCGGCAACTACAGGGTCTGTGGTAAATGAGACCATGGCAGGTAAAAACAAAAGGTACAGCGGTACCAATCTATTATGGGCTGAAGGGTTTATAGATGCTAACGCCGTAAAGACTAGATTTGCTGGAGGGAATACCACTAATATGGTTAATGCTATCGCAGACGCATTCCACACTAATGAAGGTGAGTACGGAGCGTTAACAGCCGATAAGCAATTTGCTACAGGGTCTCAAGATGCGACGGATGTCGGATATATAGCTATGAGACATAACATGCACCACTTCAGAAATACTCACTTTATTGCTGGGTTGAAACATAGAGGTGTTATGGGTGCTATGTCCTTAGATAAGGATGGTAATTTAGCATACGATTGGAAGTTGGACCCTAGGTACTCAGATATAGTAAGAGCTGACGGTCAAGTTATATCTAACCCCACAACGGATAAAGAGAAATCACAATACTCTCTATTCATCTACCAAAGAGCGGAGCAAACCATTGATGGTACGATAGATAAAGACGGTAATCCATTAATGCCTATAAACAATAAAGAGGTTTTATCTGATCTAGATAATATCAAAGAGATTTTAGGTGGAAATGGTTTAACAGCTACGGCCACAGCGTCTGAGAGTTACTTAGGTAGGCTAGCGTTAGGTTATAGAGGTTGGGTTGTACCTAAAAAAGATATGTACTGGACTCCATCAGGGGTTAAATCCGCTTTAAAAGGTAGGACAGTAATGGGTGAGGACGGTGTAACCAGATTCGTGGATATGTCTAGTGAGGGTATTATTCAGACAGTGTGGAATATGGGTAGAGACTTTATCCACTTCGATCAAGCCGTTAATCTTAATAGTAGAAAAGAGATATACACTAAGTTAGATATGTCCCAAAAAGAAAACCTAAGAAAGCTTTTAGCTCACGCTATGGTAGCGCTTACATTAGGTGAGGCTATTAAATATATTCTAGAGATGGATGAGGTTAAAGATAGCGGAGTAGCTACCGCTTTTGGAGAACGATTCCAGATGGGTATACGAGATCTTAATATTATGCAGGTTATGTATGGTGCTAGTAGTGGTGGATGGTCTCCAGTATTCTCATCTACGGTAGGAAAGGTTACTAATCTTATTGGGGCTGTTCATGGGTACGCAATGGAAGACGCTGTGTATACTAACTCGAACAACAGTAGGTTAGCTAAGACTGTAGGTGCGGTTAATTTATTATCTGTTTACTACGGAGGCAAGTTCACAGAAGATAAAACCAACGCTGTGGCAGCAAGTAGGAAGGTAGCTAAGGATCAAAAAACTACTTACGTATCACCTCTTACACGTGAATAACAGACCGTAAACAAAGACAAAAAAAAACCCCTAAAGCCGAAGCTCTAGGGGTTTTATATTTATATGGTCTAATTAATCTAAGGTAAACGCTTCATTATTGTACAACCCTTTCTGGTATGGATTAGCTTCTATATCTTTTAAAGCTTTTTGAAGTTCTTCCTTTAGAGTTGTTTTCTGCTCCTCTTCCGGCGTTGCTATCATCTTCATAAATACCTCAGCAAAGTTTCCATTAACCACAATAGCTTTCGCTACTTGTGGCATAGCTTCCTCCATCATAATGGCTGCAGTATAATGACTTAGTAGCATCCCTGTATTGGACGATATCACAACTTTCCCAGTACTGTTATCCTTCGTGAATAAAGGTAAAGATAGCATTGTTCCGTCATCACCTGATAAATCCGCCTTATGATGTTTACAATACCTCCTCAACTTTTTATACATGAAATCAGATTTAATAAACCTCTCTAAAGCCGCCTTAGACTCTGGTAGGTTAGTTATATTATCTAAAAACACTTTACCCGAAGGTAACACGAGCTCCTTAATATACGACTTTATATCAGCGTATAAGAATGAAGCCTCAGTAGTTTTACCCTCTCCCTCATCTATAACACCCATATCAGGTAAGTTATCTACCACGAAGCTAAGTATCTTATCGGCTGACCCTTCATTGAATACACCTATAAACGTAACTACACAATATAATTCCCCTGTAGGGGTATTGTAGAACGCCTTAATAGGGGCCACGGGAATTCCTGGGGGTGTAGTAACTTTCATACTATACCCGGATAAAGCCTTTCTAGCTTCTTCTCCATCCACATCTAGGGGAATAAGTACAACGAACTCCTGTAGGTTGCTTGGATTTTTAACACTAATATCTATATGCATCTTTCTATAATTAAATTCATTACACTCTCTTTACATGTACTTACAACTTCTACAGTCATAGTGTCATAGAAGAAACCACCCTTTACTGGTGATGCCTCAAAATCCACGTCTTCTTCTTCCTCTGGTTCATACATCTCATCTAGATCCATACCTTCTTCTGTACCGTCATCCTCAAAGAAATCTTCTTCGTATCTTATTGAATCCGGGTCTACTGATAAAGGTAATTCCGGGTAGATTTCTCTCATCACTGTATCGTGGAGTTTAAATATCACTGTTTTGATATCTAACTTGTCCTCCGCTATACGAATAGATTCTTCTACATCTACCACATCAATATTCTCACCATAATGAATACCTCTATCTGTAATCACAGCAATAAGAACTTCTTCATCTTCTTCATCAGCGTGCTTACATGCTTCTTGTACAGCTAATCGGATACCACCTAGAACACTATAAAGCTCTATAGTACCACCAATACCTCCACGTATTTTATCCACGGTTCCGTCCTCATTGAACGACCCATGCCTAGCTTCATCACCATATACAATAAGGTCTAGGTCTATAGACCCCTCATTACATACGTCGATTAAACCTTTAAAGCTAGTGTTATACATACTATCGTTAACACCAACCACTACAATAATTTTACTCATGGTTATATATTTTATGCCCTCCCTCGAAAGCGGTTACTGCGTTAATATTTATTTTTGCTATTCTCTGAATCATAAAGGTAAGTGCCTCTTCTAGGTCCTTTGTGAATCTAGGCACATCTATACCGTAGCATTGCACGGACACACCAATTGATGACAGTGTGGGGTTGGTATGCGTCTCTTTAACAACACCTAAAGATGCTCGAGGCAATCTCTCTGGGCCATACTTTTTAGCTACGTACACCATTCCTTCTGTCTCCTTTGATATCTCCCATGATTCCTCTCTTATCGTGTATGATCCAGAAACCTCATTGGCTGATAGACTTAATACTATCTTGTGTATCTTATCTTTCATTTCTTATATTGTTTATTAAGTCAAGAAATGTATCTATGTCTCGATCAATCCCTTTAGGGGCCAAAACACATATACCTATATCCTCTTTATTTTTTACTTCATCTATTGCACTTTGTGGGACTAGTGCTTCCCCTACGATGAAGTATAATCCCAGATGTATATCTGATGTATAGTCCTTCAACTCTTGTGAATGAACTAACTTTACATCACCCTCTGTTTTTGCTACTTCCTGCGCTATGTTATAATAATCAACTACCACGTTACCAGACATCTTTACTTTTATACCTGGCACACGTAGTTTTTTATACTTACCCGCCTTACTAAAATCTATGTCTAGGTTCAATACTGTGGTACCTTCAGGAATCTCATCTACTAACTCTTTCTCATCTAGCCCCATATTTAGGATTATAAAACCCTCTTGTAGTAGGGTTAATAATTTCTCTAGTTGTTTAGTAGCGCTATCCCCCTTTATAAGGCACTTGTATACCTTGCTCGCGCGTGCAATTAGTCCAGTAACTATCTCATCCCTATCACAGACCTCATTCCTCACACTACGCTCTACCTGGATCATATCCACAGGGATTAACCCTTGAGCCTTCTTTGATACACTAACTGCGTTTTTAAACACAGCCATTATAACTTCGGTGGTCAGATAGTCGTTGTCGTGTATTAGGAGTGACAGATTAGATGACACATTCACTAGTTGAATTGCACACGAGCGCAACTCTTTTGATATTTTACTCATCTTTATCTTTCTGCTTTATAACATCGTACGAAGTGCCGGAGCCTAAGTGATGTTCATTTATAATACTAATAATACCTGCTAAATCTCTAATACTGGTTTTTTGTTTAAGTACAACTAGTATCTCATCTGAGGCTAGTGTATGCCTAAACATTTTAACTCTTAACTGATCTACAGGACGCATGAACCCCTTACTCTCTATGAATAATTTCGTCCCATCATTACAGTGGATTAAAAAATCCATCGTGTACGTCGCGGATGCTATACTCTTGGTAAATAATTTAGGTTTAGCTCTCCCTGAGTTTAGTCCAATTGATTTGATCGCAGGTAGAAGCTCTCTCGCCTCTACCTGAAAATCAAACTTAAATCCTGACTCTTTAAATACTCTATAACAAGATAGTTCAAACTTACTATCAAAGATAAGCGCGCCTGGGTTAGCAAGCTTCCATTCCTTTACGTGTCTAATAACTTTACCACGGATATCGTATTTACGTATTACCATTAATATATCTGCTTTAACTTTATAGGGCCTAACGTAGGCTCTTTAAATAGTAGTGTACCTCCAACTACCTGGATAGCTTCATTGACAGACCCAGATAAATTCATTCTATACTGTTCTATGTATGATGATATAGCTGTTACCTCATTGATAAGCTCCCATACTGTTAGAGGAGACTTAAGATACTTCAGGTTCTGAATGTTGTTAGACATTGCGACAACACCCACGTGATCTATAATTTTACTTGTAGATAGGTTCTTAGCCACAACAGGCTTAAAATCTCCAAGTATTTTTTCAATCTGACCATCTACCCACATAACCTCCGCAAGGGACGCTGGCGTACCAGATACTCTAGCTAATCTATGTTTAAACGCTTTTATATTAGTTACACTAAACTCAGCGGATGTTATACTGTGAAGGAATTCAGGTAAGTCTGCACCTTTCTCTACTTTTGAGGTAGACATTGTGTTTTTACTTATCATTCCATTAGAACATACTAACCGCTCTGTGAAGAACGAGTTAGTGATAATTCCCAAAGTGTAGTTAAACGTAAATCCAGAAATAAACAACTCGTCTGGGTTATCAGATAACTCGAATCCTAGAGCTGGGTTAGCCACAACTGCGTTAACCCCTCCAGAATCCGTGTGAGAGATACTTCGGATATAAGCTCCTGCAGTCTTTGAAACCGCTAATTCTAACGCATCAAAGAACTGAGACATTGGAATACCTTCCGTTTCCTTTTGGGCACCTACAATAACATCTGTAAGACGGTTATATATAAGAACAACCGTACCTGTGTTCTTAGCCATTTTATTTACCAGAGTCATAAGGACCTTATTGTCCCCCAGTACAGATAACTTCGAAATCATCTTATTACTCATACCAAAGATCTTGGCTAATTCTTTAACTCCCGTACTCGAGAGATCAAATAGAACCCCGCCTATAGTTACGGTACCCGTGGCACCTAATACCAATTCGGTCATCTTTACTTTTATTCTTCTAAACACCTTCTGCTCTAGCATGTCGGATCTAAACAACGCATAATCTGCGCTTGCTACTTCTACTGATCTAATTTTACTCATAATATATTATTTAATGGTTAACTGTTTCTGGTGTGTCGATTCTAGCTCCTGCACTTGATTCTGGTACATATACGTATCCATCTACAGATGCTCCGGCAGCGTTTAAAGCAGCTACTTGACTGATAACATCTTCCGTGTCGTCCATATCCTTAGATAAATCCAAATCGGGTCTCTCCTCTTCTAAAGAGAAGTCACTTGTTAATCCTAGTAACTCTTCGATAGATTCCGTTCTATCCTGTCTTGGAGCGTAAGTTAAGTCATAAGCATCCACATCAAATTCGATACAGTTGTTAACGTCTCTGTTAAAGAATAACTTTCTGTTTACTTTCCCGTTGTTTCTGTTCTTAACATAAGTCCAGTGTCTTTGCTCTCCTTCGATCTTAACAAAAGCTAATGACGTCATCATATGGGGAAGATCTGTTCCTCCTTTGTAGTTTCCGTCTTTAGTTGCTTGATTAATAAGTTGTACACTATTATTGTTTTCTTTTACAGATTTATTGATACCTGCAATTAAATCGTTAATAAGTACTTTCTCTGATCTCTTTTCTCTAGGGTTCATTCTAATGTGAGTTAAAACTGCTGGGAATGAGTCTACAACAACAATATCCGCATCTGCGATAGCATCGTAGAATATTCTCTCGTATCCTTCATTTCCTGCGTAGTCTAACATAAATGTTACCTCTAAGTTCTTAAGCATAGGTAGTGTAGCTAATTCTTTTGCCCACTCCGAATCTCTCATCTCAGCTGAAACAAAACCAACTTTTAGTATCTTACCTTCCTCTCTTAGAGCGTACTCTTTAGCAAGAGAAACAAGATTACATAGGTTAGTAGTCTTTCCACTACCAGCGCCTCCTGCGGTAATATCACAACACTTTCGGGTAAATCCTCCTACAAATATAAGTTCATCAGGCATATCTTCACCTGTTAACTCTTTGTATTTAATTCTATCTTCCTCTGTTGTAATTCTATCCGAAGCCTCTGCATCGAACTTTGTTCCTGTTGGCATCATACCCGGGAGTTCCGGCATAATATCTCCCTCAGTGTACTTATATACAACTCGTCTAGCACTACCATCTTCATTTGTTAATGACTTGTTACG
>Ga0308002_1000065_pt1 | contig 41510 bp, 42 predicted proteins | sample Neamet34_FD_203148 | JGI IMG/M metagenome (GOLD analysis project Ga0308002, IMG submission 203148) | Marine microbial communities from water near the shore, Antarctic Ocean - #34 | ecosystem: Environmental > Aquatic > Marine > Unclassified | place: Southern Ocean | collected 2014-06-06
TGTTTGTTTTGACAATTGAGTAGATTTCCTTTTGATGTCCGAATAGCACTTTGTCTTCCGATTTCAATAGATATTCATTTTTCTCAATGTAATTGTGCGCATTTTTCAAAATAACATTCGGAGTAATGTTTGGGGACGCAAAATCGATGACATGTTTCACTAGGTCCATGATCACTGCATTGATGTTAATAATAGATGACTTTCGCATTTGGATAAGAGAATACAGATAACTAATATAATTCTGTCTTTTCTTGTGCAGATTTTTCAATATATGTTCGCACAATTCAATCAGAAGAAATTCGAAGATGTGTTGCTTGTAATTGTCGATATTTTCATCCAAATTCTGGATTCGCACGGTATCGCTGCTGTTTAGTTTTTGTTGTTTTGAGGTTTTTTCTTTAATAAATGAGAATTTGTTAGCACAATGATATTTATCGCACATCTTGTCCACTTTATTTTTGAAATATTTGTTATATAAGTAGTGATGAATGATTTCATTACGTGTGTCGATTTTCAAAAACGTGGTCAATGACTGATTGTCGTTATAATAAATATTCGAATTGGAATATCCATCATTAATCATATTCAAAATGTGTTTCTCCCCGAGGTCGACGGGTACTTCCAGGCTTTCCCATTCCTTTCTCGTTAGTTTTAATTGTCTTAGGTCCATTGTGATATAGTATATATAAAACGATTGATATTCATTATATTCAATTTTTATACATGGATTTACATTAGATTGACGTATTATTTAATTAGTCGGGGTTCAATGGTATAAATATAATAGTGTTAGTATAGTAACCAATATTTAAATAATAATGTTTAACTTTTTCATAAAAAAAGGATGCGTCGAACCGATTAATTTTCAAAACATGCAACACATGACCAAGGACTCGAATGCAATCATTATAAATACAATGGACCATTCGGAACAGGAGTGTTTAATAATAAACACGATTGACATTAATCGAGAAACACAGATTATCAATACACTTATAGATAATTATGATTTCAAATCCAAGAAAATGGTTATTTACGGCAAACATTGTAACGACCTCGCAGTGAATATAAAAGCGTCACAATTAAGTGAATTTGGATTCATGTACATTTATGTATACACGGGTGGATTATTCGAATGGATATTATTACAAGATATTTACACATCCGAACATTTTCAAACGACAAATGTTATCAATGATATATTAAAATTTAAACCCAATAAAATAATGATATGATGAATGAAATCGCAGCACATACGTCATTGTATATTGTCAATATACCTTATCGCCAGTATAAAATTGATTGTAAATATTATATATGGGTTAATCATATATAATACCAATAATGAAGATTCTATCAATCGAAGGAAATATCGGGGCGGGAAAATCCACTCTATTGAACGTCCTTCAACAAAAACTCAAACATAATGCCGACGTCATTTTTATGCTTGAACCAACCGATCTATGGGAAGACATCAAGGATGATGATAATAATACCATGTTGCAAAAGTTTTATGGAGATCAAGAAAGGTATGCTTTCTCTTTCCAAGTGATGGCTTTTGCGACTCGAATTAAAAAGATGCGTGAAAAGATTAAAGCGAATCCTCACGCCAAAGTAATGATTTGTGAACGATCTCTGGACGCCGATTATCATATTTTCGCGAAAATGCTGTACGAATCAAAGAAAATCGAAGACATAAATTACAAAGTCTATTTAGAGTTCTATGAAATTTTCAAGGATGATTTTCCGCTCTCGGGACTTATTTACGTAGACGCGAGTCCTTTTAACTGCCATAATCGTATCAATATGAGGAATCGAACGGGCGAATCCGAAATACCAGTAGCATACTTGCAACAATGCGATGACGCGCACCGCGCGTGGCTATTCCAAAACAATAAAAAGAAGATGCTGCGTATTCAAACGGATGTTGAGTTCGAGAATGATTCCGACAAACAATATTATTTTAAATTATGGACAGACCAGATGGTTTCATTTACTCATCAGTTTATGTAGTAATATGACTATGTAGTCGTCAGTTGAATTTGACAACAATATGTACATTCTCTTTTTTGATACATTTGCATGCGGAAACGGACAATTCCTCTCTTTTTTTCCGCGTTTTATTTTCGGTATTTTGCTCTTGTTTCTTTCGCGAAGTCGTGTTTCGCGAATTCATATCCTTTTCAATCGCATTGTAATTTTGCTCAATATAATCCAATATTTTAGATTGTAACGCCCAGCGAAAGAAATTCAGTTGTCCAATCGTTGTTTCCATATTATGCTTATCGTCATATGGAATGCAAATGCGATCCCATCGACAAAATGGATCAAACCGCTTTTTAGAATATGCCTTTAATTTTAATTTGTATTCATGAAATACCTTAAACCGTTCGCCGTTTAATTCATAGACGACATATTTTTCTTTCGCATAATTGGTAACAAACCAATCGATAATTCGTAATGATATCTTACCTTCGCCGTTAATTACTGAAATGATTTTATCCAAGTTTTCTTTATTCACATAATAATTCATTAAACTGGATAGTAATAAATCATTTTGTGTAGTGGAATAACGCGTAGACATTCTTATTAATAAGTATAGTGCGTTGAACTTTATATTATTTTTTATAAACATATAAAATTATAATTATATAGTGATATACTATAAAATGTCAGAAAATACAGATGAACTGTCCGAATTTTCAGTTGACGCGTCAGTAAAATCAGATATAACTGATGAAAGTGATAAAACGACTGAAAGAATAACCGAAATGCGTAAAAAATTACGGAATAGTTTGCGTGGCTCCGAGCGCCGTGGCCCAATATGTACACCAACTCGTCCACGCTCTACCCGAGAGCAATCTGTCTCATGTTTCCTTTGTAAAAAATATACCGACCTAATACATTGTGTCGCATGTGGTAAAAAAATATGCAGCGATTGTAATGAAGATTATATATGCACATTATGCGTTGCGATGGGAAAATATAACATCCCGACCAAATGGAAACGGGATAGGAGATGGTTTGGATTATGTTGTTGTTAGCTACATAATTGTTAAATTATACGGACTGTTCATTCGCAGTCATGATTTTTTTGACATCTCCAATCCTGGAACGCGTTGTTTTGATACGGAAAGTAAATGCATCGTGCAAAGTATGTCTTCGATTGTATAAATGATAACGCCTGCGCGTAGTAACTTTCTCTGATGTGATAAGATGAACGCGACAATTATGAGACATACTAATAATATTGAATTGATCATTGCAGTATTTGATAAACTTTTGTATCTCATTGAATGTGGATTCAAAATGAGCTTTCCAAACATCAATGTCAATTGAATCTATTTTTTCTTTCAGTGCGACGCTATCGATGTGTATATTATTATCGGTAATTTTCATCAGAAGACCTTGAACAATGTCTTTACTGACATTTACAATCAGATCATAAATATACATCAAATCAGTATATTTCAAACGCACTTTGTTCTTCTCATTGATCGCTGCGCGAAAAGACTCTTCACTCAAATCTTTCACGATCCATCGAACGCGTTCGTTAACTACATTTTCGCTCGTAGTTAAATGGTGTCGAGCAGTCGTCATTTCAACATGTTGGAAATGTGTAATGATACGTGTAAAATTATAGATGGATTCTGCGTATATATGATATGTTGGATTCATTGTTTTCAATATACTGTCGTTTTGATTCTCAGTAGCATGTTGAGCAATGATATCTACATCTATATCGGGCTTCTCCGCCAAATATATTCTTTTACCAAACGCGTTAATAATGTTATTCAATACACGCGTGTAATTTCCACAAGGGTCGTCTCCTGGCTGTCGCGGAGGCGCCGCACCACCATTATTTTCGCGTAGAAATTGAAAATAATGGGGATTATGTACCGTGCCGCTTTCAATGCGTCCTGTTGTCCAATCAAACGCACAATGACAAGTAATACACCACATTTGATTACATCCTTCCGTTTTAAATATACGCTCGCCGCATTTGGGACACGGCTTTGTCGTTGATTTAATATTATTCGCAGTCTTGACTTGGTCTTCGTTACATACATGTTCACTTCTTTTCATATCTTCAATGATATCCAAACATTTGGGACAACATTGGGTTTCACATACACCGCATTTATATTGTGTAGATAAGAACCCCTTGCATTCTTCTTTTTGGCATGGCATAATAAACTGTTTCTTTTCGTTCGTCTCAATACCCGATTCATTTTCCAATTCTGTGCGCGCTTCTTGCAATGTTAATATCTCTGTGTTGAAATCGATATTGATGACTTCTTGTGCTTGTCGAATCATACGCAACGAATCAATATATATTTTCCGTGCGTTTTCTTCTTGTATTCTATTATCGTTTTGCATCTTGGACATTTTATCGCGAATTGTCGTTATTTGTGTTCGAATGTCTTTGATTTTTGGAGCATTTATTTTACGAATCCGTTTTTTTTCAACATAAACCACTACATCTGGCATAGTGTCCTGAATCAATGCACTATTACGTTCAAACAATACATTATTATGATGTGGCGTATAAGTATTAACAAACCAAGAACGGTTTAAATTCAATATAACAAATGCCTGATCCCATGATTTCCTGCAATTCATACAATGTAAATCAACGGTCGAATTCATTAAATATGTTCGGGTACATGATTTGCATGCTTTATATTTACATGACGGATTATTGCAACACGTTGGAGATTTGGTCGATTTATTATAGGGTTCAATACAAATTGGACATTCACTCATAATAGCAGTTATATTGTGTGTTACAATAACACTTAACATTCAATTTTATTACGTACCTTGGACACTTTTAAAAATAATTTATATGATAATTTATTTTTAGTTATTATATATTAGTTCAAATATAATATAATATATTGCTTAATTGAGATAAGCTGCTTAATTGCTGTAAGCGACACCTGCCATGCCACTCATCACGCGGAGCACATTGTAGTTGACGGCGTACACTCTCACCTTGGCGGTGTTGGCACCAGACACGGTGTTGGAGGAAAGAACAAGTTGAAGCACAGCGTTATCAATGCGAGAGAAGTTGCATGTGCCAGAAGGTTGGTGTTCTTCGGGGCGAAGAGCGAAGGAGTACACGTTGATGCCGGTATCGGGGCTCTTGGTGTGGTGTTGGAAAGGTTGCACCACGTCGAAGTAAGATCCTTCGCGTTCAGAGAAGCGATCTTGGCCGTTAAGTTGTAACTTGGCAGTGACAACAGGGTTTTCGCCCCAGCAATGTAAATCCATGGCGGATTCAGCAAGCACGAACGAGGCGGCATCACCGACAGTAGAGTTGCGAGACGCATCAGAGGGGGCAGTAGGGCCATCAACGAAGAGGTTACCACTGATCACCTCGCTAGCACCAGCAGATGTGGCGAAAGCTTCGAGCGAGTTGGGGAGGGCATCAAGGGCATCCGTGTAATTGAAAGGTTGGGCACCGTAAAGACCCCACACGCCAGTGGTATCAGTGCTTTCAAGGGACGCGCAGTAATCAACATTTTGGTCAGGTTGGACCACCCACACGAGTTCTTTACAGGGGTGGTTGAAATTGAGCTTGATGCGGTTGGAAGAAGACCCAACGGATTCGTCACCAGTGAACTGCACTTGTTCAATGAGGTATTCGTGGGGGTTTTGGGCCATCTTGCGGCGTTCATCAGTGTCGAGGAAGATATAATCAACATAGAGAGACGCGGCAACAAGAGATTGTTGGTAAGCGGCAGACACAGATTTGCCACCGGTGGTGTTGGTCACGGCCCAGAGGCATTCACCGATGGGGCGGAAATCAATGTTGATCTTGACTTCGTGGTATTGAAGAGCAATAAGGGGAAGAGCGAGCCCAGGGTTGCGGCAAAACCAGAATTGAAGGGGCACGTAAAGAGTGGTTTCAGGGAGGGCGTTGCGAGGGGCGCACACCTGCGCCACAGAGCCAGTCGCGGCGCAGGCACCAGCGACATCCGAGTAATCGGGGTCCATAAGGTAGGTAAGTTGAGTGGTTTGGCCAACCATCTTCTTGTAACCAGCGGACTGGTCGGCAGGAAGGGTAAGTTGGTTCCAGATGTGCATCCAGTCACCGTATTGACGGTCAATGCGTTGACCACCAATTTCGATTTCGACCTGGGACACAAGTTGTTCCCCGGGGAAATCTAACCAGCGAGCGAGCACATCCTCAGACGAACCGTTCACAGATTGGTTGATTTCAGGGAGAGTCACTTGAAGGTATGTGCGGTAAGCAAGATCACCGTTACGGCTGATTGTGCATGTCACACGGCGGCCGAAATCGGCTTGACCAGAGAAAGTCTGTTCGATCGACTCCATCGCAAAGTTTGTGTGTCTGCGATAAGACACTTTCCAGAAGGTAATCTCAGGGCTTCCCGTAAGGAAAACGTCCTGAGCACCGTAAGCTACAAGTTGCATAAGAGCACCACCCATTTTATATATATACCAAAGAAAATAATTCTGGAATAAATGTAATTAATTGTTTTTAATTACATTTACTTAATATTTATCGCGGATTTTACGTTTCACCTAAATATTGCGGCGGGTCTAATAATGCACCATATTGCAGTTTAATCATTAATATGTCATATCGGAACTCGAATGGCTCTATACATCATGTGGAGTTTAACCATAAAAATTGAATTGTCTGTGTTTTAGTACATATCATATTAAATACTAGCTAAAATATGAACTGTCATTGTTGTGACAAAAGCAGTCAGTCAAATTCCTGTCATATCTGCTCCAAATGTATGTGCAATTCTTGTCAAATTATTAAAGAATATACTCCTGACCATTCTGGATTTGGTAATGACAAAGGTACGTGCAAAAAATGTTTTGAACCTTGGGTATTTTGGTTGAAATATCTCGGGAAAAACGATTGGGAAATTTTCGAAATGCAACATCCAAATAAAAAAACCGATGAAATTCGACGACTATATGACAGTTCATTTAATTATTATGGCGTATGCGGAAGTGTGCGAGACGATGAGATGTATGATAATTTAGCGCAACCCAAACGGCTAGATATTCACATACTAAGTGAAATAATGGAAGAGCGTGACTAAATATTATGAATGGTGTTAATGTCCTGATTAGATAAAATGAATTTTTCTAAATATGTTTTTTGAAATACTTCCTTTTTGTTTTCGTGTTTTTTAGAGAATATGTAATTGTCCGACGATTTTTTTATTGTCCATCCATCTTCAATCGCATTTGTTAAAAACACCATTTTTTGAAACTTTTTTTGATTTATTTCTACATTTCTTGGTGACGTTTTTCCATCTGTTGTTACTGATTGCATATACACATTTGAAGATTTAAATCCGCACAAAAATACGAAAATAAATACCGATTGAGGAGGGTGATATTTACGTTATCGAACGGACATTATATATATATTGTCGAAAAATATATAAATTTAAAGCTTTATATATTTGTAAATGGCATCTAAACACAAAGCGTCGGCAATTCTATTGTCCATCGATGTGAAACATGATCAAATGCTAGCATATTTCGAAAATTTGGAAGAAACGATTATACCTAATCTCGAAAGCGAAAAGGAAAAACTCAGAAGCGAAGTTGCTGGGCTGAAACCCAATGATATCGATCGATTCATGGAAATTAAAGATAATCTAAAAGAGATCAATTCCGCTATCAAAAAACACAAAAAAGAAAAGAACAATTATTTCCTAGAAAATTCCCAATATGTCTTTAATTATTTTGAAGAAAAACAGAAAATCAACATCGGTAGCAATAACCAAAGCACCACGGTTATTAATTCATTTTTTAAAATCAAAGCAAACAATAGAGAAAGCAGTAATTTGCAAGACCAAAAATACAATGCATCAAAACAAATGTATAAAAATTATTGGAAAAACGTGAACGAAGAAAAGATCAATACAACGGATTATGTATTATTATGCGACATATGTATATTCTGTAACGAAGGCGAGTTCATCGCACAAGAAGACGAGGGTATTTTGATTTGTAATAATAAAAGTTGCGGGAAATTCATCACTCACATTACGGACGGAAACAAACCATCGAATAAAGAGCCACCGAATGAAGTATCGTATACCGCATATATTCGTTTGAATCATTTTAAAGAAATCCTGGCACAGTTTCAAGCAAAAGAGACCACGCAAATACCCGACGAAGTCATCGAGGCAATTCGCAATCGAATTAAAAAGGAGCGGATTACGGATAAATTACAATTGAACTATGGTAAGATGCGCGAAATATTGAGGAAACTCGGTCTGAACAAATATTTCGAACACATTCAATATATTAATTCCATATTCGGCATCAAACCGCCATTAATGAATCAGGAATTGCACGAAACGCTTTGTGTATTGTTTATTGAAATACAGAAACCATGGGCCATACATTGTCCACCGAATCGCACAAATTTCTTCAATTACACATACACATTATATCAATTATGTGTATTGTTAGATCAAGATCAGTACCTGCCATTTATTCCCATGATGAAAGACCGCGAAAAACAACTGGAACAGGATATGATCTGGAAAGAAGTATGCAAAACACTCGATTGGGAATTTTTCCCTACGGTCTAATGTTTACTAATAGAGTATGCGCCCCAAACAAGAATAAACATAGTTGCAATACGAATATTACTTGTGGGAGTATTACCCATTTTTCTAATACACTAATATCTTCATGACTTTCACTATATACATGTATCATCTTGTCCATATCACCAATAAGAAAATAATTAATAGTAAATGCGATTAGATTGAATAGCAGTCCAATTAGAATCATACCAACATTATGCATATATGATTTATCGCGATAATAGCGACTATAACCCAGAGCGCCGAATGAAATTGACGTATATAGACCCACATTTCTTAATGTCGTTTGATAAAACATTATAATACTTTTGTAAGCAGCGTCCATACTAATATTTATATATACTTAATAAATATTATATTTTTATTTGAGGTTAACTCATTGAAGGTGTCCTAAGCCACGCGGGGAAATCCAACGAGATTAGCACCTATACCGAAACCAGCACCAGTGCGAGCGGTCGCGCCCATCGCAGGGATGAACACATCAAGGATGCTGAATGTCGCGGCAGCAACAAGGGCAATGATGATCACTTCTTCAACATTGAGCTGTTTCTTGGGGACAGCAAATGCCACAATGGCAACCACAATACCTTCCACTAAATATTTAACTACGCGTTTCACGAGTTCTTGAAAATCAAACACACCGTCCATTTTATATATTATATAAATACATAATAATTCCTTAAATGGATATAAATAAAAATCTCATATTATATATATAATGTCTGGCTTCGAAAGTAAGATGGTTGATGGAAAACCTAACCCTAAATATATTGATCTGTGCGATGAAGATGCCCCGCTCGCTGGGCAAAAATTCGCATGCCTGTCATTCGTTTCCCCCGAAAATGTTTTAAAACGTCGCGAAAGTTTTCTGTTCGGAGAATTTGTCAAATCATGGGATTTTACTAAATCAATGTCCAAGTTTTTCGATTTTATTCATTTCATGGCATTCAAGTATAATCTAAATGTCGAAAACGCGATTGAGGATTTCAACAGTTTCGTCAAAGAAGAAAAGGAAAATCTCAAAACCATGAGTGTCGAGGAAGAATACAAGATTTTTACCGACAAGAACGAAGAACGTCTAAATGAAGTGTTTAACCGCGAAAACGCATTCCAGACATCTGTGCGCGGACTGAAAGTTCGCGGTGTGTACAATACGCAAGAAGAAGGTGAAGTTCGTTGCAAATCTCTTCGCGAGATTGATCCCAATCATGATATTTTTGTTGGCCCTGTCGGTATGTGGATCCCATGGGATCCCGATGCGTACAAGACTGGTCGCATTGAATTTATGGAAGAAGAACTCAATCAGTTACATGTTGAAAAGACCAAAAACGAATCCAAAGCCAAGGATGAATTTGAAAAGCGCGTCCGTGATTCAAAGAGACAAGCAATTGAAGAGAACATCAAAAATGCGGAAAAATCTGGCAATGTACTTACCCAGACGATTGACGAAGATGGTAATCTTTCTGGCGTAACCGAAAATGTCGACTTTGACAGCCGAGAAGTCGCTACGGATGAAGGTATCCTCGAACACAATACAAATGTTATTAAAAATTCTATCGCTAATAATGCCGCAGTGACAGATGCACCAGACACCAAAGAATAAATAATACAATATAAAATTATGTAAAATTATATAAAAATATCATTCGATTTTTATATAACAATGGATCTGTATCGGACAATCATATATAGAATATGTAAATGCGAAAAAGATTATGGTCCAATCAACATGGGTGATAATTTCACCGAATATTTGAATTTAACAAACGAAATGCTTAATAACGGCGTTTATTGCGAAACGGATAATAATTACGCATCAGCAAAACGCATTTATTTAGAGTTATGTATCCAGGAACATAATGAAGATTTTGTTAATAAATTTGATTTCTACGACACATACGACAAAAATGTGTTTATGTCAAATGAGATCAAGAAACACATTTTTGATATTTTTCGCCAAATTCAAAAATGTTACCATGGATTACTGAAATTTAAAGAGCTGGTTAAACACAAACAATTGTATAAAGTCCATGTTCAAAACGATTTTGGATATAATGTGTTAAACATTAATGATAGGAAAACCGTTGTCATTATCCAAGAAAAGAAAAAATATTTGTTTAAAATAAATGACCTAATCAAAATTATTAAAGAAAAGCTTACAAGCGGAAGTGATTATTTCGTCGAACCGATTCCTATTAAAAATCCATATACGAATATTTGTTTCAGCAAGGCGAATCTATATAATATTTATTTTAAAATGAAATTTGATACATGCTACCACAATGAAATTCTGTATCAGTTTTTTAAAAGCGATTTTGACATTTGTATATTTTCTCAAATGAATATGACATTATTGCGCGAAACATTTATTAATGATCGAATAATAAATATGTCAAAAAACGTACTGCATAAATGTATATTACAAATGATTTTATATATTAATAATGAAATCTGTCATGCGAAACATTTTTTGACGATACACGAGAAGTACGATAAAGATAGATTAATCTTGATTTTCAAACCATATTATAGATTGTATTTATTGTTTAAATACAATAATGACAATTACAAAACAAATTATTATGAAACACTCTTTTTCAATAAAGTTAAACGATTTATCACATTTAATAATCGGTTTGGTAAACAGATGATGCGGAAAAGTGCATTTACTAATAAATATACGCATGTCCTAATTGACGATAGTTATGTTGAGTTTTATGAAAAAGAAGATGTTGGTGTTTTTATGGATAATCATATAACTTCAAACGAACAATCTGAGACTGATACAAATGTTTTTTACCGTGATATAGAGATGATGCCGCGATATATAAATCGTAACGACAGTGACAGCGAGGTTGATAGTGGCAGTGACAGCGATGAGCTCGGTGAAGAAAGCGAGGAAGCGGAATTCGAAGATACACCAGGCGAAATCGGTCGTGTATTCACAAATGCACTCATTGAAACACTATATGATGAGTCAGATACCGATGTGCCTATGGCAGATGAGCCCGTGACAGATGATGCACTAGATGATGATATTTTGGCGACTATTGCCGATCTCAATAATGACATTGCTGATTATGATATCATGATTAACGTCCCAGACGAAGATGAGGATTAATAATTGACTAACTTACCATTTTGTCTTTTTAACGTTAATCTGAGGACCTTTACTATTCTTGCGCGATTTATTCGGGTCATACGCTTCGTCTTCGTCGTCCGAACCCATTCCTTTTGATAGCTCCCAAAATTCCTTTGAACCCAACTTAAAATCGGGGCGTGTTTCAGCCTTGTACCAGAAGATTTGGTCTGTCAATTTATTCGATTTGGAATTGTTATTGATTACCAAGCACTCATAATTCTCTGTTGTTTGGTCCATGACTGCACTAAATGATTCTAGGGTAGGAAACATGGACGCATAATTTTCCCAGATACGCTTTCTATTTGTCATATAGGGTTCGCGCAATAAAAACACATAATCTATATTTGTTCGCAAATTCGGAGGAATACCCAGAGGGTATTGCATTGTAATAATTAACATCACCTTCCAATGACGACCATTCATGAATAATAGGCGCATTAATTTATCTCTGGTCCAAGATTGATCATACAAACAATCGTCTAATATAGCAAATGTTCGGGGGTCAACGCGACTGCGACCGTATGCCGCTTCTTCTTTTTTCACTTGTTTTAATACGGCTTTCTGTCGTCTTAAAATGTTTTCTATTAAAATACTACTGTACTCTTCGTGAATAAACAGTTTAGGAACGTGCTGTGCATAAAACCCATTACCAGCTTCTGTTCCTGAAATAACTGTACCAACGGGAATATCTTGATGATGGAATAGCAAATCGCGCACTAAAAACGATTTACCCGTATCACGGCGACCAATCATCACGATTACTGGACCTTTATTTTCATCAGGTTTAAATGTGATTGCTCTCATATCAAATTTCTTTAATTCCAAAGTCATTATCGTATTATATACAATGATTTACATTGATTTACATTAGTTACAACGAATATACCAAACTCAATAGTTACAACGATTGTGTTTAATTTAGAAGATTATAAAATATTATTACATTATTAGAACAAATGGCTAAATTCAAAGTTGAACTATTAGAAAAAACATTAATTACTCCCAAATTATGGGATAATCCCAATACTGATTACAATCCTTACGAAATACAGGATTTAATCGCATTCAATCCATGCTACACTGATTATAATAAAGAAAACTTTACAACTGCCCAATTTAACCATAGTTACCATATTTATGATAATAAAACAGTTACAAATGACAAGGATGAAAAAATAGAAAAGGATATATTTATCAAATATGCTCCGTTACTCGACCCTTGTCATTATATGATCGGCAAATACAAACACGACATTCATTTAAAAGAACTTCCGTACAATGGTAATCCGAATCTACATTACAAAATAAATTCTATTCATAATGCTTCTCATGTAGATAATATGTGTTGTCTATTAGTAAACAAACTCCGAGAACATCATAATTTTTTTAATAGTGTTGAATACTACGGCTCATTTTTAGGTATTCAAAATAAATATCGCATTAACATTGCCGATGATATAGAATATTTGCAATCATATGATTTTTTCGAGAACGGACTTGGTAAATTGTTTAATACCAATATTTTTGAAAAGGACTCATATACCGAACTTATTAATAAACAATCATTGAAAAATAAACCCACGCTTGTGTTTGACGACGCCGACGTTATTCTAGACGTCGAAACAATCAACAACGAAGACGACGTTAATATTGTAAAAGATTCTCTCGATCTGGTTTACGAGAATGATAAGGTTGGTGGCGAGGACGATGATGCAAGTAGTAGCAACGATAGTGCCATATCCGATTCTGACGACGAAGACGGTTCGGAATATGAAGACGAGGACGAGGACGAAGAATGCGAAGAAGACGAAGACGAAGAGGAAGAGGGCGATGAAGAAGACGAACCCGTATACGCATACATAAACGATTTTCCCGTACAAATGATTTGCCTCGAAAAATGCACAAATACATTTGACCATTTATTGGCAAATGAAATAATTGACGAAGATCAGGGTCGTTCAGCACTATTCCAGGTAATAATGATACTTATCACATTACAAAAAAGTTTTAATTTTACCCATAACGATCTCCATACAAACAATATTATGTACGATGAAGTAGATTACGAATATATTTATTATGTGCACAACTCGGTTACATATGAAGTACCCACATATGGTCGTGTGTATAAACTTATTGATTTTGGTCGCGCAATTGCGACTTATAATGGAATTACATATTGCAGTGATAGTTTTAAAGAAGGGGGGGATGCGCACACGCAATATAATTTCGAACCATTTTTCGATTCATCAAAAAAGAAAATAATGCCGAATTATAGTTTTGATTTGTGTCGCCTAGGATGTTCCATTTATGATTTTATTATTGACAGTGAAATGGATGTGTCAAACATGAATGGTTTACAACAGTTAATTGCTCAATGGTGTACCGACGATAATGATAAAAATATTTTATATAAAAAAAATGGCGAAGAACGATACCCTAATTTCAAATTATACAAAATGATCGCACGCCATGTCAATAAACACACACCGCGTTCACAACTTGATAATGCGTTCTTTAAGATTTATAATACGGATAAACCCGTTGTAAATGAATCCCACTGTTTTAATATTGATAATGTACCATCGTGTGTGAAAGTACATAAATAAAAAAACATATAATCAGATCGGCTCGGAATAGTATATTACCAGTTACCAACTGGTCAATTTCTAATGTAGTCCCATGACGGCACCGATACTTGCCACCGTATTGACATAGGGGGGATTCGATGTGAACAACATTTATAGTGATGATGCTGATGCACTCGGTCACTGTGGTATAATGCTTTCAGTTTCTTGACACACCTACTATTTTTATTGTAATAGAAATAGTACCCGAGTGCATTTTTATCGACTTTACCTCTAAACACAAAACGACCAATGAATTTGCTCGATTTAAGATGATCCTCAATTTCGTTTTTGAATATTTCATCTGATACTCCGTGTTTACTATGGACTGTATTGTAAAAGTGTACTTTATGACACGATACGGGGTCGTCTTTATTATTCCATTTGTAATTGTTAGCGTCCATGTCAGTCGGTTCATTGCGTGTACAGACATCATTGTGTACACTGTTGCGCATCGAATTTTCAATCGTTTCCGAGATGTAGATAGACTTTTCGGCGTCGGCATTGATATTTTCATAGTCGCCTTGAATATATGAAAATATGAGATGCCCAACTGTAAGCGGGACATCAGCGATATTCGAAATGGTATTGCGCAATGCTTCTATGTCATGAATCGTCGACATTTCATTCATTGGAATGGATTATATTGTATATTGTTATACGAATTATATAACAATATAATCAATTTTAACCAGATCCTATACAAATATTTTTATTTTATACCGCTAATATATAAAATAAAAATGAAAAAAGGGAAAACCAATAAGGCAAAGACGAAGACGAATAAATCCAAGAAGACGAAGGTGAATAAAACAATTAAAAATAGAAAATTTAGAAAAGGTGGAGAACTTTCAATCGTCGCTCCAATCCTTCTTGTTTCTGTCGCGTCAGTTAGCACACTTGCTCCCAATAAACGTGTTTGTTACAAAAATAAAACATATACAGAAGATGGTTTTATTAGCACAATGAACAATTCGGATGCCGCGAAAAAATGTCCTCCGAAAGTGAAATTTGGACGTTGCACAACTTGTAAAAAATTGGCGGGATATATTGACGAAGCCAATGATTCAAAGAAACTAAAACAATATCAAAAGAAATGTGAGAAGTGCAGAGGACGCCGTAATACGACATGTAATTTTAAAGAATATATGAAATATTCGGAAGCAAGCCGTGGCGCATGCAGTTCCGCAAAAACAGGAGGAGATAAGCAAAGCGATGCCGAATTTCATCGAAGGAAAAAAGAAAAAATAAGGGGGATGATCAATCAGTCTAAGGAGCGAGGCGATTACCTGAACCCATATAAAGGAAATGTTGTGGCAAATAGTGGAAGAATATATGCTGTCGTACATGAAGACTATGAGGTATATGCATCCAATAATAAAAAAATTGGCGATTTCAATGACAACGGACAAATAATAGATGATGCAGGGAACAATATTACAGATACGGTTGATATACAAGGTTTCAGTAGAGCAAATGACAAATTTAATAGTGAAATGGAACTAGCGGAGTATGATATGGATGCTGTCGACGATGATAACATGTTTGGTGGTAAGCGTAAATAAATAAATTATGATAGACTACACCACATACATTTCTTTTCTTTTTCCGAACATTCAAAGCATAATACAGGTACTAAATATAGATATCCGAATGGATTGGCTATGCTGTCTGGATTAGTATATCCCGATACCTTTTTATGTTCGCATTTCCTACAACGTCCACGGCATGGTGACAATGGGGTTTCTGTTAATAGATATTGATGTTTTTTGCAAATGTGTGCGGAAACGTGATTATACATTATATCAATTTATAATGTATAAATATTTTTATTTCAAGTATTTTTCGATAAACTCTTCGGGTGTATATATCGGAATACTCATTTCACGCGCTTTTATTATTTTGTTCGAGACATCCTCTTTGGATTTCGTAATTACAGCAAATGTGCTCTTGGTTATATTGTTTTCTAATACCGCACCATGAATGGGAAGGTTATCAACAATCTCTTTTGTACGAACCTTTGTCATTACGATTTTCTTTCCAAATAACGCATGGGTTTTGTCAATCGTGACGTCGGCAGCTGTTGTGGCAACCGTTTCTGCCGTCGGACTATCGTATTTGTATGTTAATTTACATTGACTGACAAATTCGACAAATGTATCTATATTGTCAACAAATGTTTTCGCATTTTCAGGACCAACACCGTCTATTTGACGTAATAATGCTATTTTTTCCGCCACACTTTCCATTGATTTAAGAATATCGGGATATTTCGCCATAATCGGTTTCAGTTTGCGCTCGCCTAAACCGCGTCCCATTTTACCCGAGGCTGCCATTATCTTAACGAGCGACGATGTTTTCATTTTGTCTTGTATGCTTTCGTAGATCTTTTTTGCCATCTTTTCCTTGAATCCGTCCACTTTCATAAAGTCCGCTTCTTTCATTTCTAATATTTTGCAAATAGAATCATAACCAGATGCAATGATTCGCTTCACATTCCCCGACGATAGGCTCGCAACTTCTAAACCAGTGAAAAATGCAGTAATGGTTCTTTCCAATAATTCGACATTCCCTTCTTTGTCTGTCAACATGATATCTACATGTGTACTTGTCCATGTATAAGGTACATCGGGCATTTTAGGTTTCTCGGCAGGTGTTGTAATTCCCTTTATATAAGGAATAACGTCACCGCTGCGTATAATTTGAATTAATGCACCCACACCGATTTTGTTTTTTTCAATAAAATCGCCATTGAATCCCGTAGCATACTCAATCTTAACTCCACCGATATTAACTGGTTCAATTCGCACACGAGGTTTTAAATAACCGTTTTTACTCACACTCCATATTACATCAACAACTTTGGATTCTGCGGCTTGGTCAGATAATACCATTTTAAATGCAAATGAATGATCAGGGTTTTTGTTAGCACGCTTGTATATTTCATCGTCACTTACAATCACACCGTCAATTTCATATTTGTGATTCTTTCTCCAATCAACTAATAGGTCAGATAGCACTTGATTATTTATTTCATTTACTGTTTTATTTTGAACAACCGAGAACATTAGTTCATTCAATAATTCCATTTGTTTGGTGGGTTTCTTTACAGGTTCGATAATTTCATAAACAACGAAATCGACGTCCTTTGCTTTTAAATCCTGTTTTTTCTTATTTACAATGCCTGCAACTAGGTTTCGTGGATTCGAATAATCCTTCTTGTATTTATTTTCAAATATTTCCTTCGTCATGATAAATTCTCCGCGCACAATAATATCTTTTACGTCGGGTACATTAATGTATTTTAATAAATGAGACACATCTTGACCGACCGACCCATTACCGCGGGTATACAACTTACGTTCTCCGTTTAATGTATAATATAGTCCACTAACACCATCTAACTTACAAGATAATAAGTAAGGTCCTTTGTATTTTCCTTTCCATCCATCAACCGCATTTGACGCAGGTTTTATTTTATCCATCGAGGGCATATTCACGGGCAAAACAGCTTTATGTTTTTCCACGACTGCACCCACTTCTTGTAATGCCGATGCCTTTGGATATTTACGTTCCAAATACTCTTTTACAATATCAAATTCGTTATCGCTCAGTGTTGGCGGGTTACCTTTTTCTTCAAATGAATGGAATTGAGTATTTCCTAGGATAATAATAGCATTGATTTCTTTCTCAGACAATGACTCCAAATATGACATGCCTTTATCTTTAAAAAATACCATACGTTCAAGTGTATCTTTGTCTGACATCTTTGGTATATTAGTAACTGGTTTTATTTCTAACTTCTTTGTTCTATTATTTTGAGGTCCTTTGGGACGTCCCCGCTTTTTTTTAGTTTCTTTCTTCACATCAATAATTGGTACAGTAAATGACTCTATCCGTTCTGTATCAGGTTCTCCAACACTAGGTTCTCCGCTTTGACTTATATCTTCAATAATATTTTTAAATTCTTGTATTGGTTGTTCTAACTTTTGTTCAGATGTATGTTCCATTGTTTCACGTATAGTTTCTTCTAATATTTCAGGCAATTTATCATTTTTAACAGTTTTGTTTTTACTTCCTTTGGTACGTCCTCGTTTCTTTTTAGTTACTGCTTTGGATTTGTCAGGGAGCAGATTGATCGGTGTTTTAACTTGCACTGAAATCGTATTTTCAGGAACACAATTGGTTACCGTAGATGGACTCGTGTTTTTTCTAGACAATACTTCCAATGTTTGCAGTACACTATCACTCACAGATTTATCGGGATGGTATTTTAATGTGGGCGAAAGATAAATAGGTTCTCTAACATAATCCTCTTTTATTGTCGGAGCTTCGTCATTCGGTATCGGCGATTCATTTATGGTAACCTGGTCGTTGGTTGAGGGGATGTCCGAAGGTATTTGGGGTTCACCAATTACAATTGGTATCTTATTCTTCGTCGATTTATTTTGTTTTTTTTGTTTTATCGTATTCTTTAATGTATGGGTTTCTGGGGTCGGGTTGATTTTCTTCACAGCTATTCCATTCTTGCGTTGATTGGGTTCTATGTATTCTAGGCCAAAGAAATCAAATATATCCTTTTCGTCATTAAATATTTGGTCCAGTTTGTCTCCTTTCGGTTTGCCCTTTTCTTTGATCGAAATTCCGTGTTCATTTAATGTATATCCCATTTTCAATGCATGAGACCGCATAACTGTGTTAAAAATCTTACTCCCAGTAAAATATAAAACAGAAAATGCATATTCATTCGGAGGTGTATATAAAAAGTCTACGCGACGCGCAATACTATCGCCTTCTAACTTGGTAATCACAAGTGTTTTGGTCGGTCCAGTCGACAAAACTTCTACAATAACATTGGTCTTAATCAGTTTATCAACGAAATTCTTATATACATCTTTATTTTCCGAACTGATGAAGATATCAATATCGCCAGACGTTTCTGCTCCGCGACGATAACTACCCACCGTTATAAATCGACTACTATCATCCTTGACTTCGTTGAATGTTTTTTCAAATAGTTTGATATAAACTTCGATTTCTTCGCGAGGTATGCGTTGTAATATATCATCATAGTATTTCAGTCCTTTTTTCTGAACATCATTTAATATTTTAGGGTCATTCGCAAGTTTCTCACGCAAATCGTCGATTGATAATATACCTTTTTTCATCAACGTTTCCGCATTTTTTGGACCAACGCCGTGAATATTCATCAATGCTTCCGACAAATTGTATTCGGCTTTATTTCTCGGTTCGACTTCATGGGGATTACCATCAGTGCCCACAAGTTTCCGCTTTAAACGTGCAAGAATGCCATTGCCAATACCCTTTATGTTTATTAATGTATTAATATCGTATATTGGTTCTTCATGAGATGATAGTCCTTCGTATGCTTTTTTATATGCACTCGCGCGTATTATATCCCCGCTTCTTATAGCCTTCATTTTTTCTTGTTCGAGAAGTGTAAGTGCATCACTCGTATAATCGTGCTGGCCCATGTATAGTATATTTGTATAAAAAAACATTTATACAAATTTAGAAGTATTTCACTCTAAAACGTAGGCGTATCAGTGTACACTTTTGTGTCCGACATGTCAAGCATATTTGTGTCAGTCACAACACTGAAAAAATTACTAAATGTTTGATGATGATTCAAAAACACGTATGCACCCGAAAACGACGAAGCGAATACCATTAAACTATCGCGGATCAATAATTTAATCGGTTTAAATTCTTTATCGACAAATTTCATTTCGAGAAATTTGAATAATGTAAATATAAGCACAATAATCAATGAAAAACTAAATTCTTTTTCCATAATAAATTAATAGTATGGATTTTTTCAGTTTATAATACGCATTTCTGTATTATTATAGTAATTCTTCAATACCTTCCAATACGATTTCATCGAATGTTGGTTCGTCCTTTTTCACGATGCTCAAATCTTCAAAATCATTTAAATCAATTAATTCTTCTCCAATTTTTAATTCGTCTTCAATATCAGACGGATCTTGGGCATTTAATCGTTCTTCCAATGCGCGATTCATACTAATCTCTTCCAGACGTTCAATTGATTTGGGAGCTTCCACTTTCTTAATATTGTCCCCACCGTCCAATACGCTGTCCATATCATTAAATGATAATCTCGTAATCGGTGTTTCGTCGTCAATGTTGGCAATTCCTAAAATGTCTTCGGGATTCTTACCTTGCTCGACTATTTCATTTACATTGGAATAATCGTCTTGTGTTGTCATACCTTCATGTGTCGTTTCGATTGACACAGGTGTGGGCGCAGGTTCGTCTTGGTTGGGGATCGCTTCGATGAACACTTGTTCTTCTTCTTCTTGTGCTTCGTCCATGTATGCGCGGATAATCGATTCGGTCGGAATCGAATCACGAATGGCAATCAAAATACATTCCTGCACAATGATTTCCAATTCGCGATTGTTCTTCTGGATTAACAAAGGAGAAATGTTTTTCTCGAATAAGTATACATTGGAATACAATTTACGCGCACAATGGATATATACTTTATGAATAAAGTCGTCGAGCTTGGGTGTAGAAATGTCGATTTTCTTTTGTTTATTACCGACACGAATGCACGTAAGTACTTTCAATTGTATTATATGGACACATGTGATTAAATCTTCTAAATAATTACAACCACTGCGCTCAATAATACGTTTGCGCTCTTCCCCAATGATTTCATTATTCCATTTGGGGATACTTTTCAATAACTCCTGGAACGTCATTAGGTATTTATTGAGTTCGTCGTTCTCAATGCACATTTTCCATGATTCATTGAATATGGACTTAAACCCCTCTATCACCAAAGGGCTCAAAATGGACACTAGACGCGTGCACCATTCATTTCTGGATTCGTGTAAATTTGAAATGACAAAATCATCCATGATATAAATATAGTAATTCTATTTTTTTATATCAACTTTTGAACGAAAAGTAATAATAGTTTAAAATGTGTAACATTAACAATGTTTCATTTCTAAATTCAGATTTGACTTTATCGAAATATAAACATACATTTGACACGACCGATAAATCTATGTTGCTCTTATCCTTAAACCACTCTATCAAATGTAAACAGTTTATTCCATTTTCGTAAAATAAATTACTCACGTTTAATAAATCGATGTGTGTTATTGGCTCATTGTTTTTCATTAAATCCACCATGCATTCATCAATGCTTTCAACAAACTCATCTAACCCGTGCGATATGTTGTTTTTTATGATTTTCCCATTCACTATCGTTTCTGGGATATATATTTCGCAAAAACGCGACAGAATCGGATTCAATAGTTTATATTTATTTTCGACAATTAAGAAAAAACGCGTCGTATTACTAAACAACTCGATACACCTCCGCAGTGCGGATTGAGCATCGACTGTCAAACTGTCCGCATTATTTAAAATGATGGATTTAAACAGTTTATTGTTCTTTGAGTGAATGTTCGCCATGGCAAAAAACTTCAAATCTTCACGGATGAATTTTATACCTCGACCATACGCACAGTCAATCATCAATACATTATCTTTTATCAGTTCTTTATTATTGTAAATTTTCTGGATGAACTTATCCACAATTTCTTGTTTATTTACATAATGTGTTCCGTGAAATATAATATGAGGGATTCTATTATTTATAATGAAATTGTCTAATTTTTTTTGTATATCCTCCATGCGTATAAATATAATACAAAAATACGTTTATACTCATATTAATTTATCTTTACTATTTCCAACTCCTTTGTAAATTTGAAACGCGCATGATACATTGTTTTCCTAGTTACATTGCATTTTAAACAACTGATCACACAATTATCAACATTGTGTCCGTAATCATTATTCATGCGTTCCAATGTCCATTGTTTGGGTTCGCGCACCTTTTCGTAAAATACAATCACATTCTCATTGCAATAATAACACTTATTCTTTTGCTCCGTCATAAGTTCGATTACCTTTTCACTTATCATGAACTTCTCCGCATTATATTTCTTTTTTGTCTTATCTTGATGTTTATACGAATGCAATTTACACTTAATTAACTGCAATAACAATGCACTGTTTTCATTCGCACCAGATTGTATGTTCGATAATATTTCCATTTCATTCTCATAATCTATATCATTCTTCCACGATTTATGTGTTGTGATTTTTCTATTTTTTCTGACCTTTTCTAACACAACTGTTCGCTTTTCTATTATAACGGCTCTATTGTCCATAAGTACACTTATATTAATAGTATAGATATAACTATATAAATATATTATAGATATAAATATGTTTGAACAGAACGACACTAACGAAGATATTAAAACATTATTGGAAAACGATACGAAATCATATATTAATAAACCCTGGAATAAACTGGAAAAAAACATCAAAATTAAACTTCTTAATGAGTTCGTTGATGTGTTCAGTACAGACAATAAGTGCGATGTTCCTGCATTAAAACAGTATTTTATTAATTGTATTGCTCAAAATCGTCTAACCAAAATTGCCGATGTTAGTTACGATAAAGATAATATGAAGATCTTGAATATTCCTGGTCTTTATTATAACAATTCGAATCATAACTTTTCACTCCGTCGCGACGGAAACAAGAGTATTTTGTCCAGTTTAACCCCGAAAAGGAACAGAACTAAGAAGAAAACTGATAAAGACACTGCGTCAGTAACAGTCGCGACCGATGATAAGTGAAATGGATATATAATATTAAAATTGAATTAGTATATATTAAAAACTGTATTTTAATATATAATATAATGGAAGCTATTAAAACCGCCCTGGATGCTATTTATGACGAGGATGTTGATGACGAAAGTGTCGAATGTGATGAGGTTAGTGACAGCTCCGAGGAAACTATTCATTGCGAAGATATTGAATGCATTTACGAAACAATTAATACGATCTTAGACGATTCGCTAATTAACTATTATTCACACAATTACACCAAAAATATGATTGATTGTCTGGACCAAACGTTTGGTGATATTTATTCGAATCAATATCCCGACTTTATTAAAACTGTTCTCATGTGTAGAGATATCCCCGAATATGTTGTTGATACCGACACAAATACTCTTGATGACATTAATGAAAGCATTGTTCAATACTTACAGAGTAAACCTCAACCCGACCAAAAAAGTGACGAATGGTATATGAAACGTAAAAATATGATTACCGCGAGTAATTTATGGAAAGTATTCAAATCACAAGCTACACGCAATAGTTTGATTTTTGAAAAATGTAATGTGAATTCTGTCCCTTCCAAATTTTACGGTGGACCAATGGAGTGGGGAAACAAATATGAACCCGTAAGTGTTATGATTTACGAAGATAAATATAAAACCAAAGTTGGTGATTTTGGTTGTATCACACACGAAAACTATGAATACATTGGTGCATCACCAGACGGAATTAATATCGACAAGAATAGTCCACTATATGGACGTATGTTGGAAATTAAGAATATCGTAAACAGAGATATTACTGGTATTCCGAAAGAAGAGTACTGGATTCAAATGCAAGTTCAAATGGAAACATGTAAATTGGACTATTGTGATTTCCTGGAAACACGTTTTAAAGAATACGAAACCGAAGAAATGTTCTATGATAACACAACTGACGCATCATATAAAGGCGTCATCTTGCAATTTATGAAGAAACCGTCATTCTTGAAAAACAAAAATGATGATGAATTCAAACCATTCTATGTTTATTACGATATTACCCTAGATATGGACAAGGAATCAATCGACCAATGGATCGTATCGTCACAGAATTTGCACGCAGAAACCCACATTCTGATTAAACAGGCGTATTATTATTTGCACGAATTGTCTTGTGTATTGGTTAAACGAAACATCAAGTGGTTTAATAGCGGTATTCATCTTATAACTGACCTTTGGGAGACTGTTATCAAAGAACGAGTTACTGGATATGAACATCGTGGACCAAAATCTAGAAAAAAAGCAGTAGATACAGTGGTGGTGACAGAAGAAGTAACCAAAATGGGTCATACGTCTAGTGTCGAACCAGACCAGACCATACCACTCATCACTGACGCCAAGGATTCAACTGTAAAAATGTGTATTCTATAATTTGGTTATTGGGATTATTATTATTTTTTTATTGAATCATAATAAATATGTAAATATATATAAACATATTTCCACATATTTTATTAATAGTAATAATGTCATCATTCAAAGACGACGAAGCAGAAATGTTTGTTACGAAGCGCAATGGGTCGAAAGAGGTGGTTTCGTTCAATAAGATTTTGAATCGCGTGAAGAAAATTGGCAATGAAGAAAATATCAAAATCAACTACACATCGTTGGGTATGAAAGTCATTGACCAGCTATATGATGGGATTACGGCGCGCCAGATTGACGAATTAATGGCGGAACAGTGCGCATCCATGTGTTCGATTCGTCCCGAATATAACATTTTAGCGAGTCACCTCATTGTATCCAACCATCAGAAAAACGTCAAACAATCATTCGCTACTGTCATGAATAAATTGTATAATTTCAAGGATAAGCACAACAAACACTCTCCTATGGTTACAAAAGAGTTTATTGATATTGTTAACGCAAACAAAGAGTTCTGGGACGAAACAATTGTGTATAGTCGTGACTATTTGATCGACTACTTTGGATTTAAAACACTCGAACGCGCCTACCTAATGCGTATCAATGACGTCATTGTTGAACGCATCCAACACATGTGGCTACGTGTAAGTATCGGCATTCACGGTAAAGACCTCGACAATGTCAAACAAAGTTACATGTATATGAGTCAAAAATATTTCACACACGGTACACCCACTCTATTTAATGCAGGTACTCCTCACCCCCAACTCAGCTCGTGCTACCTGATTGCAATGGAAGACGACAGCATTGATGGCATTTACAACACACTCAAAGATTGTGCTTTGATTTCGAAATGGTCGGGCGGTATTGGTCTCCATATTCACAATGTAAGGGCATCGGGTAGTCACATTCGTGGTACAAATGGCGTATCTAATGGCATTGTACCTATGTTGCGCGTTTTTAATAACACTGCCAAATACGTTGACCAAGGAGGCGGAAAAAGAAACGGTAGTTTCGCTATTTATTTAGAACCATGGCATGCGGATCTTGAATATTTTTTGGAAATGCGCAAAAATCACGGCGACGAAGAAATGAAGGCGCGCGATCTTTTCTATGCACTATGGATTCCCGATCTTTTCATGAAACGTATTAAATCTGACGGTGACTGGACGATGATGTGTCCTGATGAATGTCCTGGGTTGAGTGACGTACATAGTGAAGAGTTCGATGCACTCTATGAAAAATACGAATCCGAAGGAAAGGGGAGGAAAACAATTAAAGCACGCGATCTTTGGTTCAGAGTATTGGATGCTCAAATGGAAACTGGAACTCCTTATCTTCTGTTTAAAGACAGTGTTAACCGTAAATCAAATCAAAAAAATGTGGGGATTATTAAATCATCCAATTTATGCTCCGAAATTACCGAATACAGTGACGAGAATGAAACCGCTGTGTGCAATTTGGCTAGTCTCGGTCTTCCCGCATTCATCGAAGTAGATTCTTCCAATAATCCAGTGTTTAATTACGAAAAACTGCACAGCGTCGCGAAAGTGGTGACCCGTAATCTTGATAAAATCATTGATGTAAACTATTACCCCACCCCGAAAACACGCAAAAGTAATATGCGTCATCGTCCCATTGGTATTGGTGTACAAGGACTCGCAGATGTCTTTTTTAAATTGAACATTCCTTTCGAAAGCACCGACGCGAAAAACGTGAATTTCAAAATCTTCGAAACAATCTATCACGCAGCCGTTGAAAGTTCATGTGACATTGCGAGAGAGCGATTCAAATACATTGAAGAACATTACGACAATGATCCCGACCTTTCGTGCAGCATTTTCCAAGAGGAAGAGAAGGCAATCATGATTGATTTGATTCGCAAAAAATCACCCTTTGTAGGAGCATACGAAACGTTTGACGGATCTCCGGCATCCCAAGGTCTATTGCAATTCGATTTATGGACAGATTTCGACCAAAGTCGATTAACCTATGACTGGACAAGCCTTAAATCCGATGTTCAGAAATATGGCATGCGCAATGCACTGCTGCTCGCGCCGATGCCCACTGCATCCACATCACAAATTTTGGGCAACAATGAATGCATTGAACCCATTACGAGTAACATTTACAATCGCCGCACACTTGCTGGCGAATTCATTGTGGCAAACAAATATATGATGAAGGACCTCATCGATTTGGGCATTTGGAATGAAACGATTAAAAATAATATTATCGCAAACCAAGGCAGCATTCAGCAGATTGAAAATGTCCCCCAACATATTAAAGACAAATATAAAACGGTTTGGGAAATCCCAATGAAACATGTCATTGATATGGCAGCGGATAGAGGCGTGTTCGTTTGCCAAAGCCAAAGTTTGAATCTATGGCTCGAAGACCCCAACTATAATAATCTTACATCCATGCATTTTTATAGTTGGTCGAAAGGATTGAAAACGGGTATTTATTATTTACGTCGCCGTGCGGTTCATCATGCGCAGCAATTCACCATTGAACCAGAGAAAAAAAATAATAATATAAAGGATGATGAACCCGAGGTATGTGAAATGTGCTCGGGTTAGTGGTGAGCGGTTTAATATATGGAATTCAACTATTCATTTTATAATTTTATAAAATCAATACATTTATGGTGTTGAGTTACACACGAGGCAGTAGGATATCAAACTCGGGATTATCGATGTCCTTCACCATTTTCAAATAACATCTCAGACACAACAAACTATCAATATACGAATTGTGCAGATTTTCGGGGCGATAATCAAACAGATGTTCATACAATTCAATCAAGCGCGGCCATTTCTTATACGGTTTACCAGGGTTCGTCTTCGACTCAACCATAATATTACACACATTAACACCGTGTTGCATTGTACAATACGTTTCCATTTTGGATCTGTCCATATGTGACTTATTAAACAGAGTGAATATATACGGAATAGTGTTTGTTATCGCTTCATGATATCTACACAACTCGACCAATACCATTGTGCGATCGAAATTCATATTATGACTCACGATTACATCACTTCTCGAATATAAATCGTAAAAATCATTCAAAGCATTCAACATACTAATACCACCATTGCATTTTTCACGTGTGATTCCAGTCAATTCCGTGATTTTAGGACTAATGACAACATTGGAATCCACCTTGATGTAATTATCCGTTGTTTGTATAATATCGTTTTTATCTACGTCATATAGCAAGTAGCTGAATTGCAGTATATGTGGGAATTCGCCAATACTAAGAGGAGATAGTTTTACATTCTTTGGCAACAATCCTGTTGTTTCCACATCAAATACCAATAGTTTGTTCGCTTGTTTCATTTTTACTACTTATGCTTGCTTTTTTATATTGTGCATTACATATTTATTATAATCAATTTTATCCATATTACCGTATGAATTATAATCTCCAATAGTGTATACCAATTATTTAAAAAATGCCTTCACGTTTACTTGAAAAAAATGATGCGACTCGCATAAATACTGAACATAATAAGAAAGTTATAGATCTACGAAAAAAGATTGACATCGTTAAGAATTACTTGAACCCCAGAATTGATACGGGAAAATTGTTTATTAAAGACCCCATTCAACGACTAGCAACACTTGAAAAAGAAAAACGTAGATTGCAAAATAATACCCAAAAAAAACGAGAAGCAAATACACATAACAAATCCCAAAAAATACGAGAATCAAACACACACAACAAATCCCAAATAAATAAAATAGATGCAGGGACAGTAGAGATGGTCAATATACAACCACAACCGAGTGAAAAAGAAGCATTACTAAACGAAGAAGCAAGAAAAAGATTATTCGCAAAAATAGATGCAGAAAAAGCGAGAAAAATAGAAGCAGCAGAAAAAGAACAAAAGCAAAAATCACGATATGCAGCAGCAGCAGAAAAAGAACAAAAGAAAAAAGCACGATATGCAGCAGCAGCAGAAAACGTAAGAAACGTATTGGCAAATTTAAACACAATATCTAATTCATATAATAATACTAACTATTTTGACAAATATGACGTTATGCAGTCCCAAGTACAAGTGGATACTGGCAATACATCCATTTTTGAAAACATAATAGCCAATGTAAAAAATTCAGAAATCAAAAATTTATTGAATGAATCATTTGAAAAATTAAATTATTCAAGACAAGTACCGCATACTATATTTACACATCATAATTCCCTTAAAGATGAGTTGAACGAAGCGATAGATGATTTCACCAAACCGAATGATTTTGATACGTTTATTACCAAAATATTAGGATTATTAAATGACCCATCACCATATAAAGAAGGTGAAAAAGTTGAAACTGTTGAAAATATTAACATAATAAAGAATGAATATTTAATTGAAACTGGCAAATATAACATTGTCGATGATATAGTCAAAACGTTGGATAAAATAAAAGGCATTATTGACAATATCGAAAAGGTTAAGACGTCTCAAAAATACAGTGAGGATGCTCTATTTACGGCGGAGAATGCACCTGACACACATACTGTTTATAAACCCATCATAAAGAAAATAGAGGATATAACACAGGATGAATTTGCACGATTAGACGTGATTACGGAAGTATACAAAGAATTACGTAATGTGTTTCGGCAAATACAACCTACCACTAATGAAATATTTTTAACACGCGTAGGTCGTGCCGCAAAAGCTACGGGTCGTGCCGCAAAAGCTACGAGTAAAGCAGCGATTTTTGCTGCAAGAAAAACAAGGGAGACCGCATATGATGCTACACAAGCAACAGGTAGTGCCGCTGCAACAGTTGTACAAAATACAAGGGATACCGCACACGCAACGGGTAATGTCGCAACAGACGCAAAAAAAGCAGCAACAGACCCCATATTCGCAGCAGCAGCAAAAGAAATAGAAGAAGAAGAAGAAAAAGCAATACAAATATCTGATACAATAGACGAACTATCTAATTCATATAATAATAATAAGAATGTTAAACACTATTTTGTCACAGATAATGAGTATGACACTATGACCTCCCAAGCACGGGTGGATAATACTGACAATAAAACCAAAATTACAAAAATTACAAGCACAATTGCCACTGTACAACTTTCAAAAATCCGAGAATTATTGAATAACTCATTTCATAATTTAAATTATTCAAGACAAGTACCGCATGATATATTTAAACAACATATGTCCCTTAAACTGGCACTAGTAGAAACACGGAATTATTTACCAGCCAATAGTCATCAAGTGTTTAAGAACTTTATTAATCATACGTTGAAATTATTAAATAACCCACCACAATTTGACGAGAACGTCCCAGTTGAAAATGTTCCAAATATTGAAACAATAAGGAATCAATATTTAATTGAAACTGGCAAATATGACATTGTCGATAATATAGTCGGAATATTGGTTAAAATAAACGGGATTATTTTAAATATCAAAAAGATTAATATGTCTCCCAAATACAGTGATGATGCTCTATTTGATACGAGTGCACCTGTCATACAGACTGCTTATAAACCCGTCGTAGAGAAAATAGAGAATATAACACGGGAAGAATTTGCACGGTTCGGCGCGATTACGAAAGTATACATAGCATTACGTAATGTGTTTCAGCGAATAAAACCGACCACTTCTGAAAGAATTAAAACACGGGGGAAACATCTCGTAAACAAAACGCGTAGAGCTGTAACGAGTGCTGCCAAATCCACAAACCGCACGCGTAAAAATATAAGTAGTGCAACGGGTAGCGCCGCAAAAGCAACGGGTAAAGCAACGATTATTGCTGCACAAAAAACAAGGGATACCGTATTGACTGCCGCATCAGCTGCCGCAGAAGCAACGGGTCGTGCCGCAACAGCAACTGGTTCTGCCGCATCAGCTGCCGCTGCAACTGCTATACAAACAGGCAAGAATGCCGCACATTTTTTTTACGATTTATCAGGAAGTGTGCAGGATTTCGCCACAGGTACAAACGCGAATATACAAACAGTATACAAAAGTGCATCATCCGTCGCAAGCAGTACTCTCGGGCAAATGTCGACTGGACTCACAACATTTTTTGCAGATTCCAAAGCAAGCGACCCCCTAAGTGATGAAATTGTACAACATAATAAAAAGATAGAAGACATGTGTAAAACAGTCGACCCAGACAAAATATTATTAGCGGTATACCACACAGTCGACAATAAATATATGTGTTTATTCCAAAATAAAGATGGCGATATTGTAGAAGCCGAAGGTAATGTCAAAGGAAATGATTCAAACAATCAAAGAATAGAGGTATAATATTTACACCGATGAATATTTATCCATTTTTTGATTGTCCAGTGTTCGATTGTTATTAATAAATATCTATTATTAATTTATAATATTAATAATATGAGTAATTTTCTATGGTCGGATAGATATAAAACAAAAATTAACGGACAAGATATTGATTTAGGGACTTTATTTCATAAAGATACTGAACCAGCTAGCGGTTTAGCTTCTGCTGCTGGTGGTAATAATTATAAGTGGGATAATGTTAGAAATTTTTCACATGATACGGCTAATGTTGGCGGACCTAGTGGTAAAAATACATCATTTCATAATGCGTCTTATGCAGACAATAATGCTACTACAATAGGCAATGGGTGGGGATTTAATGATAAAGCAGCAAATTGTGGTTATCAATATAACGGTAGTGATATCGGACCGAATTGTGTAGCTAATTATGTAGATGTAACATCTAGTGTATCGAATGTAGCTGTTCCCGATTGGGTTGATTATTATAATGTTATAATTGCAGGAAAAGGCGGACTTTCGGGGAATGGAAGAAATACAAATGATCAAAAATGGGAAGGACCCACTGGATCATCGGGGGGGTTTATTATTTGGAAATCAAATACAAATTTAGGAGCACAAGGAAATAAGACTTTCACGATTACTTTTGGCAGCAGTAATACATTCTTTGCAACACGTACTGGTACGACTGGTAGTTGGGATGCTTATTGTAAAGCAAATACTGGAATTGATGGCCATCATGTACATGGTAATGACGGTAATGATACCAATTCGAATACAAGAATCGCTGTGGCAGGAGGTGGAACGAGTACAGGTGGTACTGCGACTGGTACTACGTATACGTATGGATCATTTACTCAACCGGGATTATCATCTAATACTACAAATTATAATAATAATACAAATTATGCACATAATGTAATTGCTGATAGAATTGTCGGTTGGTCTACGGCTGGCAAAGGTGCAGATTGGAATAAGAATAATAATAGTACGGCTTTTAATCGAGGTGCATCAGCTGTTCGTTATTATGCAATTGGATATGACCATTGATAATAAATTATATATTACAATCTGGATTATATAAATGGTATGCGAACACAAAACGTTGTTTGTTTGCTTGCAACGAGTAAGCAGAAATTTCGCAAGCCTTATGAGATATATCAGAAGCAAATACAACAATTCGTCCTGGTTTTGAGTGTATGTAAACCATCGTATCAATTAAATTATCATTTAATAAAAAAGCTGTTTCGCCATTAAAATTTATATTCCAATCATCATTAATAAATAATAATACAGTATATTGTATTTGTTTTGGTTTAGTATTCACAAACGGTTTTCCGTCTTTATGTAACGAACCACTGCACCCTACTGTATGTGAATTAAAATATGCACGAGAAATAGTTATATTTGTTTTATCTTCTATGCAATCTAATTTTGGAAGTATTTTATCATAAAATAAATTATATATATATAAATTATCAATACAGTCTAATTTGAAAAATACGAATGAAAGATTATTGTTCCAATGATTTGCATAACATTTTTTATATTCATTATGTGTTAAACATGACCTTTTACTACCTTCTGTAATAGAACTTTGTTTATATTCCCATTGGTACTTCTTGCAAAATATGTTTATATTTTTGATATCTTTGCCTGATAGTAAATTATCATATATTTTATATTGTTTATTACGAACATTATTTGGATTCCAAAAATATTCAATATCAGCAGTATCGTTTTCTATTGATTTTGGGGTTTTATTAAAAACAGTGGGATCAAATATTTTTCTATTTAAAAACATATATTAAATAGAAAAAATATATTTAATATGTTATACTTATTAATTATTATAGCTATTCATAAATTAAATGATATTCTAATATTTTAGACATTTTATTTTCAAATAATGCATATCCAGATATTTCGGATGTTTTATGATACATATTGGGAGGGAAAACTACAATTCTACCTATTTTACTTTGAATATGATGAATATCAACATTATTTATATCTAATATAAATGATAATGTACCATCGTGATACGTTTTCCAATCATCATTTAAATATACATATACGGATGGTCCATATTTTATTGTTGAACGTTCATCTTTATGAAAAAATTCACTAAAATTATGTAATCTACCAACGATATGTGCTCTATCTATTTTTATATTTTCTTTATTTTCAATATCAATATTAGGTAATATCGATTCAAAAAATAATGATTCAAAAAATATGTTTTTAATTACATTTCCATAAAAACACTGTATCTCATTTGTTTTTAAAATTGTTTCATTTATTTTAAACGTATCATCCTCAGCATCGTCAGTTTCATTATAAACCTCGGCATTGTTGTTATGTTTACAATCTAAAAGGGTCGTTTTTTCATTATTTTTATATCCATATAACCATTGAAAATTGTGTACAAAACCAGAAAGTTTACTAATAATAGAATCGGGTAATTTATTATCATATACTTTAATATCTTCTTTTCCAAACATATAGTTGTCGGTCGAATAATAATTATTCCAAAACAATTCTGAATTTTCTTTCACTAAATTATTTTCTTTTCTCTTATTGTAATTATTGTTATCAATGTTTATACCATATTTTTGACATTTTGCGGGATCGTATTTTTCTAATATTGATTTGTTGTCCATAAAATAGTATACAATCATATAACATCTACCCTTTATATTTAAAAAAAAGATAATTCAACAAAACAGACACAATCGTTTACAATATTTTTTTCCAAAAGTGTAATATAAAACGAATATATATAATGATTTGGAATAATAAATCCAGCACCGTTGTATAAGTCAAACTCAAAATTTTGATTTGGAAAAATTATTTTTCCTTTTACATCATTGATGCATATAAACAATGTAAACTTAATATACGTATTCGTAATCATAGTTGTATCTATATCTTCGTACATTACAGAATTATACTTTTCGTCTTTCATAATTGGCGTAAAAGATAATAATTTTTTTATATTTTCATATTTACATATTTTTATTGGTAACATATTTTTATAATTTATATTAAATGACGACAATAGATTTTTTACTAATTCAAACTGTGAACTAAACAGTGAGTTGTATTTCATTATCTCTGTTTCATCCCTCAACACAATATATTTTTTACTATATTCATTATCTTCTAACCAAATACTCTTTTCATCTAATAATTTTTTATATAAGTGAACACAATTATCTTTAATTAATATATCATCTATTTTGGTAATATAGTTTTGTGTTTTTAATATATTTAGTTTTTTTGAATTAAATGAACTGATTATATCATTATTTTCATTGAAGCAATAATTTACAAAACCTATCATTTTATGCTGCTCTCCTTCTAATATGTTTGTGATAACCAGTCGGTCTTGTAATTTGAAAAACAATATTTGATTATCTAAATTTACTATTTTATCGTTAATATATACATCTCCACCCTCGTAACATGTTTTTTCATTCAGTAATATTAAATAACCATATGAATAATTACAATGATCGATATTTTCACATATGTTTGTTTCATGCAAATTATTTTCGACATAATAACATATATTATGTTCTAAGTCGTTCGCATTGATGTTATATACTTCGCTAATTTTATTTACAATTTTGTTATCTATATGTGCGTATATTTCATCATTAATATTATTTAAAAAATTTATAGGACAATATGATTTTGGAAATATATTTGTAAATGTAATTCTTGGTAAATTATTTTCAATTAAAAATTTATGTCTTTTTCTGATTACTTTGTGACAAAACCCTTTATCAAAACCCAGATCATTTTTATCTATCAAAAACGTGTTGTCCATTAATAATTTTATAATAGTAAACTAATAATTTTAATTATAAAATTATCTTTATATACTTCGGTCAATAACTAATGATGCGTCGAGATATGCAACATTACACATGGTTACATCGCTTGTTTCGTCACACGGAAAGGACTTCTTAATAAATATATATTTTGCACATATATATTTATATTTATTAGTTCTGATAAGACGGACGTTGACCGTGCTCGACAACCAATGTCTCAGGCAGTTGCACTTTCAATCTGTCGATTATCGACAAGCTTTGCAAATTATTCATTATAGGAACAATCGGTTTTTGTTCTTCGACTAAGTTCACACTTCCTGTGCCGCGTAAAAATGATTCTATGTCCGCGAAATTTTGCGATATCTTCATGGGACCCACGCTACCCTGTAATAATCCATCCCCTGGTAAAAACGTTTGGGAAGGATAAGCATTGTGTTGAAATAATCGATTGAAACTATGTTGTTCATGTTCTCTTTGTTTTAATTCGTAATCGCCTTTGTTATTTTTTCTTCGTGTCGAAGCCATTATAAGGTATGAGTACATTTAAAATTACGCCTTTGATAAAATATTTACATATTTTTCATTTGTTTTATTGAATTGTGCTGTATTTTTGGTATATTCAACTAAACAAGCATGAAATTCCTTTAAATAACTATAACTAAACAATACACTCAATCCGATATGCACATCTTCCGATAAGAACTGCCCCGCCGCTTTCTTATATAGTTCAATCATTAACGGTTCGTCTTTTGTTATCATGTAAACATAATCCATTCCTTTCATCATCGCTTCTTGGTCGTAATCATTTTCGTCGCGCGATTCGCTGTCTGGACCGTTGGTTTCCCCATACGACTGAGTATCCGTTTTCAAATTAAATAATTTACGTATTGTGTTGCGGTATCCATAATTGTCGTTATAATTCACCGTAATCTCAAAATTATACATAATATACAATGTATAATTTTTTACTTCTATATGATATTTAGTTCATACGAGGATCGTCGTTCATTTCGCGCGTCGAAGAACCGCCGCGAACCCATCCCGATAACGCGGCTTCTTGTACGCGGAATTTGGGGTTTGTCGCCTTGTCCTTGGCTTCATCATCCAGAGGATAAAAATGAACATCGTTAAATGAACGCTCAGAGTCGGTCACAGGCATTTCGCTGCGTTTTTCAAATAAATCGTCGCCCTGCATTAATTTGGTTTCGACATCGGGATTGACACTCCCGCGCCCCATGTAAGGAACACTCGCGAACGCGCGTTGATGTAATTGTAATTTCTCATGATGACGTTGTTGTTGTGTGTCTAATGTAAGTAATGAGTTAATATCAACGACATTGGGGTTTAAGCCAGAGCCATGCGCTAAGCCATTCGCCTGCATAATCGGCTGTTGTGTCGCGAATTTAACATGTTTGTCTGATAAAGACGTACTGAAATAATCTGCTAACATATGATTCGCGAATCGTGTATTGTGCGCTGTGCGCTGACTTTGTTCCGATACATCATTTCCAATTCTACCTAATCCATTAAAATTATAACCACTCGTTGATGCCATTATATTATACACGGAGAAGAGTTTTTATTACATAACCTAATTATTTGTATGCCTTGACAAATTACGGGCGCATGCAAACTGATTACCTTCTTTGCATGAAGTCATTGACCCGTAACAGAATTCAGCAAATGACGTTTGATCATTCGGGGTTGTGGTGGATGGATTACTGTTAAATGGTCGCAACGATTGTTCAAAATTCAATTCATCCCCTAAACCTTTAAATAATTTATCAGCAATATTCGGTTGGTCGGGGTGCGCGTTTTGCACCATCGTTTTTGCGCTGGATATTATTTTTTCCTGCACATTCTTATTATATGCAGGAGGCGCCGCCTTCTTTGCATCGTCATGTATTTCCGTCACCAACACATTTCCAAATGGATTGGATTCTGTCGGTTCACTAAATACCTCGTCGTATTTATTATCGGTGTACTCACCATCTAAATAATCCTGCGCTATATTCGTTAGACCTTCTTTTTCTTCTAAATTATTACATTCGCGTTTTTTATAATAATGCATTAAGAATATTATGCCCAATGTTATTAAAAACATGAACAACATCTTCGATGAGGGCTGAATCAAAAATATCACCGCAGTTAATAATATAACACTGCGTGTTACCGAATTTAACATTTGATTATACTCCATGTTTGCTTGTGGAAATAATTCATAAATGTAATTTGTGTGGAAAATAATATTGGGGTCTTCGTACCAAAATGGTATTGTATTCATGTCCTCTACATTCTTATTATTATTATTTTCGAAGCCTTCTGTTAACCCATTTTCTTTACAATTCTTCTTTGACATTATATATAAATATACCTGAGATTTATCTACAATGTTTCATCTAAAATTCACGTGTGTTTCATACAGTCCTTATTGATTACTAATGTTTCACATTTCACATCATATGGTACTATTTTCATTACACATTTTGACTTCTTACCATACAACGGTTTAACACATCCGTTTTCTATCGACTTTTTTACTGGTTCGGTTAAGCATCGGGCGCGAAAATGTTCGTATCTGTCTTTGACTTCTTCATACGATAACCCCGACCGCTTCCCTAACATTTTATTCACTAATTCGTGCAAATCGTACACGTATTTTGAAAAGGTCGCACGACTTTCCATGTGTTTTATGTGTAACGGCAATTCCTTTATATTCTTCTTCAAATTTTCACGACACTTTCCACACGGTAATACGTGTTTAAGGTTTATAATGAAATCTCGCGAATGTTTTTTTTGATCAATTGATGGCTCTACGGGGTAATTGAAACTCATTGTATGCAATACATGCCATAACGGCGGTCCCCATATCGAGGTCAACATCCCGTCATTACTTTTATAATCATCCTGTGAAAACGGGGTTTTCTGTTTCTTTCGGGTTTTATTGTGCATTGTAATAAATATTATATATACATAATATAGAAAAAAATGTCTTGTTACAATTATGAAGTTTTAACGGATAGTAATTTTATTTTTGACAACATTGATGCAACATATATTCTTACCATGGAGAATAGTGAGCGAATTACTAACGTGAAAAAACAACTCACATCGCATTTTCTTACTAAAACTACATTTATCCAATATAATAAAGGGTTTAAAAATAACAATAAAACATTACCACCTAACCGTGCTGTCGACATTTCGTACTTAGACTTGTCTCATGCATATTTACAAGCGTTTAAACACGCTGTTGAACGCAATTTCCAAAGTATTATTATATTAGAAGACGACTTCATTTTTTCCGAGCACATTAATAATCGCACATATGTAAACGCCATTACTCAGTTTTTACCGACGATACAAAGGAATGGTGGTTTAATACAATTGGGCACATTGCCTTGTGTATCCATTAAACATGATGCGTTTTTTAGAAAATCATTCATATCTACGGGGACACATGCTAATATTTACTCCCGCAAATACATTGAGCGTACGATTAACGATGCCGACAAAATTACGGATTTTGATTATTATACAAACTCACATGGGAATATTAATCGCTTCTATTTCTATAAACCACTTATATATCAACGCATAGAACCTACCGAGAATCGCGCGAATTGGGGTAAACAACTTGGTATGTTTTCAAACGCAATGACAACTGCATATTCGAGTGTTATTATCGGACTAACGGGAGTAGATAAACACGTCGAACCTGGTACAAGTATGATCTATAAACATCAAATATTCATGTGGGATTTTATTACCCCGATTACGATTGCGGTATTACTCGGATATGGTTTTCATGTCAACTCGAAGCGTGTGTATATGTAATTTTCCAATGCATATTATTATTGTTGCAAAAAAAACATAAATGTATGTATGATATATATATGTATGGAGAACAATTATAGAATACTTGGTATACAACCTGGCGCAAGTGAAGATGATATTAAAAAAGCATACCGAAAAATGGCATTACAATTCCATCCCGATAAAAATAAAGAACCTGGCGCGGAAGAGAAATTCAAACAAGTGTCGGAAGCATATCAAGCATTAACACAACCGACTGACCAGCAACAGCAACAGCAACAACAACAACAACAGCAACAACAACAACAACGTCAACATCAACATCAATTTAATAGACAAAATGTTCACTTTGTAAACCCCAACGATTTTTTTAAGCACTTCTTTAATAATAGTTTACCCGAACAAGGACAGAATAACAATCAGAATGTGTTTTCATTTAATGGTGGTCGTTCTGGTAATGTGAACTGTACGTCTATACAAACTACCATTTCGTTCCAGAACGGACATAAAATAGAAACGCGGGTTGAAACAACTAATGGTGTACAGCATATATCACGTAATGTAACGAATATGCAGACAAATGAGGTTGTCGAAATGACAACGAATGCCAGCGGAATTGCCAATTAGTAATAATAATATCATATTTAGTACAGAAAATGATATTAAAAAGTTATTGTATATTAAGACGTCTCCTCATGCCCAATATACAATGTGGTAAATGCAAAATGTACATTGATGATATATGTAGAAATACTGATGAAAAAAATGGATTTATTGATCTGGTGAAAAAACGTGCATATAAACAATTTGGAATCATTTACAAGGTTTCGCCTGGAATTACGCACGACGAGGTATCACGACATCCCGTGAATGGTTCTATTTGTACAGGCGTGGTTGCATATAATCCATTTACTCTTGTACAATCAAAGAAATTTACTTACGAAATGTTCCATAATGATGTGGATGTGGACACGACACACGTGCAGGGAGAAAACGGAACGCGCGAGGATAATCAATGTTGCTGTTTTTCTATAAATCCGACATTCTAAGACGCGGCATGCGATCCACCGAAGTAGGTGATTGCTCATCCTCGCTGTCAATATATATTTGAGGATTAATCTCTGTACATACTGATCCTATATCAGCGCGACACAACGGACATTTCACATACGTATTCTTTTGACTATGACACAATCCTACCAAACAATCATTATGGAACTCATGACCGCACTTCAATGATGGTGTTTTGTCGGTATTTTTCAACTGTTCCAAACATATAGAACATACATTGGGCGATTTAATTGTAATTGGTGAAGTCTTGAACGTCAAGCGTTTTCGCTTTTTGGTTTTGCGGGAGGGGGTTTTACGTTTTGCGGATTTAATTGGTGAATGCGTTAGAGTTCTACCTCTTTTGAGGTTTTTTGATGTACCACCTCGTTTTGAACGCGTTTTCCTAAACATTTTTTTCGCTTTTGCAGTTTTTCTTACACCCATTACTATATAGTGTTATATTTTTTACACCATCAACCAGATAGTTTGTCAATGGCGTTGCAATCAGTTGGAAACATCACAATTCGCAAATTCGCTAACTTTTCGAGTCCACTATGTGGACACATCTTATAGAATAACATAATATTTGCAATACATTCGATAATATTTCAATAAATAAAACATGTTTATGAAACACCCGAGAACATTTGTTCGACCGTTTCATATCCTGGAATATAGGGGGAATGTTCTCGATGTTATGAAAAACTCAATAAATATCCTAATAAAAATAAGGTAAGGTACTCGTGATATATTTATTAGTTCAAAATAGTATATTATAGATAAACATCGAGAACATTCATTCAATAATTTCGCGACATGTGAGTTATTAATGAATCAATATAACAATATTATGATTGATTTAGTAAAGCATAATAATGTATGTTTATGAAACATCCCCCCGATTGATCCTTTTTTCCCCCTCGCCCCCCCTGAACCTACACAGTCTTGTCCCTCCCTTTCATGACTTAATATGATATTATTGTTACCTTATACAATTATATCTTATATATTAATTAATATAATTAGTATCCCGAAGGGTATTTCTTTATATACTTTAAATATAGTTATTGTTGTCAAACGTTTTGAGATTCTCTATATGAATTCTTACTTTTGGACATTTATAAATGTCCAATTCTGTATATATTGAAATAGTATTTCAAAAGAATAAACCAAAAAGTGCTTATGCAGTAATATGCTTTTAAAATAGTTTTTCAGAAAAAAACATGAGACTGAACATTTATTTATCATCTGAAATTTCCAAATATTTTTCTCAGGATTATTTAGGAGAAATGTCAACATCAAAACCCAAAAAAACCCCAGCAAGTTTTCATTGTGAAACCTGCAACTTTACAAGCAGCAATAAAAAGGATTTTGATAGACATACCATGACAGCAAAACATAAAAATCAACATATGTCAACCGTATGTCAACATAAAAAAACCCCAATGCATTATATATGTGAGTGTGGAAAAGAATATAAAGAACGGACAGGGTTATGGAAACATAAGAAGAATTGTAAATATATTGATGTGGAGGATGAAAAGATAATACAAACAAATAATGACGAAATGGACTATAAAGAATTATTAGTTGAAGCGATGAAACAAATGAAAATAAAAGATGAACAAATGAAACAAAAAGACGAACAAGTTTCGGAACAAATGAAAAAAAAAGATGAACAAGTCTCTGATGCAATGAATAAAATGATAGAACATCAAAAACAAATCACAGATATGATACCATTGATCGGTAATAAGACAACAAACAATAATAATACAACCAATAACAAGTTCAATTTAAATTTCTTTTTAAATACTCAATGCAAAGACGCTATGTCAATTCAATCATTTATGGAGAACCTGAGTATCGGTTCAAAGGAATTGGAACACATGGGAGATGTTGGCTTCTTGAATGGTATGATAGACATTTTTAATAATACTATTGGAAATATGGATATTCATAAACGACCTCTTCATTGTACTGATAAAAAACGTGAGGTTC
>Ga0308002_1000071_pt1 | contig 39638 bp, 42 predicted proteins | sample Neamet34_FD_203148 | JGI IMG/M metagenome (GOLD analysis project Ga0308002, IMG submission 203148) | Marine microbial communities from water near the shore, Antarctic Ocean - #34 | ecosystem: Environmental > Aquatic > Marine > Unclassified | place: Southern Ocean | collected 2014-06-06
GATATTATACTTAATGAAATCTCCTGCCAAAACTACAATATAAATGATCACGACCAATAACATTAGTCCAGGTGTATTCATTTTTTTGAGATTATCCACGAAATTTAATGGATTACCATATGTGCTACTATCTTTAATGGTTTCGTATAATTTACCAAAGAGTTTTGGTATAATAAGATCTTCTAACGGATACATAAATAATAATATAGATGAATAGCTAATAAAATATATGTAATTTTGTTTGATAAAATCGAATAGTATTTTATCCCAAAACATATTTTATAATATTTATACATTAATGAAATATTATAAAATCTCAGATTTTTTCAATGATACCTTCCACAACTTCCGACACTTGATTACTGATAATTTCGCGCGTATAACCGTCCATTGTCGCACGTAATTCTGTGATTCCTTCTTGCATCGTGACAATTGTCGATTGCATTGTAGCAATTGTTTCTAGCATTTTTTTATTTTCTTCGATAACTGGATTGGGAATGTTAATATTCTGTTCATATTGCGATTGGCGTTTTTCGTACATGTCCATGGTCACCGTTTCATCGGGTGTTTCGGAAAAATCCACCGTTTTGGGTTTCTGTGGTTCGAGCAATGAATAATATTCCTTTTGTCTTTGTTCATAGTCATTGGTCGTAGTATTCTCTTTTTGTTGTGATTGAACATCGTATTCGTGAGTAGGTGGTTGTTGTTGAGATTGTTGCTGAGGCTCATATGGTTCTTGTACCATTTTTTCCAATCCACTCGTAGTTTGTATTTGTTTCACGTCTTTGATCATGAATTGGATAACACTTGTATTCATGTGTTTTAATTGAACCATATTATAGGGTTCATTGTTATTCTCGTGAAAGTTTTGTATAATATCTCGAAACCATCCTTGCATGGTCGAAGGATTCTCGAAATGTACCGAGAACCGTTTCGTTTTGGTAACCAACCCCCATAACATTTGTTGATTATCAACAGATGTAAATAGTGACATTTATTAATTTTTATATCTACGCGTTTTATTTTTATATGATATTTTACGTCTAATGTTTTTCGTCCCTTTTGTTTTTTTAATAGGAGCGCCGCCCTTAATCGTTTTACGTCGGGTATACTTACGTTTGGACTTTATATTCTTCCGCCTAGTCCTTTTATGTTTTTTCCCACCAACTTTTTTATCCTTTTTCTTACCGAGTACAAACGTTGTATGCACTTTAACACCTTTAACATTTTTTTCTTCTTCATTTGATTTATTCGCTTCATTAGTGTATTTATTTCGCTGAGTATCGTCACCGTCGGCAGTATAAGACGAGGTTGTTTCGTCATTTATCTGTTTAAATAAATTATGTAACGTCACATCCACGCTGTCCATCGTACTGTACACAGATTGGTTTGGCATGTGTGAAACAATTGCAGTGTTCCATAGTGTGCTACCTTGTGAATTTGTTGCGAGTGTTTTGCCAGGTTCTGATTTACTACTTGGAATAAAATAATTTTTAATTTTATGTGTTATACCCGATTCCTTGTCCATATTACGATTCTTCGCAGCATTCTCCGCATCATTTCTAACAGATTCAGCAGCATTCTCCGCCTCCTTTTTAAAATTTCTCGCTTTATCGCGATCATCATTGCAGGTTTTAAGCGTTTCAGCCGAATCAACCGCAAATTCGTCATTGGTTATTTTAATAACGGATACATTGATATCATCCGTCGTGTTAAAAATAGTTTTATCGTTAAAAAGTGACTTCATCATGCCCTCGTTTTTTTTATAATAACCCAACATTTTGATCATAGTGTAGTTACTCGATAAAAATGTGCGACGTTCATGTAATTTAATTAAAACATCGGACATTAAAAAAGTATATTCATTACCATCAAACGTATGTTTGACATATAAATTTTTTAATTCTGGTGTTATCGCCAAAATTTCGTCTTTAATTGCGTCGGCAAAAAGAGTATTTGTATTTTCACTCAGACCACCAATCAGTTTTTTAATCAACACCGCTGTGTATGTATCTTTTATATTGTTGAGGCGTGCTGCTACAAACGTAAACTTGGGTTCAATCAAGTCATACAACGGTTTATTATATGTGTTGTTGTCTAATACGAACAATAGTGAATATATTGTTTTTGCCAATGATTTTGGGTAAGTTTGAGGAGGAATAGGAGGAGGAATAGGAGGAGGAGGAATAGGAGGATAATTAGGATCAGAAGTATCAGTAGGAGGAGGAGTATTAGACATGTTAATTATAATTACATTACAATGATAAAATAATTACACAAAATATTTATAGCGGTATTTAAATACCAATTCATCTGACACACGTTTTTTAAGGAAATGATGTTTTAATTGTTGGATGGTCATTTTTTTATTTTTAAGTTTCTCTGTGAGAAGTGTGATAATAAAATACAAGGAGTACATGCCACATTCTGTATCCGACTTTTGGTGTTCAAATGTATTAATAATCGTTTGAAATGTGATAGGTTTTTTCAACGATTTACCGTCTTCGATTATCTTATTAATCATTTTTCGTATTTGAAAAGGAGGATTGACGCCATTACTGTCGAAATAGAATATAAACTTTTGTTTAATATTGACAAACAATGATACCCAATGTGTACCAGGACCATCGTGCTTATCTAAATTAAATATTATTCCTATTTTGGAAAATTTATTCGTAATCATTTCGTCTAAAATGAATTTACATAAATCCTCGGTAACACACTTCTTGTTTCCGCCCAAAACGGATGTTTCCTTGTAATCATAATCAATGGGCGTCGGTCCAATAAACGTAAAACAGTTGTATGCATCCTCGTATTGCTTCAATACTTGCAAAATGTCGCCATCCGATAACCATGTATTCGGATTACTCTTCCAATCGTGTGGACGCATAGGTGGAAATAACTTCTTCTTAATTTTACTATTCAATTCGGGGTCTTTAATTTCGTCCAACCAGCACAATTCGGTGGAACATGTATTTAATTTATGTTTCAATTCGCTCCATACATCAATGGATTTGGACGCGCGAATTAAATTATCGGGATTATATTTATTATACTTATTTTTTATCTCATCGACAACTTCGGGAGTCATGCAACTTTTTTTCTTAACGGTTTTCCCCTTTGTAGTGGGATTGCATGAAATATATTTAAATGTTTTTGTCATGATGTGTACACTATTATGACAAAATATGTTATCCAATAAAAATACTAAACTATTTTATTGACTTTTTCACCACTCCATAGAGAACCTTGCATGTTTTCGAAAATGGTATCATCATCTTTATTATTATTATTATTTGAATAATGATTCTGTTCAGGTTTATGTTTATCCCAATTATTTTTGTTCTGTATTTCGAGCATATCCCAATGTTTATACACCGATTTTACAAATGCATTAAACGTATCCAGAATATCATTGGTATATTCTTCTGTATCGTTATTGATTATATTTTCCACAATCGTGTGAATTTCTGACCGATTATCCAAAAGTTTGGTCTGTTTATTGAAAACAGAATCCTCTTTTTTACACATAATTTGCTTATAATTCTTATTGTTTAATAGCAAGCGGAGCGTTAAGTCCTCAATATTTTTGTCCATATACTTATCTACTGTACTGTGTTGGTCCTCAATATGCTTATCTTGAACTGAGTCCTCTTCTAACTGGTTCGCTTCTAACTGGTTCGCTTCTAACTGGTTCGCTTCTAACTGGTCCATATATTGATAAACGATATATTATTTTCGCGCGATTATTGTATTCCTGCAATTTCAGCATTAATCAGTTGTTCATATTTATCTAAACGTGATTTAATAAATGTATTCGAGAACTCTTCTTGATATTCGGATTGTTTTCTCATGGTGGTTCTTAATTTCCGTTCTTTTTTAAGTAAATCCGCTCTTTTCGTTTTTTTCTCCTTGATGATATTTTTGAAATACTGTTTCTTTTCGTTGGTAAACGTTTTAATTTTTTTCAATGTTATATTGCGTTCCTTAATTATATGAGAGACCTCCTTTCGCGTGGTTTTTTTCCCCACATTGATTAATTTTTTATTCGAATTCTGTTGCATTTTGACATTATCTCGAAGGACTGCTTTTTCCAACTGATTGAAGTCTTCTTTTAACATCAATTTGATTTTAAGTACGAGTCCTTTATATTTCATGAGTTTGCGTTCAAGATGGACACGTTTGTCTTCAATTTCCATATTAAAATTACTGATTTGGCGTTGATATTCGACAATGTCGGGATGTTGTTTAAGTTTTTCCTTTAAATCACTCATCTGTTTAAGTTTTTTCCCACACTTCTTTTGTATTTTATAGTAAGGGGTATTTTTAAATAAAACAAGACCGTCTTCGTCCAATGTAATATTTGCTTTTATTTGATTCATGATATCTTTTTTCGTCTGTTTAGAGAATTTGATTTTGTCTTTAAGTTCAGTAACATTCGCTTTAATATCCTTTTGTTCGTCGTTGATTTCGTTAATTAATAATTTGATGTTGCGTTTAACAATATGTGTACATTGTTTTCGAATTTTCTTGGAATCAATCACTTCGCATTTTGTATGAAGATGTTTAAACATATGTGTGTTAGCTTCCATGAGTTCATCTGTAAATTTGGAATTTTCTTCTTGAATGCGTATTTCGATATTGGCAATATTATCCAAAATTTCGTCGCGATGGAATATCTTATCGAATTTATTAATTAGGTCCATATTTTCAACAAGAGGTACATAATTAATTAGCACATTGGGTTGTGCGAACTGACGGGCATCCTTTTCGCGATTTAAATAACTAATAAGTCCAGTAATGTGGTTAATAAACTTTTGTTTCCCTTGTGTCGTGAAATTGCCATGATCGTTTAAAAACATGGGTTCAAATTTGGGATAAATCGTGGGCAATTGTTCGGTCGGGAGCTTACATAAATTAATAAGTTCAATCATTTCGAGAGGATTTTCGACAATGGGTGTGGCGCTCATTAATAAGAGTTTAACACTGTCAGGACCAGACACGGAGTAAGAATGCATAATTTTCTTGTGTAATATGCTTGTGTCAGGTTTTTCGAGTGTTGACAAATCATTGCCGCCGAATAATTTATGGACTTCGTCAATGATAATAAGGGTTTTTCTTAATGGATCGAATTTGCCATTGATGTTAACGAGCGAACTATAATATGAATTTTTTTCCAAGAGTAAATTACTGAATTGTTTATACGACATGGGGCGAATTTTCCACGATTTCGAAAGTAATTTCATTCTTTTCTTGTCGTCGCTCGGCATTATGAAATCTTCCTTATTAATCATTTCAGTAATTTGAGCATGACACGACTTGTCGAATACATTCTTCCAAAGGTCATTTTTGAGAGTAGTGCGTGTAACCCAAATAATCGTATAATTTTCGTCTTCGAAGCTGGACGATGCAGTGGCGATAGCGGTACATGTTTTGCCTGTTCCGACACTATGATTGAGAATTAAACCTTTCTGAGCACTATGTGGGGTAAAATAAGATTTGATGAATTTTTGTGTAGGGTTAAGCTCAATTTTGGTAGTGTCGTCAGAACTTTCACATAAGTTCTCCATTTTCACTGGGTCCCATGTAAATTGCCCATATTTTTCCATAATCATTTTTTGAAAGGTATCGTGCTTTGAACCTCCCTTCATTGTTCCCGCAGTGGTAAATTCGTGTATATTTCGTGTAAGTTCATGATCAACCGCATTATCAATGCATACATTTTCTAGCTCTTCTTGAAATGTATTTAATTTATAATTAATATTCATGGAATCTAAAATTAGCGATGACATATTGCGGTGTCCTTTGAAATAACCTTGTAGTTGCTGTGGTATTTCCAAATCATAAATGAAAACATCGAGTGGCCATCCATTAACGGGATGGAATTCCAATCCTTTTTGACCACACGTGCGCGTAGCGCGACCAATGATTTGCTTTTGCTCGGCAAAGAATATGGATGGTTCAAAAATATGAACATATTTAACATCGAACAAATCAATTCCTTCTTTAAATCCACTGTCCATGATCATGAACCGTATTTGAGACCCATTTTCATTGGTATCACGGTCATTGAATCGAGCCAATATATTTTTGCGTGCACTCACACTAATAGCTTGTTCATACACAGTCGTGGATGATAATAAATAAAAATTATCATGTTTGGTTTGGTTGAGTGTGTTTGTGTTTTTAAAAACCAATGGTCCGTATTTAACAATTTCTTCTCCCTTTTTATTTTTCACAGTAACTTTCGAAGACGAGTATCCGCAATTGAACCCATTCGCAGTCATGACGGACGCGACCATTTTCGCCCCATATGAACTAGATTTGAGGTGGCTAAAAATGAAATGTTTAAATAATTTCCCGTGTTTTTTTAAATCCGCTGCGTCTAGTGCGCGTATTTTAGACATAAGTGCGTCGGCTTTGGGTGATATAAATTTTTGGGAGTTTAGAAGTAGTTCGGGTTCATATGCCTCGTTGTCGAATTTGTATTCTTTTCCTGTAATAGTGAAGTTTTGTATTTTCTGAATACATTTAGGTTTAAAATTGGTCACTTGGTTTTCTAGAATTAATGTCTCCAATTCATTTAGAAATTCGTCCTGGCTCATTAAATATATATATTAATTATATATTATGCCTGGACTCCGATTAACTAAAACAACACAAGAAGTAAACACTCGCAAAACATTACGTATGGTTTGGACACCCGTCGATACACATACACAAAACACTCCTCATAGACAAGTCTATAATTTAGGAAACAATGAAACGTCCATGGGTAGCGATTATACTCGTTATAAGCGTCAGCGCGCTACCATGAAAAATTACAACGATACATCCAACTAATCGTTTGTAAATTTATATGATTATTAGTATATATTAATAATCATGTTGCCTAAGCTCAATGTGTTAAACAATGCAATTGTAACTGCGACGAATGGCTCGCCAATGAAAGCGGGTGTAAGTGACGGAACGTCGGGTTTCGCTCGCGGAAGAATGATGTTTTCCCATGGCGCGAGTAGTACTGTCGACCTTACCAAAAAGTATTTTGGTTCGAAAGATGCATCGAGTTTAATCGAACGTAGAAAATACCAAGCCATTGGAAAGGTGGGTATAAATCGTAATAACGAACCTTTGTCTTTCATCTCTACAAAAGACGTAAATGATACATCGCAAGCATTAACGCGTGTCCGTGCAGGAGGGTATATGGTGCCGCCCAAAGTACGTTATTTGAGTAAGCTATAAAAAAATAACATTTAAATATATAAAATAGAATGTACGAATATTTAGCTGAATTTCTTGGAAGTGCGATATTTGTATATAGCGTGCTTGCCACAGGAAATCCATTAATCATTGGCGGCACATTAGCACTCGTGTTAATTCTGACCCAAAAAATATCGGGAGGACACATCAATCCTTGCATTTCCATTGTAATGGGGTCAATCGATAAATTACCTATTTCTGAGATAATACCTTATGCATTGAGCCAAATATTCGGTGCGTTAGTTGCGCTTGAATTGTACAAACGTTTCAAATTACAATAAATAATATAATATTAATATATAATTCGTATATGAATATTAATGCAATTGTGGCAATGAGTTCCAATAGAGGAATCGGGTTAAATAATAAACTGCCTTGGCGATTCAAAGATGATATGTTGCGATTCAAAAAAATAACAATAGGAAACGGTAACAATGTGGTTATCATGGGCAAAAATACGTGGGAGAGTGTAGGGGTTTTACCAGGACGGCACAATTTTATATTATCAACGACATTGCAGATGTCCTATGAAAAAGACAATTATTTAGTTCAAACATTTGAAACAATAAATGAGATTTTATCATTTATTCAGGAGAGAGTGTATGACCAAATTTGGGTAATCGGTGGGTCAAAAGTATACGAGTCATTTCTAGACAAGCATTTGATTGATCGGTTTTATGTTACGGTAATTGATAAACAAATTAATTGTGATTCGCATTTGTGTCCTTTTCCAGATTATTATTTACAAGAAAAACATACGATATGTGATAAACTATATGAGGAAAATCATAAAGTTTATTATATTATTTACAAGAAGATAAACGAACATGAAAATAGTAAAATTACTTTTTAAGTTTCATAAGTTTGAACAACACATATAATCCAACAATACTAACCGCTCCTAAATACATTTGTGCACTTGTGTGTGTGTTTAAGAAGTGTTGAAACTGATTAATCTGAATTTGTTCTAGACCATCATCGCTATCACTAACATCGCCCTGACTTTTATCATCTCCGTTGTTGCATTTACCATCGCATTTACCATCGCATTTACCGTCGCATTTATCATTGTCTTTTTTATCCACTGCATAAAACGCCATGTTATCCATATTTTCAAAATCATTTTTCAAAAGAAGATCAAAACTGGGTTCGGATAAATTTACGGATGCACCGAGAGGATTGTGTGTTTTATCTATTTTTGTTAAATCAAATAAAGCATTATGTTTTATTTTACGATCATCGGTAATTTTATTATGTTTGGCATATGAGGTAAACATTGTATAGACATATACGATATTATTATATACGACAAAAAAACAAATAATGGGGTATAAAATGATGATGGGGGAACATATGAAAAGGTCAGAGAAGTTTCACACGGTTGTCCATGATTGCTTTTTTTCCACTGGTGATATGAGAACCGACGAAATCGACGAAATTCTTTTTGATTAGTCCATTCCGAGTACTATAAATAATATATTTAATACTGAATAGATTCTTCATTTTATGGTAGCACGAAACGCAAGGAGTGCTATCCATGTATTTATTCTTGGACGACACGCGAACAATGTAAATATTAATCCGATTGAAGATACTTTGCTTCATACATTTGCGCAGCACATCGATTTCTGCATGACACGAACAGCATCCACTCATCATACCATCTTTGCTGTATGTTCTGTATGAATTACATCCCTTTGCTACCATTTTACCACTGCGAACAGCCACACACCCGTGTTGCATCTGCATATTCGACTTCTTAGCTTCCTGTGAAGCCGCATTTGCGAACTTTTCATCATTGAGAGTCGCCTCCATTTTTATAAATAATAATTAATAAAAGGTATAATTATTATTATTGTAATCAATTTTTTCGACAGTTATTCATTTTGTTGAGTCGTTTTTGTGTGTGAAGTGGAATGTATCTAAAAATCGGCGGAAAATTCAAAAACATCCTTGTCGACAGTTTTGTTTGCCAAAGAATATTCAGAATTCGTACGTTCGAAGAAGTTCACTTTTGTTTCCACACTAATAAGTTCCATGAAATCGAAAGGATTGGTAGAATTGTAAATTTTGTCGTAGCCCAATTGTAAGCATAAACGGTCGGCAACAAATTCGATATATTGACTCATCATTTTCGAGTTCATTCCGATCATTCTGCACGGAATGGCATCAATAATAAATTCCTTTTCGATTTCGACTGCTTCTTTAATAATGTCATTAATACGTTTTTTTGATAATTTGGTTTCTAATTTACCATACAGTAATACAGCAAACTCGGTGTGAAGTGCTTCGTCGCGCGAAATCAGTTCATTCGAGAAAGTAAGTCCAGGCATTAATCCGCGTTTTTTGATCCAATAAATGGACGCAAAACTGGACGAAAAGAATATTCCTTCGACAACAGCAAATGCGACAAGACGGGTAGCGAAAGAGCTGTTATCATCATTGATCCATTTGATCGCCCAATTGGCTTTTTTTTGAATACATGGGAAGTTGTCTAGTGCATTGAAGAGTTTGTCACGCTGTACATTATCTTTAATGTAAGTATCGATGAGTAAACTGTACATTTCGGAGTGAATATTTTCCATGGCAATTTGGAATCCGTAAAAAGCGCGGGCTTCTGAAAGTTGTACATCACTCATGAATCGAATAGCCAAATTTTCCAATACAATACCGTCTGATGCGGCAAAAAAAGCGAGGACCATACTGATAAACTGTTTTTCGTCTGAGTTTAGTTTTTCCCAATCGTTCAAGTCCTTTGACAAATCACATTCTTGCGGGACCCAAAAACTATCCACCGATTTTTTATACATTTTCCATATATCATCATCGACAATTGGAAACATTACGTAGCGGTTTGCACTGGGGGTAAGGAGATATTCGGGTACGGATGCGTTTTCAGCCATCTTCCTAAACTGGTATAGTATGTGGACAAATTTTTATATCTTTTTCACAAATATTCGAAAAATCTGTGGTTATTGTATAATACCAATAATGATAGTTGGTGAATATTATTCTGAGGTTGTTTATGGAGGAGTGGATGGATTAATCACGACATTTGCGATTATCTCGGGGTCACTTGGTGCGGATTTATCCCAAAATATAATACTTATTTTAGGATTTGCGTCGCTATTGGCGGATGGGTTTAGTATGGGAATATCCAGTTATTTAGCCGAAAAAACAAGACCCAATAAAAAACACCCCTTATATGTGGGATTTGCTACGTTTATTTCGTTCATATTGTTGGGGTCGTTACCATTAATGCCGTTTGTATTGGATACCGATTATTCATTTGAATTGGCAATAATAATTATGTTATCTGTACTGTTCTTGTTGGGTTATAGTAAGGGACAATTAAAACAAGGTTTAGAAACGGCACTGATAGGGAGTGGAGCGGTGATTGTATCCTTTTATTCTGCGCGTTACATAAAAAATCTAATGTAAACAAATGAACAAATAAATGAAAAAAATAAAAAAAAACAAGGCGTCCCTTGGTCTTCTTTTTACCGATAACATCCAATCAACACTTTATGTTGAACTGTGAAAACAATTCTACACGGGTCATTATATTAAATCATAAAAGAAGAAGACAAAAACTTCTATACTAGCTTAAACTCATTCTGGAATCTATGTACCGTAATTTGGATTTAATAGGTAGCAAATCTAATAAAAACATCATACAGTTAATATACCAATCATGAGTCGCCTTGCTGTATCGATGACATCTCCAACGATATCAAATACGCAGCAAGATCTACTTTACATTTTTTTTGCACCAAGTAGAAAGTGCATTATTCCGTTTTCTCTCACCCTGTAAACGGTTCAGGGTATGTCGTATAGGATTCGAACCTATGTAATTCATACTTAACATGAATGCTTAACCGCTCAGCCAACGACATTGTGTAATCACAGGGGCTTGAACCCTGGACCTTCGGCTCATAAGACCGATGCTCTAACCAACTGAGCTATGACTACTTTGGGTGCACGAAGCGGGATTCGAACCCGCGAAGCTAACGCAACAGATCTTAAGTCTGTCCCCTTTGACCGCTCGGGAATCCGTGCATATACTATTTATTTGTCCAAACTTACTCCATCCAGCTGATGGTGAGTATAATTAACTATATAATATGAATCAATTTTTACGACAATAATAATTCTTTTTTTATGGGTGTGTAACTAGTATTTCCGCCGCAACTGATTCGCATTTTTTTTTAAATATTTTCGCCCGTTCGCGTCTTGCCTTACGTTCGCGTCTCCGTTTGACGCGTTTTTCTTCTAGTTGATTTTCTCTCCATGTACGTTGTCTTTCGCGAACTGGGTCTCTCACCATGGGTGCATCATCAAACGCATTTTGACGACACATAGGGCAAGAATTGTGGTCCTTTAAATGTTTAAAAATGCATGAGGAACAAAATGCATGACCACAGTTCAGCGTGGTTGATTTATCACAACCGTCCAGAGTAACGCACTCGTAACAGATTGTGCATTCAAATGAAACAGGCCGTGATTTGTATTGTACTCTGGTGTCATTAATGTTTTTCCATATCGCATCAAGCTTTCGGAAAAAGCTAACATCATGAATGCTGGAATACGATAGTTTGGTTCGGTGGCACAGTGCGTATTTTGTTTTGTTGTCGAGTCTGATCCATACAGGTACAACAACAGTGTTGTATAGTAAATTCCGCGTGATTTCGTCGTATGCTTTTGCGGATGTACATGCCTTCTTACATTTGGGGATATGTGTGTGTAGTTTGGTGCGAGACTCGCTTTTGTTGCAGAAGAGGCAACGTTTAATGATGATGTCGGTCATTGTGTAATTGTTAGTATAATGTTATTTGAATATGAACAGCAATTAATCAATTTTATCGATTAAATACAATTCCACATTCCCAGCAGTATGTACACATTCCATTTATTTTTGGAGTATTATTTTACATAATATGAGTATTATGTTTAGTCTGAATACTCATATTATAATATTTATAATATAATATGAAGATGAAAAATAATGATAAACATAGTAAAAAAAGCGATAATAATAAGAATGGATATAATACTGAGCAATCGTCGACACGTATAACAGAATACGTGTATTCGAAACCGAAAAATGACAGTCAATATAAATACGTAAATATTTTGAAAAATAAGGATAAAAAAATAGTTGTTGTGACAGGTCCAGCGGGTACGGGGAAAACGATGTTTGCGACAGAGCAAGGTATTAAATATTTCTTAAATGGTGGTTGTGAAAAATTAATATTTACGAGACCATCGGTGTCAGTAGACGAAGACCTTGGGTTCTTGCCAGGAACAGTGGAAGAGAAAATGGCGCCGTGGGTAAGACCGATTTATGACATATTGTACAATTTCATAACGCCCAAGGAGCTGACAGCGTTAATTGAAGAAAAGAAAATAGAAATATCGCCTCTCGGGCACATGCGAGGTAGAACATTCAAAAACTGTTGGATAATTGCGGATGAAATGCAAAATTCTACAATTAATCAAATGAAAATGTTATTGACACGCATTGGTGAAAATAGTCGCATTGTAATCACAGGTGATTTGGACCAACACGACAATGGTCGTCGAGGGAATGGGTTAGATGATTTCTTAAATAAATTTAAGGGAAAACGTTCGAGTAGTATAACCAGTATAGAGTTTGATTCAAAAGATATACAACGTGAAGAGGTTGTAAAAGAAGTGCTGGATATTTATGATGCTGAGTTTATTCCTGTTACGTATGATTTAGCGTATGATTTATCAGGAGATTTATCTGTATTGGACGCATAATACCCAATACCTTACTCAACCCGAGAAATATAAAATATATTTTTATTATATATAATGCCTACTCTCAAAAGTTTACGTAAAATGAATATAAATTTTAATCCGCTCTTACAAAACCGTTTCGTATTATATTTTTTACTATTTATCACAATAGTTGATCTGTTCTATTCGATGCAAACATCCAATTTCAAAGAAGTATTCATATTCTTGGTTGTTGGGTTTGTTACATCTTTATTTAGCAGAAATATGATCGTTGTATTGAGCATTTCGCTTGTCGTAAGTCACTTCATTCGTTTTGGCGAAAAAATCAGTGAAGGGCTTGAAAATAAAGAAGGCGACGAAGAAAAAGAAGGTAATGAAGAAAAAAAAGGAAAAAAAGTTAATAAAGCCAAAAAAGACGAAGAAACTGTCGAAGGTGGCGACGACGATGAGGAAGAATTATTGAACGGAATTGAAGAAAAAGCCGATCGCGAAAAATTAAAAGAACTTATTACTGATCGCAAGCAAGTGAATAAAGATTTTGAAAAGATGTCTGGAACTGCCGATAAAATCGTGAACAGTTTGAAAGATTTAGCGCCTCTCATTACCCAGACCGAGAGTTTCGTGGAAAAATATTCGGAGTATGCGAAACTCGGCGAAAATTTAAAGAACAAATACGCGTAATTTATAACTGTATAGTCTATATGCATACTATACAATTTTGTTTCGGTATATTTCTATCACTATTTATAACAATATATATACTTGAAGAGTACGGAAAAATCCCAATTAGAGAAAAAGTTAACCATTATACGAATGAAACATTATATTATTTCAATCTAAAAACACGACCAAAACCCGAACCTTTCATTGGTATGATTAAAACAATTATAGGATCGGTGATAAAAATTCCTGACATGTTTAAGGGGTTATTTAATATCATTAAATTTTTAAAAAGTCTGGCACTGGGTATTGTTTTCATGGTAACGGGACTCATCCTGTCGTTTGCAATGGGATTCCAGCCATTGGCGTTCGGTGTGTATCAGTTCTTAATATTCATTGTATATTGTGTTGAATGGATCGTCACGAACGTATCTTGTTTTGTTAAAATGATAATGAATGGTTTCGACTGTATATTCTGGTTTTTTCTAGAACTATGTGGTAAATTCATGTATCTCGTTCCGATGGTCGTATTCCTATTTTTAGAACTTATTGGGTTTCAGGGCAATGAACTCGAACGGCAAATCTGGGTTGGTTTGGAATCATTGAATGGAATGTTTTATGACCTTACTGGTATTCATCTGATTCATTTCCCTGAATCTGTGCGAAAACGCTGTTATAATTGCAAACGCCTCAAATTGGGTTCAGTGGTTAGACAGTTCGGATATTCGTTTAAAACAATCAGTCGTAAATTCCCTCAACAGGCGAAACCTGGCATTGACCTGTTCTTAAAGGGCGGAAAAGAGTTCAAGACTGCTTTTGAATTGATTGGGCAGATGTTTTAAACATAATGGTAATTTACTGCGCGAAATATTTTTATATGCTTATTAATATATAAAAATGGGAAAAAAATGTGCACCTGGTGTGTTTTGTATTGAAAACATGACATTAATCGCACTAATGATCGCAGTTGGTCTTGCAATCGTCGTATTTGTTCAGATGCAAAATAAGGAAATCCAAATAATTAATAAAATACCCAAACAAGATTTAGTAATGTCTGGTTCGCAGTATGTGGAGAACCCCAATATTTTCAATAATCCTCATCAGCCGCCATTAAAGAACAATTCGCATTTTTCTCGCCCAATTGGAGGAGATGTTCGTGGAGGCATTCCGATCAATATAAAGACGCGATCATCTGGTGTTGGTGGTGGCGAGTATCAGCAAATGGGTATTTTAACGAAACCTGGTAATCCCGAGAACTTAATATTACCTTTAATGGGGCGTCAGACAATGTCTGGTCGCGATAAATGGAATTATTACACAATCTCGAATTCTGGGTCAGTGAATACGCGTCTACCTGTGAGTGTGAAAGGTAAAAGTTGCACGAGTGAATATGGGTGTGATGATATAATGAATGGAGAACAGGTATATGTAGAAGGGTATAATGATACATTCAAGGTGACCAAATACGAAAATGGCGAATTTCAATATATTCCAGTACTATGATGCCGAAAAAAATAATTTGATATTATATATTAAATTGTTTATGAGTACTATGGATTATGATTTAGATAGAAATATATTAGGTGACGGAGAACAATTTGTTGCATATGACTATTACGAAATGCCATTTAGTCCAGGAGAAGCATCTTTTTACGATGAAACTGAGAAAAATAGAAAGATAATAATGCATTCGGGTGTGAATCCTAGCTTAGTATTTAAAAACACCGATTGGAAAGTGACCGAACTTATTGTATCGGGTTCATTACATAATGTTGGGTCGTCTACTGGTGAATTAATTATTGTGCATACTGCGAATTCAAATAGTGATTTCAAATTGGCATTATGTGTACCTCTGATAATCGTTGATACTGAGGAGCCGTCGAATACTAACAATAATGATTTGTATAAATTATTTGAGGTAATGGACGTCAAAGATAATGCGAACGCGGTCACTACCAACATATCATTAAATAGTTTGATTGGTTCTGAAAAAATGGTGCATTATTCGGGTGTTTCTTCCACGACTGGTGCTGGTGCAAACCCATACGAAGTTCTCGTATATAGTAAACCATTTACAGTTGGAAAAAAAGATATTGGGTTTTTAGATAATTTAAATAAAACAGCCGTGCCATTTACGCCCACGACTACGGATTATAGCATAATACCATCATCGTCCGTCTCGTCGATATCCGCGGATAATATTTATATTGATTGTTCCCCAACGGGTGAAAGCAAAGAGACAATTGCGACATATAATGTCCCCATTAATAGTGAATATACGGAAAATGCGAGTAAACTCCAATTCGCGAACACTACAATGCAGTCAGTATTTTTCGTAATAATGTTAAGTATTGCGTATCTAGTCGTTCCCACAGCATTTAAATCATTCGGTGTGAATAAGCATATTGAACAATTGTTTATGGGCGGGAAATGGGATGGGATAAAAGAATTGGTTGACAAGGACACTAATGGATTCGAGAAAGAAATGAAAGGAGAGAAATTTGATCCGTATGACAGATTTGCAGCGGAACTGAATACATATGGTACATTAATGTATTTTATAATGTTTGGAATTGTGGCAATATTAGTACCATTAATGACCATAGGGATGACATTAAATAACATAAATATAACTTCGATGAGTATTTATTTATCGATATTCATATTCTTATCAGTGGCAAGTATATTCTTGAAATTATCGGACAACGAATACGCGACATATAAACGTGATACGAAAAAATACACCATGTTCTACTATGACAAGGATTATGACAAATCCGCAGCGGTTGCTAATATAATGGGTGCGAGTGATTACTTCAAGAAGGGTGGGGGAATCTTCATGGCGACATGGATAGAAACATACCTGGATGCATTTTTGGGCGAGAAGAAAATCATGTCAATCATTGCATGGGTCGCGTTTCTCAGTATTTTCATAGGATTTACTGCCAGTGATTCATTATTTAAAGGTGTCGGTGTCAGTAAAGAAGCAGATAAGGCGGGTATAGGAGTGTATTTCTTCGTTGCTGTTGGATCTACAATTGGTGGTATTTATAAATTCTTAAAAACAATCGGCATACATTTTTAAATTTCCAGGGATTTAATCATAAGTAATATTTACATATTTATGATTATTTAATTCACTTTGGATGCTCCTTGCATATTGGAAGCCAGAGGTTTGAAAGACGCCGCAATAATTTGAGGAAGTTCGCCTTTACCGATGGGTGCCATCTTATTGACAATCTCTTCTTCTAACGACGAATCGGTTTTGGGAGTCATCATTTTCATTTGAACGTCTTTTTTCTTTTGACTGGGGGTATGTTCAGCAATCGCAGTGCGTCCTGTGGTCATAGAACTACGTTTGAGTAATTCGTACGCGACGAACACAAACAGCACGGCAATGATGGGATTACCATAGAAGAATAGGAACATTAATAAAACAGACAATGTGAGTAAACCGAACGGTGATTCGATAACCTCGGCAATTACAATGGGTGTTTCAATATTAAATGTTAAATAAAATATGAAAAGAACAAGTAATGTGATTTCGATAGGACTAAATGATAACATTTTATTATATATTAGCGAATGATTTTATTATCCATATAAAATTGAATTATTTATATCCTAAATAGTGTTTATAACAATACAATAATATGAGCATTAAAGATAATTCATACATCGGAAAAAAAGGATATACTGTGAGTAAATCGTTATTTACGGGGGAACAGTTGCGCAAGATACAACAAGACTTGAATGTAAAACCCATTATCGTCGGGGGTATGGGAGGAAATGGTGATCAAAACCAAACATTTCCGTGTTATCGCGAAAGTGAAAAAAAACTATATCTGCCTCGATTTTACGGAATTCAAGAATTTGGACTACCTACAAACAATAAACTGACCAATTGCGATTCCATTGACATTGATTTTCCGAATGAATTGCGCGATTACCAAAAAGACATTGTAGATGTTTATATGAAACACTGTGAAACCCCGAATGGAGGGATATTAGAAGTACCTTGTGGAAAAGGCAAAACAGTAATGGCATTGAAAATCATTAGTTTGCTAAAATGCAAAACCATTGTAATCGTGCACAAAGAATTTTTAATGAATCAATGGATTGAGCGGATTGAACAGTTTTTGCCTGATGCGAAGATTGGTAAAATCCAGGGGTCAACATTTGACATTGAAGGAAAAGACATAGTTATTGGTATGTTGCAAACCCTCTACTGTCGGGATTTCGAGCCCAATGTGTTCGACTGCTTTGGATTGACGATAGTAGATGAGGTGCATCGAATTGGTAGTGAACAATTCTCAAAATCCTTATTCAAAGTGGTAACGAAATATATGTTGGGCATATCTGCAACGGTGGAGCGAAAAGATGGATTAACACAAATCCTATATATGTTTATAGGTCCTCGAATCTATCGTGAAGAAACGCGGGGTGATGACCAGGTAAAAATACGAGCACTGCATTACAAATCAAACGATGATGAGTTTAACGAGGTAGAGACAGATTACATGGGGAGACCGAAATATAGCACAATGATTTCTAAATTATGTGGATTCGGTCCTCGTAGCGACTTTATTGTTCGTGTATTAAAGGATTTGATTATCGAGAATCCAGACAAACAAATCATGATTCTGGGACACAATAAAATATTGCTGAAATATTTACACGAAGCAATTACACATCATGCATTTGCTTCGTGTGGCTATTATATTGGTGGTATGAAGCAGAAGGACTTGCAAATCAGTGAGACAATGCAGATAGTGATTGCGACGTATGCAATGGCAGCGGAAGCGCTGGATATTAAAACGTTATCTACATTGGTAATGGTGTCGCCCAAAACGGATGTTACGCAGTCAATTGGACGTATATTGCGCGTGAAAAATAATAATCCGATTGTTGTGGATATAGTTGATGCGCATTCGACATTTGTGAATCAATGGAATACACGCAGACGATACTATAAGAAGAATAAATATCCAACATACAGCGCCAGTAGCGATAACTATGTAAATATGACGGATACTGTGTGGAAAACGGTATATGATCCTAATAAAAATGTAAAAGAACCAGTGGAAGGGGTATTCGGAGGGAAATGTTTGCTTAAAATTAAAAAATAAGGGTAATCCGTTAGTCCAATGTGATATTGTATAAAATTCGACTGCTGATATTAATCCAACCACCCGACCGTTTCGAACTATTATTTGTTATAAAATCAATATTTGCAATAATGCGACTCATTATATTTGTTATATCTGATTCATTGTTCGGTTCAATGCATAAGCAGCTCTGATGTAACATGCCTTTTTTAATAAACATGGAATTTTTAATATTAGCAGGTTCAATAAAGCAAGGTATATATATGCATATCTTGTCGCAATATTTGATTGATTGGCTGCGACCATATGCATACCATTCAGGATACGTTTTATTACCTTTGTCACGCTTACTTAGTTCTTCTTTATTTTCCATTAAATATCTATATGTTAATGGATTGTCTTGTTTAAATAATTCATCTGGTATTATTTTCCCATTGATGTATGGGTAAATGATATATTTATTCACGGGACCATTCGTGAGGTCTTTCCAACATGGTTCATTAAATAATTTATCATTATGAATAAATATCTTATCTCTTAATGTTGCAATGCCGTTTGTGATTTTGCAAACATTTTTCAATACATTGTCCGATGTATTGAAATTAAATAGTGAATAGTTAATCATTAAATCCGAATACAACATTTTTTCGTCATTGTAAATGAGCCATTTTTTCTTCTCTTTTGTGAATACAGTGATGCAGCAATATACAGATACGTCAGCAAAAACCTTTTGATCTTTGAAGTCAATTATTTCTTTGATTAAACAATTGTTGAACAAATATTTGCGCATTTTAAGTGCGGATTTATTGTACAGATATGAATTCGGGGTAATAGCGACCATTATACCGTCGTCATTTAACACATCCAAACATTTGATGATGAACGCATAATAAATATCAACCATACCTTCGCTGAGCATATCGAAATGGCCCTTTAAATACAGTCTATACGCTTCTGATAAGTCTTGGACTTTAATGTATGGAGGATTCATGATAATATTATCATATTTTTCTGTAATGTCCGCTTTTATAAAATCGGTATTGTGTTTATTGACCTTTACGTCCTGAATTTGGTTCAAGTATTCGTCCTTTAATTCGTACACGTCTATCTTATCATACACATTTAAGTCCATACAGTTCAATAAATTACCAGTTCCAACGGACGGTTCCAATAGTGTACCATTTGTATGTATTTTTGAAACCATTTGTATACATAACCGTTCGGGTGTGAACACGTCACATTTTGTGAATTTATCCAGGTCGTCCATATTCGAATTTTAATTTATATAAATGATTAATATTTATATATTTTTAATCAATTTTGTTGTGCTATAAATCAAAAAATATTCAAATACAACGATATGTTATTTACAGCAATTTAGATAAGATACTGTCCATTTTTCTATAATTGGTGGTAGCATCGAACCCCAATAATGTCGGTAATTTGCAAAACTCCTCGCCAATTTCGGAATTTTGCTTGACATCAATAATATAATTAATCATGTCATATGTAAGACATTTTTCTTTGAGAATTTCATATTGTGCGATGTCTTTGTAAGTGATGTTTTCGAAATTCTTTATTTTTTTATCGCTTGTAAGATAAGGTGTTGAATTCATGTAAATATTAATAGGGATGATATTCATATCTGGGTTTTCCCATTTTAAATGTACTACCTCACCAGTTAATGCTTCCCATCCATTATTTTTGTTTTGTTTATAATTTGTCATGACCATTTTGACTGGAAACACAATATATGGTACATCTTGTTTAAATACAACAATATCACATTTTTTTCTACCATTTGAATTCGACGACTTGACATTTTGCTCTAATTTAGTTGTATACTCGCTCGATGACGTGAAAATCGTTTCGAGCTGTTCCTTAATATAATTGTGAAAGTAATCTACTTTTTTACAACTACGCGCGCCATGTTTAAAATATAAATCATACGATTCTGTTAAGCATCCGAGAAATAGTTTGCTTTCATCAATTCTGTCCTGTTCTGTCGCAGTAGTTGCGATTGCCGTAGCAGGTAATGCAATAGTAGGAGTTACGTTCGTAAGTAATGAATATGTTGGCAGTGATGCAATTTTCATGTGTAATGTTTTTGAAAATACTACATTAATTAAAAAACGAATCAATTTTTAACGGTCAACTGGTTATGTGCAGGTTTCGATTATACGGGTAATAATTTCATTTGTTTAGTTGCAGGAACAATCTTTTTGGTTATTCCCAAATCTTCATATCTATTACCATACAGTGGTTTTGTGATACTATGAAACCGTTTTTATAGGTGTTTGTGTCATGTTTATATATTCATGAACCGTATATAATCAATTCTCAAAAAAATTGATTTAATTCAAAACGTAATGTCCACGTAACAATAAATAATAATACAATGAAGCATTGGATGATACGTGTAGGAGACGGGAAGAATTTCAAAAGAAGTAAATATCCATTTTGGGCATGTAAGCGCGGAAAGGGTGGTTGCATGAAAACAATAGTTGAAAAAATAAATGTAGGTGACATACTTTGGTTTATGACAAATAAAGAACATGGTGGAATTTTTGTAGGTATGGCTGAATATGCGGGATTCTATGACAAGGAAGATGAACCATTGATACAAATAAACACGGTATCGGACGCGGAGCAGCGATGGGAAGGTGATGCAAAATGGGATATTCAACTACATTATACGAATATGTATGATACACACAAACAGAAAATTGTTGCGTGTGTACAGTGCGGAGGGTGTATTTTGGAATACGAAACATTTCGGTATAAGATGAATGTAAATTTACCCGAACATTATAACCATTATAAATATTACGCAGAAACAACAAATTAAGGATTTCGTACAAATACATATTTTTTACTGCACTGATGGATAACGTTAAATAACAAAAATTGATTAGATTGTCGTCATTTTTATCATCACAAATTATTAAAATATATATATATAACATATAATCAACTAACTAACCATGAACGGAAATACGTACTTAATGCTTGTTTACTTCGTATATCATAAAGAAAAGCGAAGTAAACAAGTAGTAAAAAAAGATATTATACCTGTACCTGTGTCACGTTTATCGGACGCGTCTACCGTTGTTTCGTAAATAACCATACACGAGATTGTTCATATGAACCACTCTTGCGTCCGCTGGTGCGGTTTGGATAGGAATCCACTTTTTAAATTTACGGTCAAATGTGCAGCTCATTTTCATTTCCTTTTTTAAATCCACATGTTTATATGCATCGGTATTTTGGAAGTCATCTTCATCGTCACTCTCTTCAATGCAGTCGATATTATCATTTTCTTTAATGTTTCTAAAATGCGAATTCATTTTCACACTGACTTCATAATTCGGGATATACGCACTATCGTAATAGTCCTTTTCACCGTTTTTTCCAAATGCAAACAAATGGTAAATATCGGATTGAACATCCGCCTTCATAACGAATACGGTCGACACTCCGTATTGATCACTCCGCATATTCTTATCATATGTACATTCATACGAAGGGACGATCGGTGTATTTGATGAGATCGTACCTTTTTTTGCTTGTTTCAGCATATTTAATTTTTGTGTTTTCATATTTAAATACGTAATGTTTAATTGACTGTTGCGATATTGAACATGATGAATGTTGTAGGGTATATGTTGTTCAATATGTTTTGGGATCGTTCCGTCATAACCATCATTTTGGTGCGTCCAAATGTGCGGGAGTGTGATGTAGTATCCATATTTCGCAAACATTGTTTGAGTACGCATTAATACATTTTCCAATAGACGCCATTTTTCATTTACAGTATAATTTTTCAAATGTAAACCACAAAAGTAATAAATATTTTCTACAATAATATATTTATTAGGACTATTTTCTTCTTGGTAAACGGTTGCGTATAATACGGTGTTTAATGATAATTCCAAATCGTCGTGTTCGAGCTTGATTGCATTCGACACTTTTTTATCTTTATTTAAATCCATAAAGTAGCATACGTCTTCGTCTTTAAAGTATGAAAACCAACAAAGGCATTTTTTACCAAATGGAATAGCCATGGCAACATCGTAATCGTAAACTTTCTTATGTGAAACATTTTCATATGAAAGTTCGAATTCAGGAAATCGGTCCATTAGGACATCAATTTGTATTTGTTCAAGTTCCATTATTATTATTATATATAGCCAATTGTTTATATAGTATAGTTTAAATAACGTGGGGTATGAGAGATAATAAACATAAACTCTCCGATGAGTTTCAATTTTATATTTCATTGTTCGATCGTGATATGAGTACATTCAGTGATAAAATAGGCAGACTCCCTGACGAACTTCAAAGTAATATAACTTCATTTATTCCATACAATAACTGCAATGTGTGCAATAAGCGACTGTATACATTTGACAAACGTAGCATAACACAATGTTCAATATTTTGCAAAACAAAACACACAATTTCCATATACTATCTATCGGACAAATCGGTCAAGATAATATACGAACAAATGTTCAATGCACTTAGCGTGATAAGTAAATGTGTAATCACATATCAGTTGCTGCATATAATTGCTGTAATAATACTTTATACAAACAACATAAAAATAATGGAGGAGTATACTATATAATGTATAACCTATTGTTATTTGTAGCTACTGCGACTGTGACCTGTGCCTTTAATGTGACCGAAACCCATTGGGGAAAATTCCAAGAGTTCTCCCAACGCTTTAACAAGCGTTATGAAAATATTGCCGAATTCCATAAACGTTATGATATTTTTAGCGAAAACATGGATTTTGCCGATTCTGAAAATGCCAAGGATCACACATACACCCTTGGTGTGACTCCTTATGTGGATTTAACACATAGAGAGTTTACCTCGAAAATGGGTTTTTCTATGCCAGAACGTTTCGAAAAATGTGACAAGTACGTTACTCACACGGAGTCTTCGCCGTCTAGTATTGATTGGCGCGAACTGAATGCAGTGACCCCCGTTAAAGACCAAGGACAATGTGGTTCGTGCTGGTCATTTAGTGCAACCGGTGCGATGGAAGGTGCTTGGGCGATTTCCGAAGGCACATTAGAGAGTTTTTCTGAACAACAACTCGTTGATTGCTCAAAGAAATACGGCAACCATGGTTGCAATGGTGGTTTAATGGACAGTGCGTTCGAGTATGCGATTGATAATGGCATGTGCGTTGAATCTGCTTATCCCTACACTGCTACATCGAGTGGTGATTGCCAAAGCTGCTCCACTGTCGCTACAATGAGCGCATGTGTTGACGTAACTCCCAATAATCAGGTGGACTTGAAAGACTCGGTTGCTAAAACTCCCGTGTCGATTGCGATTGAAGCTGATACTCTCGCATTTCAAATGTATACAGGGGGTGTACTCACGGGCGATGCGTGCGGTACGAGCCTAGACCACGGTGTGTTAATTGTCGGGTATGGTGAAGAAGACAACACAGAGTATTGGCTTGTCAAGAACAGCTGGGGTCCTGATTGGGGCGAAGATGGTTATATTAAAATCGGTCGCAGCGATAGCACGAACGATGAAGGTGTTTGTGGAATTGCCATGCAGCCTTCTTATCCCATCGTCTAATTTTATTTTTTTGGTAGTTTATGTTCATGTGATTTCTGTGACTAATTCTTCATCTATCATTTTACTTAAATCATCATTCATCGAATCATAATCATTTTGTTTTGTTTCGCGTATTTCCTTAATAAGTTCATCGTATTTCGCATGATTCACCGTATTATTAATTTTAACGGGTGTTGTGTAGTTTGTTTTAATATATTCATATCCAAAATGCAATGTTGAAATTGTCAATAAATATAATAGTACATACCCGAACACTTCTAAAAAAAAACTCATATATATATTTGTAAATGTTTATGTTTACACATATAAACATAAAAATTGATTAAAAAGAATCCTGTACATATAATTATAATAATAATAATAATGTCAGTGTCAATTCTAATCATTGAGCGTGCGGGAACGATTAAGTCGTTGAAGTGGAAGTCGTATGACGAATCTCTTATTTACAAGAAGGCGGGATTTCGTTCGAATGAAGGATTCGCAAAACAAACTACGTGGTCGGTAACGGTTGATAAGAAAAAGTATAATATTGCATTGTATGCTAAAAAGAACGGAAAGGCTACCCAAGAGAACAAATACGATTACCCCCCTCCCGTCGACAAAGAACTCTATTTTGGTAACAATATTTTGATTAATTACGACGAAGATGGAGCTCCTGTTCATTTGAATGAACCCGATTGGAAAAAAGTATATGAACATTTGTTTGGTGGGTTTGAAGACATTGGTCAAAGTGAAGACGATAGTGAAGATGAAGCCAAAGATATTTACAATGATCTAGACAAGACTGCAAATGGATATGCAAAGGATGGATTCATTGTATCAGATAAGGAGGATGACGATTATATTGATTGTGGTAGCGAATTGTCGGAAGAAGAATATATCTAGAATGTATAAAAATTGAATTAGATATAATATTATTTTTTATTATATATAATCATGAACATCTGTATTAAACAACCCGCGACTTTTCGCAAAAATATTGTCAGCAAGATGAAACCATTCTTCGAGAAAGAGGAACAAAGTATTAATATGGAGAAGGCGATTTTTAATTATTCCATAAAAGAAAGTAAGCATCGTAAAATTATTAAAAAATGGGACAACACATGTTTTGTAAACATTTATATGTCAAAACTGTGGTCTATCTTTTGTAATCTAAAAAACGAAGATATTATTAATAAAATCAAGAGCGGAGACATATTGGTCGAACAGCTCCCTTTTATGACACATCAAGAGATGAATCCGCCTCAATGGAAAGAACTCATTGATAGAAAGATGAAAATGGATGAAAGTAAATTCAATCAAAAATTGGAAGCATCTACGGATATGTTCACGTGTAGAAAATGTAAATCAAAAAAATGTACTTATTATGAGATGCAGACAAGAAGTGCGGATGAACCTTCAACTATATTTGTAACGTGTTTGAATTGTGGAAAGAACTGGAAAACTTAGAGTACTTCCAAATCATTAATTCTCCAATATTCACATGCCCCATTGGGCAATGGTCGCTTAACAATGAATGGTATTTTTTTTAGGTCGAATTCTTTTTTGGCAATATAATAACTATCGATTTCATTGGGTTCTAGTGGAATAAAAGCAATCGCACCACCTTCGAGTTGTTTTGCGCGTTCGCCAATGATGGTGGCGCGCTCATATCGGGTCATAATCGGCGTCGTTTTGTGAAGAGGATCGATAATAATACCATCATCATTACGGACGACTTTGCTCAATACATCAACTTCATCGTAATTATGTTGTTTATATTCAGGATAATGAACATCAACAATGTCTTTTGATAAATTCTCATTAAATTTCTGCAAATAATTCTCATCTTCGTCCTCTAAATCGTCAGTATATCCGACATTTTCAATATTAAATAGATTCTTTTGTAGCATATCATTTTCATCGGTTACGATAGCATCATCGTCATTTTCTTCGGGCTGTTCTTCATCATCATCATCGTCTTCTCCGTCAGAAGAACCTTCGGCATCGGAATCGATATTCTCTTCGGGTTCTTCGACATCCGTTTTCTTTTTGGATACAGATGTATTTCCCGATTCGTCCTCATCTTCTTGTTCGTCCTGTTCCTCTTCGCGTTCTTCGTCCGACTCGTCAAACACGTCAAGATCAATCGGTTCTTCGTCAATGCCACTCATTATTATATTATTAATATATAAAAAATAGATATATTAAATCAATTTTAATACGACTACTAAACACCTAATTATTTGTGTAGACTATCCGTTTTCCATGAATAATCACAATGGGTACATAAATACACATATTTCATATTTTTGTCATTGTATCGTAAAAACATAATATCGCTTTTAACATCCGAATTCTTATTTGATTTGCAATCTCCGCTCGGGCATGTGATATTATACAAATGAGGCAATGTCGGGTCTTGTTTCGTATATTCATTGACCACATCATTCTCCTGTGCAATATCCGTATTCACGTCAATAATGCACGTACCTTCGGTTGAAATATGCTCGTCAACATTGCCACAGTACCGACAATAATATTGTATATTGTTATTATTCGTCTGGTCTATGCCAATGTAATACATGTTATCGCATTTATTACAGAACTTCATTATTTATATAGTATAATCTTATATTTATATTCTTATAATTATAAAACAAATCAATTTTGCATCGTGAAAACATCTGGTAAAAAAACTCGATCAGGTATATAAAAATTGATTATTCGGGAGATTATCATGTCCTATAATATATAGCAACCCATTATAAATAAACATGTCTTCTGAAACATTGGATAATTTCTTACGTAAGCGCAGTGTAAAAAAAGGCGATACCTGCGAGCGAACAAATCTCCGTATAGGGGATAAATCTTCTAATCTTTTAGGAGGTTCGTTCAATATTAAAGATGAAGATTACGATACATTCTTAGACCTCTATTGCAACCAAATATTAAAAAAAGGTAAAACGGAACATCTGACAGAGAAACAATTGGAGAGTGGTGGACCATTTGTGATTGATCTCGATTTCCGATACAACATTGAAGTAAAAACCCGACTCCATAACAATGATCACATTGATAATTTCGTTTATGCACTAACGAATGAATTGAATGGAATGTATCAAATGGACGAGGATGTATGCTTTAAGATTTTTGTGATGCAAAAAGAGAATGTAAATCCTTTGGTCGATAAAAAACTAACAAAAGACGGTATCCATATCATGATCGGTCTGAAATCAGATAAATACGCGGCATTATATCTCCGTAATGCTATTCTTAAAAAAATGGAAGCTATTTTTGAGAAAATTCCACTCATCAACACGCTCGATGACGTCTATGATAAAGGCGTTGCGTCGGGTTCAAACCAATGGCAATTGTTCGGCAGTCAAAAGCCGAATCATCAATCATATAAAATCTACAAAATCTACGAAGTTGGATATGATCAAGATGACGATGAATGTATTGTGGACGAATGTGATATCAATGCTTTTGACGTATACGAGAATATCAAAGACTTGTCTGTGCGTAACGTAGGCAATCCACAATTATTCATGAAAACGTCGTTCGTTGGAAAATACGAAGCATTCAAAGGCGCGATTTCGGGAAATCCTTCCACGAGCTCATCTTCTGCTGGGAATTCGGCATTGAGCTCTCACAAAATATACGGTAATGAAAGAGAACTGTTCAAAATGATTGCATCTCCCGAGCAACTGGCTGTCCTTGTTTCGTCGTTTTTGGAAAATATCAATAGCGAAAACTTTGAATTGAAAGAAATCCACAGCTATACACTGGGACTGCCTGCATCGTACTATGGTTCGGGGTCATATAATAATTGGATACGTGTTTGTTGGGCACTTCATAATACACATGAACGTCTATTGCTCTCGTGGATTGCATTTAGTGCCAAAGCTCCCAACTTTTGCTATTCGTCCATTCCCGAACTCATTGAATATTGGGACGGAAGTGATAAGAATTCACAAGGACTATCCAAGAAATCGATCATTTACTGGATCAAAGAAGACAATCCGTCGGAATATAAGAAAATCCACAAAGAAAACGTTTCGCATTATGTAAACCAGATTGTTTACGGAGTGGGTGGTTCAAGCACGAATATTAATGACAATGATGTAAGTGATGATACATTTGCGGCGATTCTCTTTCAGCTATATAAAAACGACTTCATTTGTGCTTCGGTCGAGAAAAATATATGGTATAAATTTATTAGTAATCGTTGGAAAAAAGACGACTCGGGAACATCCCTTCGTGGCAAAATTCAACAGATTAAATCATTGTTGCACGATAAACTGCGCGATTTCGACAGTCTTATATTGAATTCGTGCAATGGTGACGAGAAAGACGATAATCTAGAAAAAAATAAAAAAATACAACGTCGTTTATTGAAAATCATTATGAAAATCGGTAATGCTCCTGTGAAGAAGAACATCATGACAGAAGCCAAACAATTGTTTTATGATTCGGAGTTCATGGGTAATCTCGATAGTAAACCTCACCTACTTGCGTTCAATAATGGTGTGATTGATTTTAATGAAAAGATTTTCCGCAAAGGTCGTCCCGAAGATTACATTTCATTGTCAACAAACATTAATTATATTACACTAAATGATAGTCACACTGCGATTACGACTGCGATTCAAGACTTTATGCGTCAAATTTATCCACAGGCGGATTTATATACTTATATGTGGGAACATCTCGCGTCTTGTATGACAGGATGGAATAAGATGCAAACTGCACAAATGTATATCGGCGATGGTCAGAATGGTAAATCGGCGGTGATCCAGCTAATGTCGATGGTGCTTGGTGATTATAAATACGAAGTTCAGCCCAACTTAATTACGGACAATCGCGTGAAGATTGGTGGTACTGCGCCCGAGATTGTGCAATTGAAAGGACGCCGTATGGTATGTGTCCTAGAACCCAAGAAAAACGATATTTTAAATGAAGGTATCTTTAAACAGTTGACGGCATCGAATGACCCCATTACTGCGCGTGGTCTGTACCAACACGAACCGTTGTGCTTTTATCCTCAGTTTAAATTGGTTATTGCGTCAAATTACCTGATGAACATTCATGCAACGGATCATGGTACATGGAGACGTGTTCGTGCTGTCCCTCATGTTTCGCTGTTTACCGATAATCCAGTACAAGGCGATAGTGAGAAACCGTATCAGTTCAAAAAAGATACGGATATTGGAGATATACAATTCCCAATCTGGAAGGAGGTGATGGCATCACTGCTAATCAATATCGTGTACAAAACGAATGGTCTTGTGACGGATTGTGATATTGTTACATCGAAAAGTAGAGATTATCAAGAATCGCAAGACAGTATCGCGGAGTTCTTGCGCGACAAAGTGGTTAAGAAAATGGGCTCACGTATTACCAAGCAAGATATTTCATCGGAGTTTTCGATTTGGTATCAACAAACATATGGTCGCGGTGGTCCATCGGCTAAGGACCTATATGAATATATGAATAAGAAGTTCGGTCGTGCGCGTAACTCTATGTGGAAAGACATTGAACTTGTTCGCGGCAATAGGCGCGTTTCCGAATCAGATAGCGAGGATTCCGACGAAGGCGAAGAGAACGACGACGAGGACAGTGATGAAATCGACATTGACGAGATGTAAATCCGCCAAATAGACAGTTCAATAATTTATATTATAATTATTCAAAATATAAATTATTTTTTGTATGGTTCTCCCAAAAACAATGCGTTTATGAACCCAAATGTTCCAGACATATATTGTTGCACTGGGTAAATATAAAATGGAAACAAAAACATGCATAAATATAGAAATATTTTAAAATACAACCCTCTCTCGTCTGTTTCGTATGTATATGCGATGTACAATCCTACAATCATTATGTATATATAAAACAATACCTTACTGTTTAACGTCTTCAAAAAGGACAATTGTGTTTCCTGAAACACCGATTTATTGTCATGTGTGGTTTCATTCGCGTCTTTGTTTGTCATTTCGCGCTCGAACATGCGCGTTTCGCCTTCAACTGCATATACGATCTCCATTTGTTTATTTAATAAATCCTCCTTATTCACCGAAATATGTTTTTGAGCATAATCATTTTCGTTTCGTGTTTTGTACAATTCTGCATTAAACCCAGCCAATAGATCATCTTTTCGTGCCTTTGTGATTGCCTTTAATTCACTCTCGCGTTGCTCTTCGCGAAGATCCAGACGATTATTGCGATGCTTTCCTTGTTCTCCGCCTTCCGATGTCCCCTGTATAGTTTGATATAACGCAGTTTCGCTGCGAAACGATTCAATGCCTTCATTTATGCACCCATCAGGGATCGGGAATAACTCACTGCCGTTCGCACCATGCAATTTTCTAAATCCTTTGCAATATTTCGTCATTTCGACTGCATTGATGTCTAATAATCCGTCTCTTGATTTATTTATCGCGACAGAATCTTCGTCTATTAACTTTCCCTCAACTTTCAACTTCGCGGTTTGTTCTTTAATTTTCTTTATTTGGCGACTGGTTACGTAATTGTCTGCTGTTATGTCATTCGTTAAACCTTTTTTGTCACGTTCAGAATCAGTCAGACGATTAATCATTATATTTTGATGTCTACCTGTGCGAACATCATATAATGCATCGTCATTTCCCACTAAATTCAACGATTTGGCATTCGTTCGTAAATATGCCAGCGAATTTAAATCGGGTTTTAATCCAATGGCTAGGTTTTTGTTCAGTTGAACCATCGTCGCGGTTTCGGTATCTCTCGCACGTCTTTCTGCTATTATGCGCCTAATCTTTTTACGCCTCTTTTTCGATCTTTTAAAAAAGGATTCGCGGTGCTTCCCCAACACGGCGAATATTTTATCAAACGTAGTACTATGCTGTTTCTTTTCGAAATTTTCTGCATAATCGTCTATTGGAACATTTCCGTCTTCTTCCTCCTCGTCAATCATTACCTTAAATCTCCATTTTGCGTCTTCATAATCCGATGGAAAACTTTTATTATTGTATTGGATATCATTGTAAAAATCCAATTTACTATTGGGATCAGTTGGGTGAATTCGCAAATATTTATATAGTTCAACAGACAATATAGAGTACGTATTTATTCCAATTTCTCTTACTTCAAATACAGAACCATTATGTAAATCGCCTTCGTCCGATTTATTCAATAGTACTTTTTCATTTTTATCAATAAATATATACGATTTGTGTTTATCGTTATAAAAACTATAATGCTTTCGTGAAGCATCCACAGGGATTACTACAAATATTTCATCATCTTCGTCATACTCGGGAATACTTTTGTCATCTTTCGCGAGTTCTTTTAAATCCTCTTCGTCTAATTCTTCATTATATGGCAAAGCGGACAATTGAGGAAATCTCGTAATCTTTATATTCACATTCATATTTGTCGCAATTAGCTGTATAGTGTCATATTCTTCAAATGGTAACATTGGTATAATTTATTATATGTTGATATATAATAAATTTATATTATTATTTTCTAGTAATCTTTTTCTACGTACACGTACCTAAATACATATTTATACGCCTTTTCTATTAAAATGAAGGAATATTTTTCTATTAGAAATGCAGCAAATGGAAATATAAGCAATACTGTTACAAACATCATTTTGTTTTTCATTTTATATGTGTTGTCGTATACGAATAACATAATCGCATAGACCACTAATAAAAATAAGTAAATGTGTATTAGAAAATTAGAATTGAAATACTCAAATAATTTGGTTTGGTCCTTATAATTATCATTGTTTTTATCGAAAACCAGATTTTGTTCTCCGTCTTTCAATAAAATACTCTCAATGTTGTCCGACTGTTGGTCTATCTCCGTAAACCTCATTTTGTCTTCTCTCAGTGACCTTTCCTTGTAGTCCTGTGCGCTATTACTAATATCAAAAGTATTTGATAAAACATTCGTATGTAACATACTGACTACACCTAAATCACTGTCTATTTTATTTATTCCCGCTTGCAAATATAACTGATTTTGTTCTAATACATTTATGCAAAATTTGCCATCGGCAATTGCTCCACCCCCTAGACTATTTCCTGGAACACCCTTCATTTTATTACATACCGTAACACATTTTTCGAATTTTTTATTGGGGTCGGAGACCAGTCCGTAGGATGGTTCTGTTTGGTCTTTATAATTTTCCGCGGTTTTATTATATCCGTTCAATAGAGCGCCATCATACTCAGTAGACCCCCTGTTTGAAATCCCATTTGCGGTATCAGTACACTCGTTCAAATCTGAAATCAATGCACGATTGTAGTCATTTATATTCGCTTCGTCCACATTTAAATGCGTGGCAAATCCTTCATTTAAATTTTGAAACCCCATTCTGCGTGGACGATTGTTCTGGTAATCTAAATTATTATTTAATTTTGCCGTATTGTCTACCATCGCCTGTGTCGATATTAAATTCTCTTCTTTCGATGCCAACATCGCTTTCTTATCGTCATTCGCCTCATTCGCTTCTGCCTTCTTGTCCCGAGCATTAGTAACCTCCGCGCTATCTTCATCAAAAAACCATTGACTATAATCGCGTCCTTCTCTCATACCATATTTTTTCCAATGACTCTTTGTTTTATCAATCGCTTTTGCGAGGTCAGTGTCTGCACCAAATGCATTTATCAAATCAGGATGTCGGAGTAGCACATTATGTGCTTGACGATTGTTTAAAGCTTGCGGCACGCCCGCGCGTTTAGAAAGTTTTTCGTGTTTTTTTCTAGCTCTGCATCGACTTCTTTTCTTTTTTGATGCGCGCCTACCACATCCACCTTCCGCTTTATATAATGTATAATCGGACCAATCCTTAAAATCATATTTTATATTCTCTAAAATATCACTTAAATATTCCATTTGTATTACTTACTTATAATATAAATACAAAATTATTTACAAATAATGAGCATAGTCCATTGTTTTAATGTCTTGCGCGGGCGCGAACCCAGTAGATGACTCATATAGTGCGGAACTCTTCATTCCAGTGAAACTTTGTTTATGTACGCATCTGTTTTGAGCATCGTCCCAAACTATACCCTCGTGCGCAGAACCGACTTTGCCGTCACCAGGGCAGCAGTCTTGTCCAACACAATCGAGTGATAAACCTAATAAATCGCCGCCCTTAATGTCCGAGCGGCGCTTCGCGCCTTCTTCTTCCGCAGTTCTCGCATCCGCGGGCGCTTTAAGCTTCACTTTATCAAAGTCCATATGGTCGCGGCGACGCATATCCAAGAATGCAAAGTATAACATAAATCCACCCACAGCAAATACGACAACGTATAGCATATCGTATACTGTTTCGGGAATCATTGTCGCTACTTTCGCTAAACGGTTAATAACAATTAACATTACTAACATAATAATAACCACCAATAACATGTATAAATAATGTTTATAGCGTTTGCGATAACTGTTATTTAACCCTTGGAGACGTTTTTGTTGAAACATCGCATCATTGACAGTTTGTTGTTTGGCATCTAAGCGCCCTTGTTCCTGGGAAATAATATGTTGTAAATCGTTTTGATTTTGACGCACATCGGCATATGTATCATATGTATTTTTGCGTTCAAGCTCGATTTCATCCAATATTCCGTTAAGTCTAACCTTTTCTGCACCAACACTGTACGCTACATGGTCAGGGTCGGTCGTTGCCACCGCCTCTGTGTAAATAGGATCACCATTAACCAGTGGTATTTTAGTTGTGTCGGTCTCTGTAATATTGTCCAGTTCAGTATTAATTTTAGTTATGCGATTATCTAATTGTGTTAAATAATGCGAATCGGACATTAAATAATTATATACTATATAAATATTTATTTTCTAAATACCACATAACTCCCGACGCTTAATATCGCCAATGTCAATGCACCCAATGCAAATATTTGCTCATTTTGTTGGATGTATGTATTTGTATCTTCAAGTAATGCGTTTGCTAGACTGTGTTTATCGTCATTGTTGAGCGCTATGTGAGGACCTGTATAATGGTATTTTTTCAAATGGTCAGGCTTTCGTTCGTGTATAGTAAATTCTATATCGACGCTCTTATATTTTGGGTCAGTCACGGGGACATTTTCACGTATACCCGAAATAACAATCGTAGTTTTATCAAGGGTTAAATTTGTGTATTGTACCGTATTGTCATACCCATCGTCCGCATTGGGTATCGTGTCCATTTCAAAAGAAGATGTAATCATTTCTACGTAATATTTTTCGGGGTTTGCTTGAAAATTGGTCAGGGTAATTCCATTACCTTTTGTTGATGTAGATGTTAATGTTCCGCCCATTAAATCATAGGTATACGAACCAGACAGTCCATCTGTTATAATTTTATAGGTGGACGAATTCTCGGTAAGGTCCATCATCTGGTTTGTATACTCACCGTTGTAATTATCAATGTCGGTGTCTAATTGTTCCGTTTGAGCTTGAAGTTTACTGTTCATTGTATCATCTCCTTGGGATTCCCAACGGTTAACAATTTCATTGGAGTATCCTTCTTGTAATGCGGACGGTTGCAATTTATTCATGGTATATAATTAAAACACATATTATATTTTATTTTTTATTATTAAAATTGTTGATAAAAACAATAAAACCGACGGTATTAAAAACATTGAATATTTATGTTCACCATTATCATAATCAAACAATGTTTTGGTAATTGTGTCAAAACTATCTGAACGTTTTTCATGAGAAGACTCGTAATTTGTAAAATGTTCTAAATGTGAATCAAAAGCATTTATATTGTAATTTTGGCGCGTACCTTTCATTTGTATACGTTTTACTTTTAAACTCTCACCACTTTGTAATTGCGAAAATATAAAACGGTATGTATCGTGAGGGTCTGATGGGTTCAAATTATAGGTATGGACTACGTCATCGCCATATTGTATTTTATCGGCCATATGTTCATACAGTACCATTAAATGACGCTCCCAATCGCCGCCGAGAATTGTATTATATAACCCTCTTCCCTTGATTTCAGATAACTTATTGGTGTTTTGCTTCGCATCTTCATATGTATTATAAAAAATATAATCTGTTCCATATACACCTGATACAATATACATATTATGAGCAAAGTCATTCGTTTCGCGTTGTAACGGAGTGACGTGTGAAATATATACATTTAATGTGGTAGTACTAAAACGGTATATATATGGTTTTTTGTAATCGTTGGTTATTTTTCCAATAATCACAGACGGGTCGCTATTGATACTTGTCGCACCGTCGCTAATCATCTTCGCACTATCTATAATTACACTATAATCGCCCATCATTTTCAGCATCTTGTATTCCCCTCCATTATTTTTACCCATAATGTGGCCCGTACGCATATCACCATCGCCATTTATAAATGTTAAAGTCACTTGTGTTAAAAAATACTCTCGGGGTTTTTTGCGAATAGTTTGTATTGAGATGTCTAACCATTCGCCATTGTTGTGTATAGGATTGCTAGAAATATCATATGTTGGATAGAACTCGCCAATTGTTCCCTCGATTTGACTGAAACTAGCAGCTGTTTCCCAAAATGTGTTATCGTTTGCGAAAACATTGGCGGCTAGGTTGTCGTTTTTTTCGCTGGATGTACTCAATGTGTAAATATAATCTTTCGATTTATATGTGTTGTTAGTACTATCAAATGTAACATCACTGGGTATTAAATCTATTATACTCATAAATATAATATATTATGTGATTTATTTCCAAGGTGAAATCATTAATTGTGTCGAATAATGTAATATCCGAGGGATGCGCCTAAAATGGATAAAACGATACCACCGAACATTGTGCGGTCATAACGTTGTTTATTTTCTTGGTAAATCGTATTTTTTTGATGATTTAGTTCAGTCAATTTCATATCCATAGACGAACGTTGTTTGACCACGTCTGTGTGCGTATCGAGTAATGTTTGTTGGTTGGACGAATTGTCTGATTCATATACTTCGAGTCCTTCAACCACACTATTAAATGGTTCAAATAACATTATAAATTATGATGTTATTTTTTTTATACCAGTGAAGATTTATAGTTCGGTAAATGCATAATACGCCAAAGATGTGCCTAAAACAGACATCACTATACCTCCGAACATAGTGCGATCATACCGTTGTTTATTTTCTTGGTAAATCGTATTTTTTTGCTGATTAAGTTCAGCCAATTTCGTGTCCATATTCGAACGTTGTTTGACGACATCCGCGTGCGTTTGGCGCAATGTCTGCTGTTTTGATACTCCACTTGTCGAGGGAGTATCATATAATCTGAGTCCTTCGACCACACTGTTAAATGATTGGTATTTATTAGAGAAACCCTCTGTGTCCATGGTTGCATCTTCTTCTGTTGCGTTGTCAGTATCATCGGTTAACATAAAATTAGAAGGACTATTCTCGCTCATATTACGATTATATACTTCGGATAAATGGTTTGCGTTATCTTGACCGTATTGATACATGTGGAATTTTTTATCGAGTGTTATTTTCAAAGTGGCTTCACTTGGATCATCTAATAATACAGGTTCGATTAAAATTTTATTCGCCATTGTATATGAGGTGGTCATTGTTTGATTCGAAATGGCGGAATCATTGTCAGAAATAAGATTAATTTGGTTTGATGAATTGAATACTCCGCCCGTTGGTATAATATTGATTGTTACGTCTTTCATGGAAAACAATTCATGATGATTTACTTGCACTTTTGCAATAATCTTGTTCGCCATCATGTCTGGAATGATTGCTTCACAACGTAGTTTAGTATTCCCGTCGGGATTATTCGTAATGTCGGCAAACATTGTTCCCAATCGTACATTGTCCGCATCTAAGAACGTAAGATTAACCGTTCTAGTAATCTCGCGCGCAGTTAACTGACTATATCTCGCTTCGTCCTGACGCGAACTGCCTATTTGTTTTGTTTTCCCCTTAATCCACCACGGTTTTCTGAACATTCCTTTACAATAATAACGGTTATTCTTTGCAAAATTGTAAAACTTAATATTTAGCATCTCGCCATAAAAAGAGTTCTTGTTTGCTTCGTCGTTTGATTGTCCAATGTAATTGAAATCACCCACTGTATCATATTTGGGTTTATTGTAGATGTGTCCTATGCGAGCACCATTGATGTCTAATATGTATAATTTCCTGTTTTTATACACTTGGACAATTATCGTGACAGTATGCCAAATGCCATCACGTAAATCGGGGCATTGGGAAAATGTGAAATCGTAATCGTGCCCCGACATGGCTATTTGTCCATTTATTAATCGAATATTGAAAGCTTTATATTTTTCGGCTGTTCCCGTTGCGACGAATGTCATTATTGTATTCGCCTTATTGGTTGTTCTAAAATCAAATTCAATCGTGCGATCGCGGCTACCCTTTACACAAGCAAAAACATTATTGTCGATGCGAAATCCATCACTCGTTGTAGAAAACGGCTTTACTGTGGGGATTTTATAATAAGGAGTTTGAACTACACCATTTGCGAAAGTGCATGTATTGTCGCCACGACTCGTCCATCCATTTTCACGCAGGTTGTCAAGATGTCCTTGTTTAACACGTTTGGTTTTCTGTAAACGGGTTGCTAATATGTTACGTTGGTCTACTGGTACAGATGGGTCAAACATCATCGAACCCACCGATTCGCCAGTAACTAAATCCAAATGTAATCCGTCCTTTGGGCCGATGGTTAAAATCCAATGTTTCAATCGCGTATTCACGCGCGTTCTAAATGTATACACCTCTCCTTCATCGTTATTTATCGTTTTATTAGCCACACCATCCACCTTCAATGGATGTAGTTTATTCCCATCCTCGTCTACGAAATATAATTCTTCGACTTGACTCGTGTGTCTCCATTTACTTGTTGTTGATGGGTGAGTGAATATTAATTTAAATTCTATTTCGGCGTGAATTGGATTGAAATCGAGACGCACTGATACAGGACGTGTTGTTTGGGGTTTCTGTGAATATGTCACGGATGCATCCATCTTTTGCTCGACATTATCTATGATGATTTTTGCTGCACCAAGACGACGACTATCATTTTTGGTAATCTTGAACGAAAATGCGGACAAACTTACTGGATTATTTAATTTCATATCCCCTAAATCCGCAATAGGATAGGAAATCGCACCAGATGTAAGAGGGATAATCGACTGATTAGTTGTCCATTCACTCATATTTTGTTTAATACTGTATTTATTATCGACAGTTACTGTGCCAGCACCCGTTTTCGATATTTCAAACCCATAATTATCATTCATTCTACCCAATGGTTTAATGGCGGCATCTGTCGTTTGCACTTCTCCTGAATTAAACGTAAATGCTGGGATAATATTGAAATTATCTTGACCCAGTTCATTTGTTATTGCTTTTTTTTCTTCATCGTACAGGTGTAATCCAATTGTAGGCATATATTCCATCATATGTAAACATTTTTGAGGAGATATTTCTTCGGGCGATTTAGTTTTATTGTTCTTTGTACAATTACTAATTGTATAATCCGACATTTAATAATAATAATAATAATATAATTTATATTCATATAATTATTTACTGTAATAATGCTTAAATATCAATCCCCCCAAAAATAATGACCCCGCGATTAAATTCACCGTGTTCATGAACTCCTCGTCAAATGACGTCTTTACGTCACTGTATCGCTGCTCAGCCGAGCCATCGCGGTTCATTTTTTCTACATAATCCATCGATTTTTGTTTATTGCGGCACAAGCTAGCATCTAAACACCGTTTAATTATATCTTCATTTGCGATTATCGCGTCGGTATCGCCCAATGTTAAACAATCGCCATAGTTTACTTGACCTTTCTCCATTAGCATATCGTAATGTTCTTTGTAGCTATTACCCCCTAATGATTTTTTCGTATGGTTTGCTTGCGAACCGAGCCATGTCGTATTTGCACTACTATTGACGAGCGAACCATTCGGATCGTCAGTTTGATTCGCTGCATTTATCCAATCTAGGAAATCCTCGGATGTCTCAATTAATGAAGTGCGACCTTTTGATTCTCTATATTTCGTCCACCATTCTTCCTGGTTCGCTTGTCCATTCGCAATCACCTGAATAAAATTGGTCAATCCTTCGCCCGTGTATACATTACACGAACTGTCAGAAGGCATATAATCATTTTCAATAGCGGATACATAAAAAAAACTATATGGGTTGTATTGTTTCAAACTGGGTTTTTCTGTCATTTAATATACTAGTATATTTA
>Ga0308002_1000073_pt1 | contig 39288 bp, 24 predicted proteins | sample Neamet34_FD_203148 | JGI IMG/M metagenome (GOLD analysis project Ga0308002, IMG submission 203148) | Marine microbial communities from water near the shore, Antarctic Ocean - #34 | ecosystem: Environmental > Aquatic > Marine > Unclassified | place: Southern Ocean | collected 2014-06-06
TGTTTTTTTTTAACAGGCACAAGTTAGCAATTATTAAGCCAAAAGGAATAAATTAACATTCATTAACTACCAAAAGTAAATCTTAGTTTTAGTCCAAAACTATTATTTGCGGTATCGTAAGAAGTTGCAACTTCATATTTAGCAACTATTCTGTCGTAAAACAATTGGATATTTACTCTTTCACTAAGGACATAATCAGCAGTAGACTTAATAGAAATATCGGTTCTTCCACTTACACCTTGATGTGTGTTTTCCTCTAAACTTCTAATTGCAGAAACTGATTTACGAATTGAGAAATCTAAGTTTAAATCTAAATTAGAGGAAAAAGTCTTTTTACCATTTGCAGTACTTAAACTAATTTCAAAATCTTCTATTCTATAACCTAATCCAATTGTAAAACTCTGCCCAGACTGTTCCTGTACTTGATTGTTATTTAAGCTTAAGGAAACCTGTCGATCTTTACTATATTCCAAACGAGTAGTAAGACTATTATTCATCGTTAAATCCAATTTAATAAGTGGACTAAACTGCTCATTTATATTTACCGTTTGAATTTGATCTGAATTCAGATAATTATTATTTGCATCAAAATTTTCGGGATTAGATTCTGGAGTTCCGGATCTAGGATTCTCTAATGCATCGTAAAACAAATTGGTATTGTACGAATTTATAGCGTATGTTGAAGTGTATGCATGGGATAAAGACACTGATTTAAAATGTTTTTTCACCCATTTTAAATTTGTTAGGCCATCGTATTTCACGTTCCAGTTTGGGAGTGGTATAGTAGGGAATTTATCTAATGTTTGTGAAGATGCATCTCTTCCAGAATAAGCAGCCATGAAGGCAGGAATTAAAACCTCCTGAGAGTTAGGGCCGTACCCTACAGGATATTCTAGATTATCATTAATAATTTGACCATTATCGGCCGCAACTCTTTTTGCCATTTCCGGACGCATAGTTCTAAACTCGTCGAATGTTTGAGAAGAGTTAATTTCCATTTTTCTAAAGGCAGTATTAATTGCCAAGAAAGACATGGTAAAACTTCCAGTTTCATTTGGGTTTAAATGCTCAAATCTAGGATTCTCTTGTGAACCTGTATTTCTATAGGTTTCAGAAGTATTGGTAGTTTGATTTCTCTGTGCAGTAAGCTTAAATCTCAATTTCTTTACAGGTTCTATAGTAGCTCGGAAATTTAAACGAGAGGTAAACTGAGTTGTGTACTGTTGGTTTAAAAGTGTATCGGTAGAAAGCCACCCATTTTTCACCAAGTTTAAACGAATATCTTTTTGGTCTCCCATTACAAAGCCCCAACCAGGAGCAGAATTTGCCTGAAACATATTATTCTGCCCTAATGCTCCAGTAGAGGGCTTAAATCCAGGAAGCATAGTACCATTACGTTCGTCGTAACTCAAATTTATACTTTGTACCGAAAGTAAGGCTCTAGTAAGATGTTCAAACAACTTAAATTCACGTTTTTCTTCTTCAGCCTCTTCCTCATTCTTGTCATCACTATTTTTGTCGTCTTTTTTATCGTCCTCTATCTTACTAGATTTTTTTTCAGTCTTTTGGTTTCTACCTCCACGTCCTTTCTTTTTAGAAGAGGAAGAATTAATTTTCTTAAAATAAGGAACCTTATTGTAAAGAGACTTTAAATTTAATTGAGCATTAATCTTTTGGTTATTGGTGTTTTGAATAACATTACCCAAATTAATAGAATCGTTTACGGTAGCCATAGACCCTGCAGTCCAGTCGTAAGTCGCATCGTAATTTAAAGATAGTGTTATCCAGTCGGTAAGCGGAAATTTATTAATAGGTACAGTATAACGCACATCAAACTGATGGTGATAGGCTGTTGCTCTACCAAAACTCATAATACTATCTCTTAGAGCATCTCTCTCTATTTGGCTATCGATTTTCCCTTCAGGTTCGTCAACTATAGAACGCGAATTTGTAGAGAAGTTCAGTTTTATACTTCTAGCTAAATCGTATTTTACACTATAATTCTGAGTTATATTAAACATCTTATTGAACATGGTATCTGGTTCAATAATGTTAACTGACGATAGTGCATTTAAACTCGCCAAATTCCTCATTTTAGTTTCAGAATAGCTTTTATTAAAGTCTGTTCTAGCGGAAATTGTTTTAGGTAATAAGTAGAAATTAAAATCTTTAATTAGTCTTAAATACTTCGACTTTTTTAAGAATTTAATTTTCCCAAAAGGCTTGTAATTTTTCGGACTATTATTAAAGTTATACCCAACACCACCATTATGCTCTTGCATAATGCTAAACTCAGTATTTATATTTCTATTAAACACTTCGTTAAAAGAATAACTCAAACTTATATTCTCAATATCGTAGAGTTTATTTTTAGCACCTCCTTTAGCGCCACTCCTACCTGCACGTCCGCCACCTTTGTTTTTTACCGATTTCTTTTTTCCGCTGCCTCTTTCCTTGCGAACATTGGTTAAATTTATAGATCTACGCATTGTGTAGTTTTCTACAATACTGCGCAGCGTATCTTTAGCTCCTTGAGTTTGCTCTGCTGCAATAGAGGCTTGTAATTCTACATCTGGATCAAGAGGATTGAACTGTGGTTTTAGCACTGTTTCTGAAAGGCCAATGTAAAGAGGTATTTTAATGTTTGCCTCTTCAGAAAAAAGTTTTCCTAACTCTATATTTGAGGTAAAATTATATTGTCTGGTTTCTTCAATATTTCTCTCTGTTACACTTTGCTCAAGACTACCAAAACCTACAGAACTAATATTCCCACCTAAACTAATGCTTCCTATGTCTGCCAAACGGGTTTTCATTTGAGCTTTAGCTGCCCATCCACCACGTTCGTCGAAATCGGTTAAGCGCAATTCGTTTATCCATATCTCAGCACACTTATCCAAGCCATCATCTTCAGGATTAAAAGTGGCATCTTGTTCAGGGTTTCTAAGCCCTAACATTATGGTACGAACATTTCCCAAATTTGGATTACCAACAATGGTAATACGTCTAGTGCCATCAGCATAATAATATGGCGTGGTAAAATTAACCGCTACATTACCAGTTCTAATTTCTGTATTTCTAGCAGCTTTAGCCTCCTTTAACTTGTCGAAATTAATTTCGAATTGATTATTCTCTGGCCAAACCTCATCTCTTGCCGAAGCCCCCCAAACGGTTACATCTAAAGGAACTTCGTATTCATAATAATTAGAGCTATAATCGGTTCCTACACGAATAAACACACTTAAATCCTTGTCGGCTAAAGGCTCATCAGGATTCATTTCTTCGGCATGAACAAAGAATTTAATTTTATTATACATCCTCATGTCCATGGTTACATTTTTAAATGCACCACGAGCATCGCCATTGGCTAAATCGCAAATTTTAAAACTCATAGATTGCTCATTGAGTTGTTGTGTAGCCGTTGAACCTAACACACGATCTCTGATTATACCTGGAGGTAAAACATAATTTATAGGATCTCTACGTCCATTTTCTTCTAAGTTTACAACAGAAATATCGAAGGTAGTATTATCGCCTTCGATAGCATCTGGGCGCGCCAAGTTGTTTAAATATTTACGCCATTCTCCACGAACCATATCTAAAGTAGCAAAACGCAAAACTGTAGGATTAGAAAATCCTTTCATAAACATACGCATAAACCGTATGGACTTAAAATCGGGGATTGTTCCAACTTTATACTCAAAATCTCTAATGGGAACTTTAAATTGAATCCAACGTGTGTCATTGTTTGGTCCCGCATTTTCTATAATAGAAGTAATAAAGTTTGATCCTACTTCTTGTAAAGAATCAGGCTTCATGCTTATACGGTATTGGTAATAAGACTCAGACTCACTTAGCGTGTAATCACTATTTATATCTTCTATATCTGGCAATTGTGTATAAGAGGACTGAGAGTCGTTATCCATTGGAGAATTCCCATCTAAACCATTGTATTTTTTGTATCGATCTAGAATTGGTTTCTCTTGAGAGTCGTAATCTGAACCGTAATAAAAATGGTAATTATCTGCCGATGGATCTTTATTTGCTTTTACAAAAGCAGGTGAACCTTCACCAAATTTTTCGGTGATACGATCTAAGTAAGAACTTGTTTCTGAGGTATTAAAAGGAATGAAATTTCGCTCCATTTCATCATCTAAACCATCTAAACCAACATCTTGATTGGCTCTAGCACTTTCGCCACTATTAAAAGCAGTTACCAATGCTTGTACAGAAGGAACTCTCCCCCAAGCTGTGGTATCTATATTATCGTCTCCGCCATTAATAGGCAATCCATTTTCGTAACTCTTTCGTGAATCCTTAAGAATATCTTCTGAAACATTCCCCAAATTAATGTAGAAATCTCCACCAGCATCCAGAGGGTTTTCAATGAAAGGATCCATCATCCAAAATTCTAAGAACTCAATATTTGCGGTTTCAAAATCGTTATTATCAATTTTCCTAACGACTCCACCCCAGCGAGATTCAGGATTTAATAAAGCCCCATCTTCATCTATACCACTCGAAAATTCACCACCTTCAACATCGTAATTATAAGGCCCACGTTCTTCAGGGTAGAACGCTAAATCGAAAGTTCGCAAACGTAATGGTTGTCCATTTGGAATGTCTTTATCTGGAAAAATTTCGTTGATAGAAATCTCACGAACATAGGGAGCTTCTCGATCTTCGTCAGATAAATGACTAGGTGCATAAACGGTTTCTCGTTGAAAATCAGAATTTATAAAATACCACGAAATTAAAGCTCTGTTATACCCATATTGGATATCGTTGCTCAATAAAGCTTCTTCAAATAATTTACCATCCTGTGGTGTACTTGCCAAATTCCAAGTATTGGAGTTTCTTAAATCTATAGGCGATTGGCTATTTTCAAAATCATCTATATAAGCGGTTCCTTCCGCATCTACATTTAAGGTTTTAGAATGACCAGGTATAAATTGAGCAAATTCACCCGATAAAGTAAAATTCGATTTTTCTTTTGTTTCAATTAAAGGCAGCTTATCTATAATGGTAGTTAAGAGTTGAGATTCTGTTTTATATGAGCCGTTAATTCCCCAAATCGTATTCGATATAGGTTCATCGCCCATATTAATTTTAGTAGTTTGAGAACTTTCGGAGAGATTCAACAATGTCGCACTTAACAATAAATCATCGTTAAATTTATAGTCGGCATGCAAGCCTAAATACCGTTTTGTAGTATTTGAATAACCAGAATTATTCTCCAACTTCACATCTATTTGCTGCCCAGAACTTAATATTCCTTCATCAATAATTTTCACTCTACCCAAGTTATAATCTACGGTATAATGAATATTTTCCTCTAAGGCTACACCACCCATAGTTACACTTACCGAACCAGGAGGAATATACATTGCATTTAAAGGTATATCGGCGCCCGAAGAAGATTTATACTGTCCTTTAAGTAAAAACTTATTGAGTTCTGCCAACTGCGATGCAGCTGTTTTTGTGGAATCGTAAAGAGCATCAAAAATATAGGTATCTGTGATTTCTTGGCTTATTTCTGCTTCTTGAAATTTAGATCTAAGGTAAGAACCAAAAGGCTCTACAGCAGGCAAATAAACCCTACCATTGGATTTTTTTATAGTTAAATCTGAAATAAAATCAAACACCCCATTTGCGCCAGGGTCATTATTTTGGTTAAGATTATCAAGATTTAAGGTTTGAATAATAAGTTCGCTACTCAAACCTTCTTCTGGAATATAAGGCAATGGAGTACCCGACTCATCGTCTTGATACATAATTTGCAATTCAAAATCCTCTTCGTTTACTTGGTACGCTCCCAGAGCATAAACGTTCTTCATCATTAAGCGCCACATTGGAAGGCTTACATCTAGAGTTGTAGATCTTAATAATTTCAAAATCAAAACCCCTGGTGAGGCTACATCTGTAGAAAACTCTCCAACTTGGTAGGGTGTTCCGTTGATGGTGTATTGAAAGGAAACTCCTAAAACTTCGTCGGAATTTAAAGATTGATTTAAAGAGATGAACCCTAATTGAGCATTGAAACTATACTCAGAGCTACTTAGCTTTTTTGCGTTTTCTATTTTTTCGTAATCTACAGACTGAACAAAACCTGAACCACTTAACAAAGAGGTAATCTGACTCACTTCTCTTATTGAGGGAGAAGAAGCAACTAAATCGGTAGGATATAAATTATTGTTTCTATTGTCTGGATTATTTACATTTAAAGGCTCGGAGCTAGTAGATAGTGTTTGATTATATACTTGATCTAAGTTTTCCCCTAAATCTTGAAAAGCCAATATATTTCTAACATTAGAAGTATTTCCGGTTTTATTGGTAACCCAAACTTCCAAATTTGTTATGGTAATATTAGAACTCACCAAAGGCATGTTTGCTAGGGCTAAATCGTAGGAATCGTAAAAATACTGAGCTAAAAAGTAGTGCTTATTGGCTTCATAATCGGCTGCAAAAAGCTCAAAATTTGTGGTCTGTGCGCCACCTTCTACCTTTATGGTACTTGTTTCAGATTTCTGTTCTGAGAAAACTGTTGTAAAAGTAGCTTTCCCAAATTGGAATTGTGCTTTTATACCAAATAGACTTTGAGTCCCAGAAATTAACGAACCACTAAGCGGCAAACTTACGTTCCCGAGTTCAATCTTTTTTATGATTTCATCTTCAGTACCTGTATATTCCAATTTCATTTGATTCTCGAAATCAAATTGACTTTTGGTGTCGTAATTTGTACGCAAGGATAACTTGGTTCCGATTTTACCAATTACATTCATTTGAATGCTTTGATCGAAATTAAAGTTAGACTGGTTACGCTGCTTTTCGGTAAGAGATGGGTTTTTAGTTTTGTTTACGTTTCCCGAGAAGGTTAATTCTGCAGAACCTTGCGGACGTATATCAACCGTATTTCCACCAAAAACACGACTAAAAGATTCGCCTCCAATTTGCATTTTGGGTTTCGTACCTGCTATTCCCTGGTCAAATAAATTAGACTGAGCTTTCTCTCTCCAGAATCCTTGAATTTGTTTATTAAACAGCCACTTTTTATATGCTGCATCACTCATAAAACGTGGCCTTGACTGTTGTAAACTACCTATAGAATTACTAAAAGTAAAGTCATTATTCTGTAAATTATATTGAACATTTTGGGTAAAATTACCTGGATTACTAAAAAGCATTTGAGGATAGGGCAAAGCCAAGCTATCATCTTGTGCCTTAACAAGAGTATTGCCAAGAAAACAAATAATAAAAGTAAAAACTATTTTTATAGTCGACTGATTACATTTCACTTACAACTGCTTTAATGCTTGTTTCACCAGGTCTTCTACTACTATTAGAGGGTCTTTCTCTACTAGTTTATCTATAAGCTTGTGAACCGCTTTCATAGGGAAACCTAGAACTTCTAAGGCAGATAACGCTTCCTCTCTATTTCTATTGCCAGACTTACTGGTAATTTCTATATCATCGAATGCTTTGAGCATTTTATCCTTAAGATCAAGGATAATTCTCTGGGCAGTTTTAATTCCAATTCCTTTCACTGATTTTATAAGTGCCACATCTTCGTTAACTATAGCATCACGTATTTCGGCAGATTGCATAGATGATAAAATCACTCTTGCTGTAGAAGCACCAACGCCAGACACTGAAATAAGCATTCTAAAAATCTTGCGTTCTAGGGAATCATAAAAACCATAAAGCGTATGAGAATCTTCTTTTATAGCCAGGTGAGTAAATAGTTTACACGACTCAGACTCCCCAAGCTTTGAAAAAGTATTTAACGATATATTTAACATGTATCCAACTCCATTACACTCTACAACAGCATAGGCAGGATTCAACTCTACTAATTTTCCGTTTATATGGGTAATCATGGTTTGGATAATTTATTATGAGCATCGGCAACAGCCAAAGTGGTCATATTCACAATTTCTTTTACACTTGCACCTAACTGTAGAATATGAATGGTTTTTTTAAGTCCTATTAAAATAGGTCCAATAGTTTCGAAACCAGCCAATTCTTGCATTAGCTTATATGCAATATTCCCAGATTCTAGTGATGGGAATATCATCACATTTACTTGTTTATTAGCTAGGTCAGAGAAAGGGAATTTCTCTGCAAAAGCTTCTTTATTCATTGCGAAATTAGCCTGAACCTCTCCATCAACAGTTAAGTCTGGACGGCGTTTGTGCAAAATACGAACGGCTTCTCTTACTTTTATTGAATTTACATCTTTGGTAGATCCAAAATTAGAATAGGACAACATTGCCATAGTTGGTTTTACTCCAAGACGCATTACTGTATCGGCAGTTAACTCAGCAATATCTGCTAACTGTTCCGCATTAGGATTCACGTTTATAGTAGTATCGGCTATAAAAACAGGTCCTTTTGCAGTCATAAGTACATACAAACCTGCTACACGTTTTACGCCGTCTTCTGTACCAACAATTTGCAAAGCTGGGCGAATTGTTTCTGGGTAATTTCTAGAAAACCCAGAAATCATGGCATCAGCTTCACCAAGTTCAACCATCATAGATCCAAAATAATTACGCTCACGCATAATCTTTCTTGCTTCATGCTGAGAGTAACCATCACGTCTTCGCTTCTCCCATAAAACATCACCAAACTGGTTCAGTTTTTCTTGCATACCATCGGCTTTAGGATCTATAATACTTACCCCTTCAAAGTCGAAACCATGCTCCTTTATTAATGCTTCAATTTTATCTATTCTACCTAATAAAATAGGTTCTCCTATAGCTTCATCTTTTATTATTTGTGCTGCCTTTAAAATATTATAGTGATCGGCTTCAGCAAATACAACTCGTTTAGGATTTAACTTTGCGCGAGTGGTAACATTACGCAATAATTTATTATCTCTACCTATACGTTTATTGAGTGATACTCGATAAGCGTCCCAATCTTCTATTTTATTAGTGGCTACACCAGATTCTATTGCGGCTTTTGCTACTGCAGGAGCTACGCAAGAAATCAATCTTGGATCGTTTGGTTTTGGTATAATATAATCGGATCCAAAAGTAATATTGGTTTCTCCGTAGGTAATATTAACCTCTTCGGGTACTAATTCTTTGGTAAGATTGGCTATCGCTTTTACAGCAGCGATCTTCATTTCCTCGTTAATTTTTGTTGCTCTAACGTCTAATGCTCCTCTAAAAATATAAGGAAAACCTAGAACGTTGTTAACCTGATTTGGGTAATCAGAACGACCAGTCGCAAAAATTATATCCTTTCGAGCAGCCATAGCTTTTTCGTAAGAAATCTCTGGACTTGGGTTTGCCATTGCAAATACAATTGGCTGCGATGCCATAGACTTAACCATAGTAGAACTCACTACATTTCCTTTTGATAAACCTACAAAAACGTCACAGTTTTTCATAGCATCATCAAGATTAGTTAAATCTCTAGCTGAAGCAAATTCTAACTTATGCCCAGACAAATTTTCTCTATCTGTACGGATAACACCTTTACTGTCGCACATAACAATGTTTTCTAGGCGAGCACCGAGAGAAACATATAAGCGAGTACATGAAATAGCTGCAGCACCTGCGCCATTTACTACAATTTTAACCTCGTCTATTTTTTTGTTTACAATTTCGAGTGCATTTAAAAGAGCAGCAGCAGAAATTATTGCTGTTCCGTGCTGATCATCATGCATTACAGGAATATTTAGTTCCTCTTTAAGTCGACGTTCAATTTCAAAACATTCGGGAGCTTTTATATCCTCTAGGTTAATACCTCCAAAAGTTGGAGCTATCGCTTTTACAGTCTTCACAAAAGAATCTACATCGTTTACGTCCATTTCAATATCGAACACATCGATATCTGCATAAATCTTAAACAATAAACCTTTACCCTCCATCACAGGTTTAGAAGCCTCAGGACCTATATCGCCCAATCCTAAAACAGCAGTCCCGTTAGAAATAACAGCAACCAAGTTCCCTTTGGCTGTATATTTATAAACGTCTTCTTTATTTTCTGCTATTTTTAAACACGGCTCAGCCACTCCTGGCGAATACGCAAGCGATAAATCTCTTTGCGAATTAGTGCTTTTTGTAGGCACTACTTCTATCTTTCCGGGTCTTCCTTCAGAGTGAAAATCTAAAGCTTCCTGCTTTCTAACCTTTATCATGGAATGTTTTTCTTATTAACTCACAAACATACAAAACGTAAGCTGCACGTTAAAAGTTAAAGATTGAAATTTAGTGATTTATTCTTGGCATATAATTAGTAATTCTAAGACATCTATGTGATCAAAAAAAGTCTAGCACGATACAATTTACCGAAGTCATTATATAATTATTAGCTTATAGTACTCCATTGCATTTTATTGTGATAAGCACGCATATACTCTTTAGCAATTGGGAGGTTTTCTTCAGAACTCAAATTCGGATCTTTAACTAATACCTCAGCAGCAATTTTTCGAGCATACTGTAAAATTTTAGAATCTTTTACTAAATCCCCAATTTTCAAATCTAAAACCCCACTCTGACGAGTTCCCATAATATCTCCAGGGCCTCTTAATTTTAAATCTACATCGGCAATCTCGAAACCATTCTGCGTTTGCACCATAGTTTTCAAACGAGTCTTTGCATCAGTACTTAATTTTTCACCACTCATGAGGACACAAAAAGATTGTTCTGCACCTCTACCTACTCTACCTCTGAGTTGATGGAGCTGGGATAAGCCAAAACGTTCGGCACTTTCAACAACCATTACAGAAGCATTAGGTACATTCACCCCCACTTCTATTACTGTCGTAGCAACCATAATATGAGTTTCACCCTTAACAAAACGAGCCATTTCAGCTTCTTTATCCTCAGCTTTCATACGGCCATGAACAACAGAAACCTGAAATTGAGGTTTTGGAAAATGACGATTTATACTTTCGTAACCGTCCATCAGATCTTTATAATCTAAGGTTTTACTATCCTCTATAAGAGGATAAACAATGTATACTTGTCTTCCTTTTTCTATTTCTTGTTTTAAGAAATGAAACATTGAAAGCCTATGTTTATCCGTTTTATGAAGTGTTGTAATGGGTTTTCTTCCAGGTGGTAATTCATCAATTAAAGAAATATCTAAATCGCCGTAAACAGACATAGCTAAAGTTCTAGGAATTGGTGTTGCAGTCATTACCAAAATATGTGGGGGTTTACTATTTTTTTTCCACATTTTAGAGCGTTGAGAAACACCAAAACGATGTTGCTCATCTATAACAGCCAAACCTAAATTTTGGTACTTAACCTTGTCTTCTAATAATGCATGTGTCCCAACTAAAATATCTAATCCTCCAGATTCTAAGGCTGAGTGAATTTCTCTTCTACGAGCAACTTTAGTAGAACCCGTTAAAATTGCCATTTTCATACCAATAGATTCCACCATTTCTTGGAGTCCTTGATAATGTTGGTTTGCCAAAATTTCTGTTGGAGCCATTAAACAAGCCTGAAAACCATTGTCTTTTGCTATTAACATAGCCATTAAAGCAACTATAGTTTTTCCGGAACCTACATCACCCTGAACCAAACGATTCATTTGTTTACCTGTAGCTACATCGAGTCTTATTTCTTTGAGAACTCGTTTTTGAGCACCTGTTAACTCAAAGGGTAATTGCTCCTTATAAAATGTATTAAAGTAATTTCCAACTTTAGTAAATGGGTACGATAAATAAGTTTCCTTTTTATGTTGTTTCAGCTTTAACATCGCTAGTTGAATAAAGAAAAACTCTTCAAATTTCAATCTTCTATGTGCCTGAGCTAATAAGGTTTCAGATTCTGGGAAATGAACATTTAGTAAAGCATCGCGTTTAGAAATCAACTTATATTCTTTTCTTATTTCTAAGGATAGCGTTTCGGGGATGTAGGAGATAACTTGCTCCAGGAGTTCATGTACCAACTTAGAAATCCCTTTAGAGTGTAGAGATCTTAAGCCTAACTTTTCTGTAGAAGGGTACACACCTTGCATTGCGGTAACCAAGGACTTTTTATGAGATTCAAGTGTTTCTATTTCAGGATGAGAAATACTAAAAGTAGAATTATACAAAGTGGGTTTTCCAAAAACTACAATCGGTTCACCAATTTTAATACTTTTCTTAACCCATGAAACCCCTTTAAACCACACCAAATCCATAGAATTAGTTTCGTCTTGAAAAGTTGCTTTTAAACGCTTTTTCCGTCCTACTCCTTCCTCATTAATACGAATTATCTTCCCTACAATTTGTACATCTGCCAAATCGGCTTGCAATTGATCAATTTTATAAAAACATGATTTATCTATATATCTAAAAGGATACAACTCCAATAAATCACGGTAACGAAAAATATGTAATTCCTTTTGTAAAATGGCTGCACGTTGTGGCCCAACTCCTTTTAGGAATTCTATGGGTGTTTCGAGCATATGAGGATTTGGAGCCATTATATTAATTTCTTCAAATGTAAGTTTTCAATCTTATAGTTCAAAAAAAACTCAATAGCAATGCAACAATAGATTTTGAAAAGATTTTTAGTAGATTTGGAATTAATATTCCAAACCAATCTATTTCTACTATGGACTTAAAACCCACCCGTATATTTGAACTTGCAGAATACACACGACAGAAATTTAATAAATCTGATGTATTAGCAGGAAAAGAAGATGGCGTTTGGCGCACATACTCAGCTGAAGAATACGTAAACATTACGGACTCTGTAGGTTATGGCCTCTTAAGCCTAGGTATTGACAGGGGCGACAAGGTTGCTATTGTATCGCCTAACAGACCAGAATGGAACTTGGCAGATATGGGGATAAATAAAATAGGGGCTATAAACGTACCTATTTACCCAAACATTACTACTGCAGATTACGAATATATCTTAAACGATTCGGGCGCTAGAATTCTTTTAGTAGGATCGGAAGAGGTATTCGATAAAGTAAAAATGCTTATCGACAAGGTAGAAAGCTTAGAGGCAATTTATGCTTTTGATGAGATTGAAGGTGCGAAAGATTGGCATGAGATTATTGAACAAGGGATAGCAAACCCTCAAGCTTCAAAGATGAAAGCGAATCAGTTAGAAGTAAAATCATCTGATTTATTCACACTTATTTATACCTCAGGTACAACCGGAAACCCAAAAGGAGTTATGTTATCGCACGATAATTTATACTCTCAATTAGTTGGTCTTAAAAACGCCATTCCTTTTGATGAAACGGATAGAGCTATAAGTTTTTTACCGCTATGTCATGTATTCGAAAGAGTAATAGAATATTACTATTTATTTAAAGGCACCTCTATTTACTATGCAGAGAGTATTGAGCTTTTAGGAGAAAACTTAAAAGAAGTTAATCCTACAATTATGCCTACCGTTCCTCGATTACTGGAAAAAGTGTTCGATAAAATTGTAGCCAAAGGCTCGGATCTTACCGGTATAAAAAAAGGGCTTTTCTTTTGGGCTCTAAACTTGGGATTGAGTCACGAATTAGAAGGTAAAAATGGTTGGTGGTATGAATTTCAATTAAAAATAGCCAATAAATTAATTTTCACCAAGTGGAGAGAAGCAGTTGGTGGAAATATAAAATACATCGTTTCTGGTGCCGCGGCATTACAACCACGATTAGCAAGAGTATTTACAGCTGCCCAAATGCCTATTTACGAAGGATATGGATTATCGGAAACCTCACCAGTAATTTCTGTTAACACTACAGAATTAGGTGGAAAAGCCTATGGTACTGTTGGAAAAGTGATGACAGGTGTTGAAGTGAAATTTGGCGACGATGGAGAAATTCTTTGCAAAGGAGCAAACGTGATGATGGGTTATTACAATAAACCAGAATTAACCGCAGAAGTTATCGACAAAGACGGTTGGTTTGCTACAGGAGATATTGGTAAAATGGTTGATGGTGTCTATTTGAAAATTACAGATAGAAAAAAAGAAATTTTCAAAACTTCGGGTGGTAAATACATAGCACCTCAAGTAATGGAAAATAAATACAAAGAATCTCGTATTATAGAACAAGTAATGGTTTTAGGGGAAGGAGAAAAAATGCCAGGTGCATTTATAGTTCCCGAATTCGAAGCTTTAAAAGTATGGTGTAAACTACACAAAATTACATACACCACAAATGCAGAAATGGCTGCACATCCAAAAGTACTTGAAAAATTCGATGCTGAAATTGCACATTATAACGAACAATTTGCTCCTTATGAACAAGTGAAAAAGGTGGTTGTTATGAGGGAATCCTGGACTATTGAAGGCGGTGAACTCACCGCAACTCTTAAACTCAAACGGAAACCAGTTTTGGCTAAGTATCAGAAAGAATACAAAGAGATTTACAATTAAAAAAAACGCCTAAGGGCGTTTTTTTTTGCTCAATACAATTCCTACAAAAAGGTATGCACGCCAAATAACACTTACTTTATTAGGCTTGCATACCTTTTGTTTTGTAGTTTTGGAATTCAAACCTTACAAGCATGTTAGACAAAAGACACATTATAGATTTTAGAATTCGTTGGGCATGGCACAGCATTTCTAGGTTATATAACGACAGAGCAAAAAACCATAACGCAACCACCTCTACAGCCTTTGCTATTCTTAACATAGAAAAAGAAGGTACACTCTCCACTCAGTTAGGACCAAAAATGGGTATGGAATCGAGGAGTTTAACTAGAACATTAAAAGGTATGCTAGACCGTGGTTTTATCAGAAAAAAGATAGACACAAAAGACAAAAGAAAAGTACATTTATTTCTCACTAAAAAAGGAGTAGAATATAGAAAAATAGCCTCAGAAAATGTTAAAGTTTTTAATGAGCGGGTATTTGAAAAAATTACAGAAGAAGAGCTAGAAACCTTTTATAAGGTTATGAATGCTGTTGATGAATCTATTGAAGAATTAAAAAATGAAAAGTAAACAAACACTAAAAAGTGTAGCAGTTATAGGTTCCGGAATAATGGGTTCTAGAATTGCTTGTCACATGGCTAATATTGGCTTGGATGTACTGTTATTAGACATTGCTCCATTTGCATTAAATGCTGCGGAAGAAAAAGCTGGATTGCCTTTAGACCATCCAAAAGTTAAAAACCGTATCGTTAACGATGCCCTTAAAGCTACCCTAAAATCGAAACCTGCTTCTTTATATAAAAAGGATTTCATAAACAGAGTAAGTACAGGAAACTTAACAGACGATTTCGAGAAAATTGGTGATGCCGATTGGATTATTGAAGTGGTCGTTGAGCGTTTAGACATCAAGAAACAAGTTTTTGAGAAGGTTGAAAAATATCGTAAAGCTGGTTCTATTGTCTCAAGTAATACATCTGGTATTCCTATTCATCAAATGCTCGAAGATAGATCGGACGATTTTAAAGAGCACTTTTTAGGAACCCATTTCTTTAATCCTCCACGCTATTTGGAGCTTTTAGAAATTATTCCTACGCCACATACACAACAAGAAATTGTTGATTTCATGATGGATTTCGGAGATCGTCACTTAGGTAAAACAACTGTTTTATGTAAAGACACTCCTGCATTTATTGCCAACCGCGTTGGGGTAGCTGGAATTTTATCGCTATTTCACCTCGTAGAAAAAAGAGGTCTTTCGGTAGAAGCAATCGACAAATTAACAGGACCTATAATTGGTCGTCCAAAATCGGCTACTTTTAGAACTTGCGATGTTGTAGGACTCGACACTTTGGTACACGTAGCCAATGGCTTGTACGAAAACTGTACAGAAGATGAGTCTAGAGAAGATTTTAAACTACCAGCTTACGTACAAACATTATTTAACAATAAATGGTTAGGCGATAAAACCAAACAAGGTTTTTATAAAAAGACCAAAGATGAAAATGGAAAAAAAGTCATTTTATCATTAGACTTAAATTCCTTAGAATACAAGGCACAAGAACGTGTTAAGTTTCCAGCTTTAAGTTCAGCTAAAGAAATTGAAGACTTAAGAAAAAGAATTACCTATTTATACAATAGTAAAGGAGAGGCAGGAGATTTCTACAGAGAAATGTTCAGTGATATTTTTGCTTATGTATCGCATAGAATTCCAGAAATATCTGATGAAACTTACCGTATAGACCAAGCGATGAAAGCTGGTTTTGGTTGGGAACTAGGTCCATTTGAAATTTGGGATGCCATAGGTGTACAAGCGGGATTAGATATAGCTAAAGGTTTAGGAAAAAATATAGCTCCATGGGTAGCAGAAATGATTGCTTCTGGAAATTCTACCTTCTATAAAATTGAGGGTAGCCTAGAATATTACTTCGACTTAGAGCAGAAAAAATACATAGCATTAGAAAACCAAGATGAATTAGTAAACCTCTACGTTCGCAAAAAAGAAAACACCATTTGGAAAAGTGAAGTTGCTTCTTTAATTGACCTAGGCGACGATGTAGTCAACTTAGAATTCCACTCTAAGATGAATTCCGTTGGTGGCGAAACGTTACAAGCAATTCAACATGCAATAGACCTTACAGAAGAAAATTATAAAGGATTGGTTATAGCCAACCAAGCTGCAAATTTCTCTGTAGGAGCAAACCTAGCCATGATCTTTATGATGGCCATAGAACAAGATTACGACGAGTTGGATTTCGCTGTTCGAGCCTTCCAACAAACCACACAAAAAATACGTTACTCCAATATTCCTGTAGTAGTCGCTACTCAAGGGATGACGCTTGGTGGTGGTTGCGAAATTGCCATGCATGCCGATAAAACTCAAGCTGCTGCTGAGACCTATATGGGCTTAGTAGAAATGGGTGTTGGACTTATCCCTGGCGGAGGTGGTTCTAAAGAAATGGCTATGCGTGCTTCGGAAGCTTTTAATAAGGGAGATATAGAAAACCCTCTAGTTAGAGACTTATACCTTAATATAGGAATGGCTAAAGTTTCTACTTCGGCACACGAGGCTATGGACTTAAACTTATTAAGACCCGGAATAGATGCTATTTCAATGAATAAAAAACGCTTGATTGCCGATGCGAAAGCTTCTGTTATAGGAATGGCAGACCAAGGTTATAGAGCCCCATCAAACGAGAAGAAGATTAAGGTTTTAGGGAAACAAATTCTAGGATCTTTCTTAGTGGGAGCAGATTCTATGCACCATTCAGGATTTATTACGGAACACGAAAAACTAATGTCTGAAAAACTAGGTTATGTTATTGCTGGTGGAGACCTCTCCTCGCCTACTTTAGTTAGCGAACAGTACTTACTAGATTTAGAAAGAGAAGCCTTTTTGTCGCTTACTGGAGAACGTAAAACTCTAGAACGTATTGAGCACATGCTTAAAAAAGGTAAACCATTACGCAACTAAGACTCCAAAGATGAAAGCATATATAGTAAAAGGATTTAGAACAGCAGTAGGAAAAGCTCCAAGAGGTATTTTCCGATTTACACGTCCCGACGATTTAGCTGCAGCCACAGTAAAACACTTGGTAGCTGCGATTCCAGAATTAGACGTTAACCGCATAGATGATGTAATAGTAGGAAATGCGACTCCAGAAGCAGAACAAGGGTTAAACATTGGTAGAATGATTTCGCTAATGGGATTAAACACAGACAAAGTTCCGGGAATGACGGTAAATCGTTATTGCTCTTCTGGACTTGAGAGTATCGCTTTGGCTACTGCAAAAATTAATGCAGGTATGGCAGAGTGTATTATTGCTGGTGGAGTAGAAACTATGTCGCCTATACCATTTGGTGGTTGGAAAGTGGTTCCTAATGCATATGTATCAGCAACAAACCCAAGTTGGTACTGGGGTATGGGAAATACAGCAGAAGAAGTAGCTCGTAGATATAAAGTTACAAGAGAGGAGCAAGATGAATTTGCTTTCAACTCTCACAACAAAGCTTTACATGCAATAGATACTGGTCTTTTTAAAGAAGATATCGTTCCTATTGAAGTAGAAGAAATATTTTTGGATCAAGACGAAAAAAGACAAGTTCGCAAGTTTACAGTAGATACTGATGAGGGACCTCGTAGAGGAACTAATATTTCGGCACTAGCTAGACTGCGTCCTGTATTTGCAGCAGGTGGATCTGTAACTGCTGGGAATTCTTCTCAAACTTCTGATGGAGCCGCCTTTGTTATGGTGATGTCAGAAAAAATGGTGAAAGAATTGAACCTAGAGCCTGTAGCACAGTTATTAAGCTATCACGTTGCAGGTTTAGAACCAAGTGTAATGGGAATGGGCCCTTTATATGCCGCTCCTAAAGCATGTGAACAAGCCGGAATAAAACTAAAAGATATACAGCAATTTGAACTAAATGAAGCTTTTGCTTCTCAATCTGTAGCTGTTATGAAAGAATTAGACTTGAATCCGGAAATTGTAAACGTAAATGGTGGAGCAATCGCTCTTGGGCACCCATTAGGATGTACCGGTGCAAAATTATCTGTACAACTATTTAACGAAATGCGTAGAAGAGACCAACGATATGGTATGGTTACAATGTGTGTAGGTACTGGACAAGGTGCAGCAGGAGTTTATGAGTTTTTAAAATAGGAGTTAGGAGTTAGGTAAAATAAAAAAACAACGGAACTCAGAACTGTCAGCTAAAAAAATCAACAAAAGAAATACAATGACTTATTTAAAAGGTGGGGAATTCCTCGTAAAAGATATAGAAGCAAAAGAAGTATTCATCAGAGAGGAATTTGGTGAAGACCAAAAGATGATGCTCGAAGCAACACATGATTTTGTGGAACGTGAAATTCGTCCGAACTTAATGCGTTTTGAAGAGAAGGATTATGCTTTGGTAGAAAATCTAATGAAGCAGGCTGGGGAACTCGGATTATTAGGCGTTAACGTACCCGAAAAATACGAAGGTCTAGGAATGGGCTTTAACACAGGAATGTTAATTTGTGAGGAGATTTCTAGCTTAACAGGATCTATTGCAACCGCTTTTGGAGCACATACCGGAATTGGAACACTTCCAATTTTATTATACGGTAGCGAAGAACAAAAAATGCACTATTTACCCAAATTAGCTTCGGGAGAGTGGATTGCTTGTTACAACCTTACAGAACCCGATGCAGGATCAGATGCCAATGCAGGAAAAACAAAAGCTGTTTTATCTGAGGATGGCGAACACTACGAAATAACCGGACAAAAAATATGGATTTCTAATGCTGGATTTGCAGAAGTATTTATTGTGTTTGCTCGTATTGGAGACGATAAAAATATTACTGGTTTTGTATTCGAAAAAGACCAAGTTGAAGGATTGACATTAAATCCTGAAGAAGCGAAATTAGGAATTCGTTCTTCTTCTACTCGCCAAGTATTTTACAATAATGTAAAAGTGCCTAAATCAGCAATGTTAGGAGAACGAGGCGAAGGATTTAAAATCGCGATGAATGCCTTAAATGTAGGTCGTATAAAGTTAAGTGTTGCCACAACTGGAGCTTCTAAAAAGGTGATTAATTATGCCGTAAATTACGCCAACGAACGCAAACAGTTTAAAACACCTATCGCCTCTTTTGGTGCTATACAGTTTAAGCTTGCCGAAATGGCAATCAAGACTTATGTAGCCGATGCTGGAAACTATAGAGCTGGACAAAATATTGAAGATCATATTGCACGTTTAGAAGCGGAAGGTTTAGATCCACAAGAAGCGAAACTGAAAGGAGTAGAAGAATATTCTATCGAATGTGCCATCCTAAAAGTATTTGGTTCTGAGGTGGTACAATATGTTTCAGATGAAGCCCTACAAGTTTACGGTGGAATGGGATTCTCTGCAGAATCTGAAGTAGAAGCTTGTTATAGAGATGCTCGTATTTCTCGTATTTACGAAGGTACAAACGAAATTAACCGCTTACTCCTTGTTAAGATGATTCTTAAAAAAGGAATGACTGGAGAAATTGATCTTTTCGGACCTGCAAAAGCAGTTGCTAAAGAATTGATGAGTATTCCTTCTTTTGACGCTCCTTCTTCAGAGTTGTTTGTTGAAGAAAAAAAGGTATTGAAAAACCTTAAAAAATCTATTCTGATGATTGCGGGTACTGCAGCACAAAAACTAGGCGATAAATTAGCTTTAGAACAAGAGGTAATGATGAATATATCGGATATGATTATTCAAACCTATATGTTAGAATCTACGCTGCTTAAAACTGAAAAGTTGATTGCTAAAGACGGAAGAGTAGCACACGAAGACAAGATTTCTATAAGTATTAGCTTTATGCATACTGCCGTAGAAGAAGTTCGCAAAAATGGGAAAGAAGCCCTTTATGCAATTCTTGAAGGCGATGAGCAAAAGATGTTATTAATGGGATTGAAACGCTTTACTAAAGTACAGCCTACCAATCTTAAAGAACACCGTAGAGCAATTGCTAAAAAATTGATTGAAGCAAATACTTATTGTTTTGATTAATTGAATATTACGTTAAAAACGATATACTAAGAAGCCCAAAAGGGCTTCTTTTTTTTTATATTTATTTTAGGTGTAATAATTGTAAGTTAAAACCCGAACCCATAAAACAAACACCTTATGAAAAATCTACTTTATTTATCCGCTATACTATTAAGTATTACTTTCAGCTCTTGCGAAGAGGAAGAGTCTACTTGTATAATGACTGCAGATACTGTTGAAGGCTCCTGGAGTATGACTGATGCCATGCTCGGTTGGGGAGGTTCTCAGACATTTGAAATGAATGAGTTAATTTGGACATTCGACAACAATCAACTGCTTGTATCTTTTGAAGATTCGCTAGAACTTAATTCTAATATTCCATACAGCTCAGTTAACAATGGCAGCTTCAATTATACAGCAAACGACAGCACAATTGTTATAAATGAGGATAGTTATAACTTAATGGTAAATGAAACTGAACTAATCATAGATCAGAACCCATGGTCTGATGGGATACAGCTGACTTTTATAAGAAACTAGACAAAAAAAGAGCCTCAATTGAGGCTCTTTTTTTTACTTATTTTCATCAAACCATAAAGAGAAATGAATTTCATACAATCCAATATTTAAACAATACTACTCATCAAAATGCATATTTATAAGATGAGCAATATATTCTCTATGTACTTTGGATACTTCGTTAGTAAATACTGCCGATTCAGCAGTTTTCAAAATCGAGTTTAGCTGACTATAAACTTGAGCTTTTACCTGAGAACTAGCACCTCTATCTTTACCTACACGAATTAATCTGTTTATATATTCCACTTGTAAATTCTGACGGAAACTATTTACCTCTTTGTTTTTATCAGCTTTAAACATCGCATTGTTCAAGTCGTTAAAATAAGCTGAAAGCTCATATTCGTTACCATACAAACTCGTATTTACCAAACGATTTAATACACTACGGTGCAATAATTGCCCTAAAATCATTCTTTGAATACTTAATACTCGTTCATGAATTTTAGGATCTTCGCCTCTATAAGGTGTATTAAAACCTCTACGTTGTTGCTGTAAATAAGGATACAAAGCTTCTGCATTCGCAAAGGCATTTGGAGCAAATGCGTAGGTACTCAATGCACTTATAGCTGCTTTTTGATCTTGCACAGAAACAGGCGTAAAAGGCTTAGAGTCGGTATCTTGTCCAACCATTGCACGATTTACTCTTACACCAGCAATCTGACGACTTATAATTTTTAGGGAAGTAGCATATTGTCCTGTAAGTGTATAATACGAATTGAGAAGCTCTTGATGAGAATCACCTTCTTTTCGATACTTATCTAAGATATTTGGAAAAATGGTATTCACCAATTTAATTCTATCTATAGCATACAAAACCGGTTCCGAAGTCAAATCGTAAATCATCGCATCAGGATCCATTCCTTTTCCTGTACCACGCATATCATCCGCATCATTTGCGAAACCGTGCTCATGTTTGGTGCTTTCATTTAAAATAGAATTCAATTCTTTTTCATCTACTTCGGAATAAGCAAAACGAATTGCCCAATGATCGTAAGGTCCAGGAATAGTATCGTAATACAAACCTTGGTTTTCTGGTTTTAAACTAAAGTTGATGGAAGGGTATTCCATAACAGAAGAACAAAGCCCTTTTTCATAAGTAGTTTCTTTGTTCAAAATTTCTTTATAGGTCAATAAATTAGAACCTTTAAAATTGTGATTCAAACCTAAAGTATGTCCGACTTCGTGAAGTACCAATCTACGTAAAGACTCTCTAATTAAAGTTTCTTTACTTGCTTCTGAAAGTTCCATCGCATCAACGGCACTTTGTGCAAATAAATTATTAGACTGCATCAACGCGGAAGCAGAACAATAATGCTCATCCATTGGGTTTTCTTCATCTAAAAACAAAGCATTGTGTTCAAAAAGTTCGCCTTGCTGAATTCTTTTAGTGATATACACCCATTCCAACATAATATCTGCACCTAAGATTTCTCCTGTTTTAGGATTCACAAAACTAGGCCCGTAACCACCAAAAGGTGGTTTTGGTGAAGAAGTCCAACGCAATACATTATAGCGAATATCTCCAGCATCCCATTCGGCATCGTCTGGTTGAATTTTTACTTGAACGGCATTTTTAAAACCTGCACTTTCAAATGCCAGACTCCAAGACTCTACACCTTCTTTTATTAAAGACCTCAAGGCTACAGGTGTCGTATTTTCAATCCAATAAACCAATGGGTTTTCTGGTTCGGAGATAGTTTGATGTGGGTGTTTTTTAACTAAATCCCAACGATGAACTAAATCTCTATAATTAATAGCATCCGTTGTAGTCATATCGTTTACTGTAGTGGTAAAAAAGCCTACACGAGGATCATCAAAACGAGGTTCAAAATTATTATCTGGCATTTGTATTAAAGAATGTTGAACCAATACATTTACATAACGAGAGTCAGCAACAGCAGAACTCCCATTCTTTTTTGGCAATGCATTATCGTAAGAGTATTGAACAATAATATCCGTATTTTCTGGGTAATTTTTAAGCTTGTGGTATTTTGTCTTTGTTTTACTTAGTTTCCCTATTTGAAAGCCTCTAAACCCAGGACGTGTAGCTCTTTTTATCTGTTGAAGTGTTTCTGTTAAGAATATTTTGTCTGCATCAACCAAAAATTTAGTACTGTCTTTACTTGTAACGAGTATTGCTTCGCTAACTAAAACAGGATTATTAATATTAGCATCCGCAGAGCGAGATAATGCACTCTCTTCATCAAAATAATATTGAGTATTTTCTTGAATAAACTCTATTCTATCGTAGTATTTTTGAATTTTAAAAACTTTAGAACTTCTAAAGTTTCCTCTAAAAAACCCTGCATCAGTAACACCATTTTCAATATAAGAAAAATGAATGTACTCTTTATTTAACTGATCTTCAGTTACCTCCAAAAATAACTTACCTTTAACTTTATCACGGTATAGCGTAAAAAGACCTTCAATTTTTTCGGTGTTTTTAATCTTTTGCTTGTACTTGTCTTTAACAGATTTCTTTTTTGGAGTCTCTGTTTTATCTTTCTTCTTAAATATTTGAGCTTCTACAGGTTGAGACACACTAGCAAGTGTGAATAGTATTCCAAAGCAATAAATCCATTTTTTCATGGCAATAATTTTAAATTTGAATTTCAAAGATAATCCTTCAGTGCAATAATCATACATTTTTAAGTGTTAGTTGTTCAATTAATTTAACAAGAGGAATAGGCCATTACCTTAAATGTTTTGCATTTACATCAGTCTATTAATTATCTTTGTCTCATGAAAATTGAAACGCACCAATTAGCCAACGGAATACGTATTATCCACCACTCCGTAAACAGCGATGTTGCTCACTGTGGAATTATGATTAATACGGGCTCTAGAGATGAATCTGCCACCGAACAAGGTATGGCTCATTTTATAGAACACGCACTTTTTAAGGGCACAAAAAAGCGGAAGGCTTTTCATATTCTAAGTCGGTTAGAAGATGTTGGTGGCGAATTAAATGCATACACCACTAAAGAGGAAACCTGGTATTATTCTACTTTCATGAAAGAATATTACGAGCGTTCTATTGAATTATTGAGTGATATCGTTTTCCAATCTACCTTACCCGAAAAGGAATTAGACAAAGAGAAAGATGTGATAATGGATGAAATCCATTCTTATTTAGACAGTCCTTCTGAAGCTATTTTTGATGATTTCGAAGAGTTAATTTACAAGGGACATCCAATAGGAAGTAATATATTAGGGACTAAAGAAACGCTTGAAAACTTTAACTCTAAAATAGCAAAAAACTATATTAAAGAGCATTACAATACCGACGAAATAATAGTAAGTTCGGTTGGAAATATAGATTTCACCAAATTAGTTAAGATTGCAGAAAAACATTTAGCACACATACCAACAAACCTAAGAGAGGGAATTCGATTGGAAATTAATGAGTATCAAATACGAGAATTACGTGTAAAAAAAGATATCGTTCAAGCACATTGTATTATAGGGAACAGAGCTTACAGTGCACATAACCCAAAGGCGAGAACGCTTATTTTACTTTCAAATTTATTGGGTGGTCCTGGAATGAATTCTAGATTAAATTTAGGGATTAGAGAGAAATATGGATTTACTTACACCATAGAATCCAACTATACCACCTACTGCGACACTGGGCTTTGGAGTATTTATTTCGGAACCGAACCGCAAAGTGTACAAAAAACCTTAAAGCTTATTTTTAAGGAATTGAAAAAATTAAGAGAGGTTAAACTAGGACCTCAGCAGCTTCAAAAAGCTAAACAACAATTAATTGGACAATTGGCAATTGCCCAAGAAAACAACTGCAACCTCATGCAGACTATCGCTAAGAGCTACCAAGCTTTTGGAGATGTGGAAAGTGTAGAAGAAGCCAAAAACAAAATAGTAGCAATTACAGCAGAAGAGCTTCAAGAAGTCGCACAAGAAATATTCGACGAAAAATTACTGAGTACCATTATCTACGAACCCAAAGAAATGTAAATGGAATTCATCTCAAAAAAACTAGACAATTACTGTAAGGAACACACAAGTTATGCCTGTGATGTTTTAGAAGAATTGAATAGAGAAACACATACTTCGGTCTTAAATCCTCGTATGATTTCGGGGAATTTACAAGGACAGTTTTTAACGATGCTAAGTAGAATGATGCGACCTAAATGTATTTTAGAGATCGGTACATACACTGGTTATTCGGCTATTTGCTTGGCTAAGGGTTTGCCAATAGATGGTGTTTTACACACTATAGATGTGAATGAAGAGTTGGAAGAAATGAATACTCGTTACTTTAAAAAAGCAGGTTTCGAACACCAAGTAGTCCAACATATTGGCGATGCTAGTAAACTCATTTCTAGTTTGGACTTAAACATCGATTTGGCTTTTATTGATGCCGACAAAAAGAACTACCCCCTTTATTTTGACCTACTTATAGACAAAATGAATCCTGGAGGATGGATTGTTGCTGACAACGTTTTATGGTCTGGTAAAGTACTAGAAGAAGTGAATCCTAATGACAAAGCTACCTTAGCTCTTTTAGAATACAACCGCAAAGTACAAGAAGATCCTAGAGTAGAAAATCTACTACTCCCACTTAGAGATGGTTTGATGATTTGCCGTAAAAAAGAATAATTTTTGCAATCAATTTATTTGCACTAAATTGAAACAAATATTTATTTTGAAAAAACTACTCCTATTTTTTGTATTCATCTGCTTTAGTATATCTACTTACGCCACTCATTTAATAGGTGGCGAAATGACTTACAATTGCTTAGGCGATAATCTTTACGAAATAACATTAATCATGTATGTTGACTGTGGCCCTAGTAATACTACAGGAATTACTTTTGACGCTACCGGAACTATATCTATATACAATAGTGCTAATGTTTTAGTAACTGAAGTTACTATTTCCGATGCAGATCAAATTGAATTGAGCGATGAAACCGTTGGAACCGACTGCTTAGAACTACCTGCAGATTTATGTATTTTGAGAGGTATTTACACCGTTCAAGTAGAATTACCTCCTATTCTGGGAGGTTATCAATTGGCTTATCAACGTTGTTGTAGAAATCCTTCTATAATTAATATTGTTACACCCGATTTATTTGGGAATACCTATACAACCAACATTCCAGGTTCTGAATTAATTTCCGATTGCAACAGCAGTCCTTCTTTTATTGCATACCCACCTTTAGCACTTTGCTTAGGAGATGATGTGAATGTAAATCTTTCGGCTACAGACTTAGACAACGACTCTTTAGTATATTCGCTCACAACTCCCATTCATGGAGCAGATGACACTAATCCTACACAAATAACACCACCACCTTTTACTCTTATTCCCTGGGCGGCAGGATATTCTGCCAGCTACCCAATAGATTCAGATCCTGCTATAGAAATCAATGTAAATTCTGGCTTTATTACAGGAACTCCAACTCAAATGGGGATGTATATTATAGGCGTACAAGTTGATGAATATAGAGATGGTGTATTGATAAATTCTATAGTTAGAGATTTTAGATTTATGGTAGTTGATTGTAATATTACCACAGCTTCAAGTCCTTTATCAGATTGGATTTGCAATGGCCTAACAGTAAACTTCTCCAACCTAAGTGCAAATGCAACTACTTATTTGTGGGAGTTTGGAGTAGGTTCTGCAACAGCTACAGACTTTGAACCGAACTACACATATCCAAATACGGGAGACTATACAGTTACTTTAATAGCGAATCCAAATACAGTTTGTGCGGATACAAATACAGTTTCCTTTTCTTTAATCACAGAGCTTAACCCCATATTTACAAATCCAGATCCGCAATGTTTAGATAATAATTCTTTTTCTTTCGTAGGTGAAGGATTAATTCCTGATGGTGCATTTGTTAATTGGGATTTTGGGGCAAGTGCAAATCCAATAAATTCGAATTCTCTTAATCCCAGTAATATTACATTTTCATCGGTTGGAACCTATCCAGTAACTTTTAACGTTCAGTACGAAGAATGCGATGAAACCTATACAGCGAATATAGAGATTTTTGAAGAAGATATATTTCCAGAAATCCCTTCTTTAGCTGCTCAATGTTTAGAGGGTAATTCATTTAATTTCTCGGCACTAGGCATTTATCCGTCTGGATCGTCCTTCAATTGGGATTTTGGTTCGAATGCAAGTCCTCAATATTCGAGTGAACAAAACCCCAACGCTATAATATTCGCTACAATTGGAACTCAAAGTATTTCATTAAATGTATTATTTAACAGCTGTGAAAACGGAACACAAAGCTCCATTGAAATAACGGACATAATACCTATAGAAATTCAAAGTTCTCCAACAGAAGGCTGTGAACCGTTTACTGTGGAGTTTGAAAATCAATTACCTGCAGGTGATTATACCTACAATTGGGATTTAGACAATGGAATTACATCTACATTAGCTAATCCTCAAAATACCTATATGGAGGGTGTTTACAATATTTCTTTAAATATTATAGACCTAAACACATTATGCGAAGGAAGTTTGTATTTAAACAATTACATAAGTGTGTTGCCACAACCAATTTCTGGATTTAGTATTAATTCGGATAGCTTAATATATGGCGATCCAGTGCTAGTAACTAATTATGCCCAGTATGGGGACTCTTATTTATACGAATTTAGTTCGGGTAAAACAAGTACGGAGGAAGAGCCCGAATACATAATCCCTTCTATAGGGGATTTTACTATTTGGCAATTTGTGAGCAACGAATATGAATGTCTAGACTCATCAAGTGTAAATGTAAATATAGAGTTCTACCACACATTTTGGGTACCAAATGTATTTACGCCAAATGGAAATTCCACAAATGATTATTTTTTCCCAGTTTACTATAATGTTGAAAGTTATAGCATGCAGATTTTTGACCGATGGGGGAAAATGGTTTTCGATAAGGATGGAGAACACCCGGAATGGGATGGCCTAAATTACAAATCGGGTATAGAAGTAAAAAGTGACAACTATGTGTACCTAATAAATTACAAAACCATTGAAGAAATCACCTACCAGATTCGAGGAGTAGTTACGCTTATTCGCTAAGTGGAATAGTAATTACTTTTGTTCCAGATCCATTCGGAAAACTAATACCTAATAAACTAGAAATCGTAGAGGCTATTTCTGTAATAGCAAATTTTTCTGAAGTTTTCCCTGCTTGTACTTTCCATCCATACCAAATTAAAGGAACATGTTGGTCGTAGGTATATCCTGAACCATGTGTTGTTCCAGTGTGAGAATATTCAATCCATGCAGGATTCAGAACTAATAATACATCTCCAGACCGTTTTTGATTGTATCCTTTTTGTAAGGAAGCTAAGGGGCCAGAAGTGAACTCACTATTTTCTAAAGTTCTACCACACACGGCTTTTTGAACGCCATCGTAACGCAACATAAAATCGGCAGCTTGTTGCTGAACCTCTTCTAAACTTAAGTACTTCTCAAAGATCAATTCTCTGTTTAAAAATATCTGTGCGTTTCCGTAAGTCTTTACCCAATCGCCAAAACCATAAATATTTTGTAAAAATTGTTTCAACTCTTTTATCGGCTCCTCAGCTTCAAAATAACCAGCCTGCACCTTTCTATCTTTCAAATAAGAAGGGGTCCTTACAGCTCCATGATCTGCGGTAAGAAAAACCAATACATTTTCTTTACCAATATTCTCATCTAAATAAGTCAAAAACGTTTCAATATCCCTATCGAGTCTTAAATAAGTGTCTTGTGTTTCCTTAGAGTCAGCTCCAAATTGATGACCTACATAATCGGTGGAAGAAAAACTAACCGCTAATAGATCGGTAAATTCATCCTGTCCTAAATGCTCCCCTTCTATAGCAGCAATAGCCATGTCTGTGGTAAGAGAATTCCCGAATGGTGTAGATTTAATTAAACCTTTACCATTCAACGCTACTAAACTTGGTAAGTCGTGTGGAAACTTCGGGTATTTCTCGCCGTTAAAAGCCTCTTCGTAAACACTGTTGTCAACTAAACTCTCATCGTATAATTTAGCATTTAACAGTAAGTCCCACTTCTCAGAAAGGTAAGCCTCACAATGGTTATTTTTATTAAATTTCTGAGCCCATTTTGGTAATCGAAGCCCATAGTAAGAACTAGAAACAAAATCGCCAGTTTCAGAATCCAACCAAAAAGCAAAATCGCCCATATGCCCAGCAGGTAAAACAGCAGAACGATCTTTTAAGGCAACACCAATAACCTTAGATTTATTCATGGTAAACAAGCGTAATTCGTCTCCAAAAGTAGTGTTCAACATTTTTGAAGGCGACATCATCCCTGATTCATTATCCGCACCAATAGTTTTCATCTCTGCATCAGAAACACAATAGCTGTATTCTTCCGTTTTTTTATCGTACCAAGTATTCGCAATTATACCATGACTACTAGGTGTAGCTCCTGTATAAATTGAAGCATGACCTGGACCTGTATAAGTAGGAATATAGTTGTAATTAGTATTATTACAGTTGTAACCTTCAGCAACTAAACGTTTAAATCCGCCTTCAGAAAACTCATCCCAATAACGATTTATATAATCAAATCTCATTTGATCGACTACTAAGCCAACCACTAATTTTGGTTGCTCTACTTGAGCCATTAAACTAATGTGGAGTGATAAAAATAGAGCAATAAAAAGTCTCATATTATTGGTTTTTATAAAGGATATAAAGAATAAATAAACAGCATAAAATACTTAATAAAACATTGGCTACTGCCATAAAAGTCTGTCCGTTTTTAAGCATTTCGAAAGTCTCGAAACTAAAGGTAGAAAAAGTACTAAATCCACCACAAAACCCGGTTACGACAAAGAGTTTCCAAGTATTACTTAAACCAAACTTATCTTGAAAAAAGTACACAAAAGAAGCTAAAATCAAGGTGCTAAATAGGTTTGAAAAAAGTGTGGCGTAAGCAAATGTAGAAGCTAGATACGTTGTACTAAGTTTCCCTAATCCATAACGGCATAAACTTCCTAAGCCACCTCCAATAAATATTGCAACTAAATTCATAAAGCTAAATTATACTTTTCCTTGATTTTCTTCGCAACAAACCAAAGTATTTTAGCCATTACAATTCCTAAAATAGCACCGCCTATAATATCAAGTGGATAATGCTTACCAACATACACACGACTATAAGCTACAAGTAAAGCCCAGAAATAAAGGAGATACGGCAAATATTTACGTTCTGAAAAGAGGGAAGAAACAATAGCTGCAAGGGCAAAAAAGTTTGCAGCGTGAGAAGATACAAACCCATACAAGCCTCCTTTTGAAACTAATAAGCGAATAGAATCTGCTAACTCTGGCTCATGACTAGGACGCAATCTCATAAACACATTCTTAAAAGCATGTACAGAAGTTAAATCTGCCAAACTCACCACAATAAGTATGAGAACTAAGCCTTGCCAAAAAGAGTTTCGGTATTTTTTTATCAGCAAAATAATAATAAATAAAAAAAGAGGAATTGCTGATTTTGTACTGGAGATAAAAACAAAAAAAGAATCAAAAGTTTTTGTTCCTGCACCATTTAGCAGCAAGAAAAACTCTTGATCTAATTGTACTAATTTATTAAGCATTCAGCTGTTGCCAGATTAAATCCTTTAATTCCATTAGACCCTGTTGAGCTACGGAAGAAAAGAATACTGTTTTAACTCCCTCGGGAAGAGTTTTAGCAACTTCTGCCTGTAGTTCTTCGTCTAACATATCGGATTTAGAAATCGCTAACAAGCGATCTTTATGCAATAATTCTGGATTGTATATTTCTAATTCATTTAAGAGAATTTCGTATTCCTTAGCAATATCATCGGCATCTGCAGGCACTAAGAACAGAAGCGTAGAATTACGTTCTATATGTCTCAGAAAACGCAGACCTAAACCTTTACCCTCACTTGCTCCTTCAATAATCCCCGGAATATCGGCCATTACAAAAGAACGATTATCGCGGTATGCTACAATTCCTAAATTTGGAACTAGTGTAGTAAAAGCGTAATCAGCAATCTTTGGTTTAGCCGCAGAAATCACAGACAATAAAGTTGATTTCCCAGCATTAGGAAAACCTACCAAACCAACATCGGCAAGTACTTTAAGTTCGAGAACATTCCATCCCTCTTCACCTTCGGTCCCTGGTTGAGCATAACGTGGAGTTTGACGAACAGAATTCTTAAACCAAGAATTCCCTCTACCACCAAGACCACCCTTACGGATGATTATTTCTTCACCATGATCGGTAACCTCAAAAATAATTTCTTGCGTTTCGGCATCACGAACAACAGTACCTAGAGGAACATCGATGTATTCATCACTTCCGTCGTCTCCAAAACTATTGTTTGAAGAACCACCTCCACCTCTACCACCTTTAACGTGTCTTTTGTACTTCAGGTGAAGTAAAGTCCACATTTGATTGTTTCCACGAAGGTATATATTACCACCACGTCCACCATCGCCACCATCGGGGCCACCTTTAGCAGTTAGTCGCGAGCGATGAAGGTGTACAGAACCTGCGCCACCATGACCGGCAGCACAATGAATCTTTACATAATCGACAAAATTGGATCCGTTTACAGCCATTTTATTAAACTAGAGCGTCTATTTCTTTACATAGGCTATTGGTAATTGATTCTATAGAACCAACTCCTTTAACACCTACAAATTTATTTTGAGCAGTATAATAGTCTTTCAAGATTGCAGTTTCGTTTGTGTAAACTTGAATTCTATTTTTTATTATTTCTGGGTTTTGATCGTCTGCTCTACCGCTAGACTTTCCTCTTTCCAAAAGACGAGAAAGGAGTTCTTGTTCTTCTACTTCAAGAGCTAACATAGCCAAAATTGCAGTCCCTTTAGAACTTAAAAAAGCATCTAAGGCTTCAGCCTGAGCATTGGTTCTAGGAAATCCATCAAATATAAAACCTTTAGCCTCTGTATTAGAGTTCACTTCGGCTTCTAACATTCCAATCGTAACCTCGTCTGGTACAAGAGCACCTCTTTCGATATACGACTTAGCTAATTTCCCTAAATCAGTACCTTCTTTCATATTGTAACGGAAAATATCTCCGGTAGAAAGGTGTACTAAATTGTACTTATCAATTAATAGGGCAGACTGAGTTCCTTTTCCTGCACCTGGAGGTCCAAATAAAACTAAATTTAGCATACATTTTTTTTAGGCTTTCGCCAATTGATAAACGTTTTTCAAATTCCGACCAAAACCATTATAGTCTAAGCCATAACCGACAATAAAATCATTTGGGATTTCAAAACCAACAAAGTCAATTTCCCTATTCCCTTTATAGGCTTTAGGTTTAAAAAACAAACTTGCAATTTGCCATTCTAAACCTTGAACCTTAAAGATTTCATCAATCTTTAAAAGTGTTCCGCCAGTATCTACAATATCTTCTAATACGATAATTGCTTCCTCTTTAGAAACATCTTTTAAACCAATCAACTCTCTTACTTTCCCTGTACTTACCATACCATCATATGAACTCAATTTCACAAATGATATTTTACAATCGCCAGGATAAGCGCGGAGTAAATCGGATGCAAATACAAAAGAGCCATTTAGGATTGCAACAAAATGAGGCGTTTTTCCGTTCATCTCAACAAAAATATCGTGTGCCATTACAGCTACACGCTCTTTCAAGGTGTCTTCTTCGAGATAAATTTCAAAGTCCAAATCGTGAACCCTTAGCTTTTTCATACGGCGCAAAAATACAAATTAATGAAGGATAATAAGATGCACAGAGCTTAGATTTAAAATTTAAACCATATTCCTTGCTTTACATCCCATTATTAGGGGATTAAATTTACTTTTTAAACTTTTCTTCGTACAATCTTACCCAATCAGGAATAGTCATTTTAGTAACTAATTCAGTCAGTAATTCGTAAGGAATATCATCCATTTTCTTAAAACGAATACAGCTTTTTCCCATATCTAATTTGCGCTTACAATGTTTAGGATATTCACCAACAAACCAATCGTATAATTTTTGATTGGCATAAATACCCATATGGTAAAAAGCAATGAAATTCTTTTGGGAGGCGATATTCATAAACGGCAATGGCAAAGAAGGGTCGCAATGATACCCAGCAGGATACAGTGAATGAGGAACTACATACCCAATCATGCCATAAGATATTTCTTCGGCAAAGCCTTCAGGGGTATTCTCTTGAATAAGAGACCTAAGTTTAGAAATGACTATTGCTCTTTCTTCTGGTAGTTGAGAGACATAATCATTTGGACTTGTTGCAGTATATTTCATAAATTCTTCTTCAGTAATCTCAAAAGAGAGATTATCTTACCAACAGTTTTTGGTAAACTGATTGACCTCCCGTTTTCACCTCTACTATATACAAACCTGAGTTCAACATCCCTCTATCTAAGGTATACTCAAAACCACCAACGAAATCATTCAACACCCTTTTACCTTGTAAATCGTAAATACATAGTGATTCCATTTCAGTTGAACTCTTGATATTTGTAAACGCTAGCATTGGATTTGGCATAATATCAAGACTCTTAAGATCAGGCAATTCTTCTACCTCTAGTAAACCATCAATAGTATATTGCTTAAAGAAATCCCAAATTACTTCAGAAGCTATAATATCATAATTGGTTACTACTCCAGGTAAAGCTAAAGCAGCTCCCGGCCACGTATGACCACCATTATTAATTCTATAGTGTTCAACAGAGGAACCGTTATCGCCACCAGAATACTTAAAGTGAGTTACGGTAGAAAGGTCTGTTAATGAAATATCTTCCATTTCTTCCTCAAATTCTAAAGTACAATTATTGTGATTTACCCAAAAATCTAGCACCGCCTCGGTAGCAATCATAGACTGAAAACTACCAGCATTACTCGCGCCATTATAAGGGACTGTAGCATCAGCAGTACCATGAATTTCTAAAATGGGAATACTTCGAGTAGGATTACAATTGTCAAAAATATCATTATTCATGGTACCTGTAACAGATGCAATAGCTGCAATTTTATCCGTCATTTCGCAAGCGGAATAATAACTCATAAATCCACCGTTAGACATCCCACACATATAAACACGATCTGGGTTTATATTATAATTCTCTATCATGGTGTCTATAAGAGCTTCTAAATAGCCTAAGTCATTTACGTTTTCTTCTAATATTTCAGAATTCCAAAAAGTAGCTCCAAATTGATCGGTAGTCCCGTCGGGGAAAACTACTACAAAATTATTTTCTTCTGCAACATTAGCCATACTACTATAAAATAGTTGCTCAAAAGAATTCGAGGTATAGCCATGTAAATTTAAAACCAATGGCAGGTTATCTTCCATGTTGGTTGGTAAAAAGAGCATATGCGTTCTATTCAACCCTTCAAATTCAATGGCTTGATTAATAACTTGAGCATTAGATAAAAAGGAGATTAATACTAAGGAGTAGGAAATTATTTTTACTTTCATAACTGTGTTTAATTTTTTACTAAATTAAATATTTAATTTTATAACGAGAATTAATGATTCCTTAATTAAATAACACTAAAACAGTAAATAAATATCATGAACAAGCAATAAAAACTGTTTACAACTTTTGTAATATAAAGTTGCCGTTTACTCAAAACAATACAATCTATTAACTAATATTGTTACTGAAAATAGGTGTACAATTTTAAGCAGACTAAGATGAAGCTGAAAACAATTTCTACACCACTCCCACAAACCACCACACAACCAATCAATTTCTCTAAAGCATCATTTTCGTTTGAAGAAGTTCTCGCGAGCTCTTTAGCGTACTTTAATGATGATGAACTCGCCGCTACAACATGGATGAATAAGTACGCCATGAAAAATAAAAGCGGGGAATTTATGGAACAAGATCCAGATGCCATGCATAGGCGTATGGCGAAAGAATTTTCTAGAATTGAGGGAAAATACGCCAAAAACCCTATTCTTAACAATGAAAATTTATCGGATTATGGGCAGCGCAGAAAGCAGTTAAGCGAGAAAAATATATATTCCTTATTCAAAGAGTTTGCGCACATTATTCCACAGGGAAGCGTAATGGCTTCATTAGGAAACAAACACGTTCTCGCTTCACTTTCCAACTGTGTTGTTATGCCGGAAGTGCACGATTCTTATGGAGGTATATTTCAAACAGATCAGCAGCTAGCTCAATTGTTTAAACGTAGATGTGGTGTAGGAATTGACCTTTCTAGCCTCCGCCCAAAGGGCTTGAATGTAGCTAATGCAGCAGGAACAACATCGGGAGCCATTTCTTTTATGGAACGTTTTTCAAATACTACCCGCGAAGTAGCACAAAATGGAAGACGTGGTGCATTGATGCTCACCATGGATATTGCACATCCAGATATTATGGAGTTCATAACCATAAAACAAGATTTGACTAAAGTAACGGGCGCTAATATTTCTATTAGACTTTCTGATGAGTTTATGAATGCCGTTGATGCTAACACTACTTACACTCATAGATGGCCAATTGAAGCCGAGAAACCATTAATTGAGAAAACTATTAATGCTAAGGAATTATGGGATACAATTATAAATTGTGCTCATGCAACTGCCGAACCAGGATTGATTTTTTGGGATAGACAACACAACTACTCAACCTCATCAATTTACCCTGGATTTAAAAACACTTCTACAAACCCTTGTTCAGAAATTGCAATGCAGGGAGGGGATAGCTGTAGGCTTATTGCCCTTAACTTATTTAGTTATGTGAAAGAACCCTTTACAAAAAAAGCTTCTTTTAATTATAGTTTATTTTACAAAGACACCTACGAAGCTCAAAGGTTAATGGACGATTTGGTGGATTTAGAACTTGAAGCTATAGAACGCATTTTAGCGAAAGTAAACTTAGACCCAGAGCCAAGTGAAATTAAAAAAACTGAAATCGATACATGGAAATTACTTTATAATACTGGAAAAAAAGGGAGACGAACGGGCTTAGGTTTTACCGCTTTAGCAGATACAATTGCTGCACTTGGTTTTGCTTTTGATGCAGACGAAGCGCTCGTGGAGGTTGAATCGATAATGAAAGTAAAATGTGAAGCTGAGTTTGATTCTTCAATAGATATGGCCATTGAAAGAGGTCGATTTGAAGTGTTTGACAAGCAATACGAGGAGAAATCTGAATTTGTTACAATGCTAAAAGAAGAATTTCCTGCGCTCCACAAAAGAATGTTAAAGTACGGAAGAAGAAATATTTCTATCAGTACAGTAGCCCCAACAGGTAGCTTAAGTATGTTAGCGCAAACATCTTCTGGAATAGAACCCGTATTCTTACTTTCGTATAAACGTAGAAGGAAAGTAAATCCAGATGACCCAAGTGCAAGTATCGATTTTATTGACGATTTGGGAGATGAATGGCAAGAATTTCCTGTTTATCATCATAAATTTAAACAATGGATGGATATTACAGGTTTGAAAGACGCTAAACTCAGCCCCTATTACAAGGCTACTGCATCAGAAATTGATTGGAAAAAGCGCATTAAAATGCAAGCTATCGTGCAAAAATATGTAACGCATTCAATAAGCTCTACAGTAAATTTACCATCCGAAACTAGCCTAAAGAGAGTAAGTGATATTTACATGCATTCGTGGAAAAATGGACTGAAAGGGGTTACCGTTTACAGAGATGGCTCTAGGGCTGGAGTGTTAGTTTCTACAAATACCGAAAAGAAAGACCTCGGTAGTATTACAGAAAACCATGCACCTAGCAGACCGAAAAAGATTGAAGCTAAAATTATTCGTTTCCAAAATGAATACGAAAAATGGATGGCAGTTGTAGGCTTGCTTAATGGTAAACCATATGAGATTTTCACTGGAAAAACTGAAGACTCTTTCTTTATTCCTAAAAATGTTGATAGTGGCTGGATCATCAAAAATAAAAATGATGATGGGAGCTCTCGTTATGATTTTCAATTTGCTGATAAAGAAAACTACAAAATCACTTTCGAAGGACTGTCTAGGTCCTTTAATAAAGAATTTTGGAATTACGCTAAACTAATTTCTGGAGTTTTGCGACATGGAATGCCTCTTCACTACGCCGTAGAATTAGTTTCGAATTTGCATTTGTATGATGAAAACATTAACACTTGGAAAAATGGGATTGTTAGAGCCTTAAAAACATTTATTCCGAATGGAACTAAGGTAACCGACAAAACCTGTGGGGAATGTAGTTCTGAGAGTCTTGTTTACGAAGAAGGTTGTTTAAAATGTGTCAACTGCGGATTTTCTAAATGTGGCTGATATTCAATAATAAAAGAAGGCTAAAGCCTTCTTTTATTGTTTTTATTTACGACTTGTGTATGCATCGTCTAAGTCTTTAAGATAATGTAATCCTATATTCTCTTTTCTGCTAAGCGCTTGTTCAATAATAAGCTTAGATACTGTTAGCATATTTGCATATTCTAAGGTAGCTACATCAATACTCGATTTTGTTTCGAAGGATGAAAAAGCCTTTTCTAGTGCACTTATTTTTACCAGAGCACTTACTAAACCTTTAGTCGATTTAACAATATTTACATTCGCCGACATAATTTGTTTTACCTTCTCTTTTAAGACCTTTAAACTATGGGCTGGGATGTACACATAAAATTTATCTGGCAAATAAATTGATGTTTTTTGCCTCCTGTTATTTATGATATAAATAAAACAAAACTCAGCATAAGCCATACCTTCAAGCAAAGAATTAGAAGCCAGCCTATTGGAGCCATGTAAGCCTGTATTAGCACATTCGCCACAAGCCAAAAGTCCTTTTATAGAAGTTAATCCATTTCTATCGACCTCTACACCACCACATAAATAATGAGCTGCAGGAACAACAGGAATAGAATCTATTGCCAAGTCTAAGCCTTCAGATTTACATTTTTGACTTATTTTAGGGAAGTGTTTTTCGAAAGATTTTATATCTAAATGTGCAACCTCTAAATTTACAAAAGGAAGTTTCGTTGCTTGCAATTCAAATGCAATAGCTCTGGCTACAATATCTCTTGGTGCTAGCGAAGCTCTAAAGTCATACTTAGCACAAAAATCATTTCCGTGAGCACTTTTAAGTAAGCCGCCGAAACCTCTTACGGCCTCAGAAATTAAAAATGCAGGACTATCTTTACTCCATAATGCCGTAGGATGAAATTGAACAAATTCCATTCCGCTAACCTTAGCTCCAGCTCTATATGCCATTGCTATTCCGTCGCCAGTAGCAACAACAGGATTAGTAGTTTTTTCGTAAACCTGCCCTATACCACCTGTAGCCAATAAGGTATAAGAGGCGGTTACAGTTTGAACATTTTGTTTTAACTCATCTACAATTAATGCACCAATACATTCGCAATTATGCATTAGTAAATCTATTGCAAAACGATTGTAGTGCAAGTGGATAGATTTAAATGAATTCGCTTTTCTAAGTAAGGTTTTCTCAATTTCTAAGCCAGTACTATCTTTAGAATGAAGAATCCTATGCTCAGAATGACCTCCTTCCTTAGCTAAATTAAAACTCCCATTTTCATTTTTATCAAATTGAGTACCCCAATTTATGAGCGATTTAATTTGTTTGGGTGCTTCCTTAACAACACGATTTACAATTTCTTTATTAGGTAATCCACCACCACAACTTATAGTATCTTCAATGTGTTTGTCAAAAGAATCTTCTAAGGAATTTAAAACGGCAGCAATACCACCCTGAGCATATTTAGTATTACTTTCTTCAAGCTCTGCCTTAGAAAAAATATCGATTTGTATTTCTTCTCCCAAGTCCGAGTAATATTCAGCAACTTTTATTGCAAAGGTTAAACCTGCAATCCCTGAACCTAAAACCAATATATCTGTCTCCAAAATCTTAATTTAATGCTAACATAGAACGAAGTGCTTTTTCTGCCTTTAGCCTCAAATTTTCAGGAACTTCAATTTGTGGACTTTCATTTTTCATACATTCATAAATTTTCTGAAGTGTATTCATTTTCATGTACGGGCACTCACTACAGGCACAGGTATTGTTCTCGACTATTGGAGCTGGAATAAATAGCTTGTCAGGATTTTGAGCTTTCATTTTGTGTAAAATCCCAACCTCAGTTGCTACAATAAAAGTAGTAGCAGGATCAGATTCCACAAAATTCAATAATGCAGCAGTTGAGCCAATAAATTCTGCCATTTGAAGAATTTGACTGGTGCTTTCGGGATGCGCTATAATTTTCGCTAATGGATGCTTTTGTTTTAAGGCTACAATTTTATCTTTAGAAAACTCTACATGCACTTCACAAGCTCCATCCCACAAGATCATATTTCTTTGTGTTTTTTTGGCTACGTAAGCTCCCAAGTTGGCATCTGGTACAAAAATAATTTCTTCAGACATGGGAATAGATTCTACTACCTTGATA
>Ga0308002_1000084_pt1 | contig 36909 bp, 36 predicted proteins | sample Neamet34_FD_203148 | JGI IMG/M metagenome (GOLD analysis project Ga0308002, IMG submission 203148) | Marine microbial communities from water near the shore, Antarctic Ocean - #34 | ecosystem: Environmental > Aquatic > Marine > Unclassified | place: Southern Ocean | collected 2014-06-06
GATTATTGGTGGGGTAACATCTTCATTAATATTAACAGTATACCTTGTGCCTGTTGTGTATTACGTGGTGGATTCGATAAAAGAAAAGTTTGAAAACAAATCAGAAATAGAATTAAAGGAAGAGTAAGTTTAAAATTTAGGTAACAGTAAAAAAAACTTTTGTTTGGGAGTGTACTAATTAATACTTCAAAATAAAAAGTCATAAATTAACTCACCTTTTTGCTTGGGGTGGGTTAGTTTTATTACTGTGTGATGGAATTGGTTGAGGTTTTTTATCTCTATAGTGTAAAGAATATAGTCTGTTTTAAATTGAAAATAGACTAACTAAAAAAACTAAAAAAATGAAACAAATTATATTAACGATTACTTTATTATCAGCACAGTTAATGTTGTTTTCTTTTAGTCTGACAAAAGAACCTACTACTCATACTTTAACAGTAAAAGTGTTAGACTTAAGAAACTCAAATGGAGTTGTTCAGTTTACTTTGTATAATAAAGACGGTTCAATACCTGATGAGAATTTTGAAAGTTATTACCGTCAATTGAATTCTAAAATAAATAATGAGTCTTCAATTATACGTTTTTATAATTTGCCATTAGGGAAATATGCAATTAATATCTTACATGATGAAAATAAAAATGGACTAATAGAAAAAGGATGGATTTTTCCAATAGAAGGTATTGGCTTTTCAAACTTTAATTCGATTGGCTTCTCAAATAGACCAAGTTTTAAAAAAGCTAGTTTTAATTTTAAAGGCAATACTACAAAAACGGTAAAGGTAATTTATATGTAAACTAGGTTTACACATTATATTTAATAAAACGACTAAAACAATACGTATGAATATTAAAAAAGCATTTAAAAAATTAACTACTTATCATCATTTTTTTGTATTTTTAATTATTTTAACACTAATTAAAATTGCCAATGTATTTATTACAAGTGGTTTTGAAAAAGGAATTTATTTTGCAGGTTTAGGAGTAGGATTAATTGTTATTTCAACAGTTTTACATTTACTGTTTAGCAAGTTATTTGATAAAAACAAGAGTTATTTAAATTCAATAATTAGTACCCTTTTAATTGTTTTAATGTTGTCTCATGCAGACCCTGAACCAGTAAGAGGTGTATTGGTGATTTTACTTTTATATGTAGCAAAATTCTTTGTTAAATATAAAAAACAAAATATATTTAACCCTGTAGTTTTTACAATTGGTATTATAACACTTTTAGCATTATTTGTTCCATTTTTAGGTATTCCGCCAATGGATTTTACTGGAATTGATATTCGTTTTCCAATCATGGGATATCAAGTGCCTTTGACGTTACTACCAATTACATTAGCTTTAGTAATTAATGTAAACCGAATCAGAAAATATCCATTAGCGTTTAGCTACATTATAAGCTCATTACTATTAGGTTTTGTAATTGGTTCATATGAAAATGATATTTTCTCATATCTTATAATAATAATGTTTGTTGGAGCTGCAGTTATAATTGAGCCTAAAACATCACCGTTAAAACAAAAACATCAAATTATTTATGGTGTATGTGTAGCAGTTTTAATAAGTGGATTGTCGATTATTAGTGTACCAAATTCAATTATAATTGGTTTATTAATTTCCAATCTTGCGTACTTTATCTACGTTCAAAAAATAAATAAAATCAAAAAATAATAAGGTTTTTTAGCAATTTTTAAACAGTGACATTTATCACAACAATAGTTGTTAGTAATTACTAACTTTAACTTATAATAAAAATAATGGTATCATTGAGTTTTGGGGTGATGATTTTTATGAATTTATCATGTAAAAAAAAAGGAAAGTTTGACTTAAGAAGTAATAGAAGGTTTTTAAGAGAAGGGGATAAATTTGCAAGAGATATTTATTTATATTTGATAAATATGGAGAATAGATATTTGCAAATATTATAATATCTGATAATGAAAGTTATGGGGATTAATTAGAAAATAGAAATAAAAGTAAATAAAACATGATAAAAACTATTAAAATAGGATTGGTTTTGACTTTGTCATTAAGTTTTAATCTGTCAGCACAAGAGGAGTTTAATGTGGAAATTGAACCATTTTTAATAACAAATTCTCCAGCTATACATTCTTATTCACTTGGACAAACAACGGATGAGAAATGGGTTATTGTTGGCGGAAGAATGGATGGCTTACATGAGAGACAGCCTAATAATGCTTTTCAAGAGAACGATAATAACAAAAACGTGTTTGTGGTTAACCCAGTTTCAAATCAAACACATCATGCGAGTTTAAGTGTTTTACCAATCTCAATTTATGAGCAGTTACAGTCTACGAATCAAGAGTTTTACCAACGTGGTAATACGCTTTATATTATTGGTGGTTATGGTTATAGTGCTACAGAGAATGAGCATTTAACTTATGCAAATTTAACAGCTATTGATGTAGATGGTTTGTCAAATGCCGTGATTTCAGGAACAACAATAGTACCTTTTTTTAGACAAATACAAGATAGTATATTTGCTGTTACTGGTGGTCAAATTGGTTATTTAGACAGTGTGTTTTATTTAGCAGGAGGGCAATACTTTGAAGGAAGATATAATCCAATGGGACCGTCTAATGGACCAGGATTCATTCAGGAATATACTGATGAGGTAAGACAGTTTAAAATTAGTGATGATGGAGCTAGTATGTCTGTTTATCAGTATTCAGAATTTCATGACCAAGCTAACCTTCATAGACGTGATTATAATATGTCACCGCAAATATTCCCAAATGGTGATAAAGGATTCACAATGTTTAGTGGTGTATTTGACGCAAATGATTTGCCCTTTTTAAATTCAGTTGATGTAACTGAATCAAATTATACTGTGAATAATAATTTTACTCAATATTTAAGTCAATATCACAGTGCTAAAATTCCTGTTTTTGATGTGAATAATACAGTAATGCATACTTTGTTTTTTGGTGGGATGAGTCAATATACATTAGATGTAACTAACAATTTAGTGCAAGATGATGATGTTCCTTTTGTAAAAACTATTAGTAAAGTAACAAGATTAATTGATGGTAGTATGCAAGAGGTTAAATTAAATATAGAAATGCCTACTTTACTTGGAGCGGGTGCTGAATTTATTCCATTAAAAAGTTCAGGTTATTATATAGATGATGAGATATTAGATATTAATGCAATTCCAAACCCAAAGACACTTATCGGATATATAGTTGGTGGTATTGAAAGTACTTTGCCAAATATATTTTTCATTAATGATGGTACACAAAGTAGTGCGAGTAATGTTGTATTTAAAGTATTCATTAATAAATCAACTGTTGGTTTACATGAACAAGTACTTGATGGTGATAAGATTTTTAACTTAAAACTATATCCAAATCCAATTGTTAACGTAGTAAATGTTGAGTTTTTTGTTCCCGATAATAATCCTGTTTCAATGAAAATATTTAATATGCTAGGACAAACAGTTCATGAAGAAAATTTCGAGAATAAAATTGGTAAACAACAAATTATAATTGATTTTAAAGAGGTGTCTATCGGAAGTTATACCGTTAAAATTATAGGGACAAATTACAATTATGAAGAAACATTTATAAAAAAATAAATTATGATAAACATTAAAAATATTAGTATAGCTTCTACTTTGTTGCTAGCTGTTTCTTGTTCAAATCAAGATAATAAGTCAATAGAAAACTTAATTGATGATACTGTCGTTCAATTGAATGGTGAGGAGTTAATGAAAACAAATTGTTTAATTTGTCATGGGAATGGGAGTTCACATGATGATATATTAGGACCACCAATGAAAGGTGTTAAGCATCATTATTTAGAAGGTGGGATGACAGAGCAAGCGTTTATTGACGCTATAACTAATTGGGTGGCTGAACCAAAACAAGAAAATTCTAGAATGTTAGGTGCAATTGAAAAATTTAAAATAATGCCTAAGTTGGAATACAAAACAGAAGAGGTTAAAGCAATTGCTGCATATATTTTTAATAATAATATGTCAACGCCTATTTGGTTTGACAAACATGTAGAAGAAGAACATTCTACTTATTCTATAGAAGGTTTAATGTTAAATGATGGTAAAAAGTGGTTAACAGATAAAGAAACATCAATTGGTTTTAAAAAGATGTTAGATTTAGTTAATGTGTTTAACGAAAACTCAAACCATACACTTTCAGATTATAATGAATTTGGAAATAATATGGATGAAATTAAAGGTGATGTGTTAAGTAAATGTACAATGACTGGTGTAGGACATGATCATTTACATACACTATTGATACCATTGATAAGAAAAATTAATGGAATAAAGGAAGTCGGTGATGTAGATAAGGCAAATGAAATATACGCAAACATTAAACTTAATGTTGAGCTGTATGATGAGTTTTTTATGTTTTAAATAATTAGCTTAAAATATCAAGTATAAAAAAACGTGACCTAAATTAGATCACGTTTTTTTATAAAATATTTTATTTATACTGACAGTATTGTCTTAAGCCAATAATATAATTATCTATAGATTATCTTCTTTGAACCATTCTACAAAACTGTTCGCAGTTTCTTGAAGCTTGGCATATCTTAATGTAATATGTGCAGGTAAATTTGGTGTAATACGATCTACCATGTCTTTTAACATGTTTTCTGCTGTAGGTTGATACTCACATAGCATCATTTTAGAAAAACCATTTTCTACTTTGGCGTAATCAGCATGAGGTGTATTGGCATTTAAAAGTAGGCAATGGTCAAAGTCATTAATAACTTCTTTTTTAACAATCTTTTTTAAATCACCAAAATCGATTATCATTCCATTTTTCACATTTTCTATATCGTTAATTACTTCACCACTAATAGATACAGTAAGTAGATATGAATGACCGTGAATGTTTTTACATTTACCATCATAGTTCCATAAAGCATGGGCAGTTTCGAAATCGAAAATTTTTGTTACTCTTAAATTCATAATAATTTTTTAAGTGGGTATTAAAACACTGATTTTTCTGCAAATTTAAGTATTAAAATAGTAACATAAAAAAAAGAGCTAACTTATTTCTAAGTTAGCTCTTAAATTAATATAAATTTATTAGAATTTAGTAAGCTCTTTCGTTAGAACCTTCCATATAATTCATAAATGCTTTATTTACAACTTTATTCCCTCCAGGAGTAGGGTAGTTACCTGTAAAATACCAATCACCTTTATGATTTGGACAAGCTATGTGTAGGTTTTCAATCGATTGATAAATTATTTTAACACCAGCTTTAATTCCTTTGGGTGTCAGCATTTCCGATACTTTATCTGATATTTGCTCAGCCGTAAATGGTTTATATACCTCTTTCACAAAATTAACAATTTGTTCCTTTGGTAAGAACTCTTGAGCCTTACATTTTTTGTAAACATCTTCAAGAATACTTTCTTTACCGTTATCTTTAAGTAATTCAACAGTAGCAGCAAAAGCAATAAAATCACCCATTTTTGCCATGTCAATACCATAACAATCAGGATATCTTATTTGAGGAGCACTTGATAGTATCACAATCTTTTTAGGATTTAATCTATCCAATATTCTTAATATAGACTTTTTAAGAGTTGTACCTCTTACAATTGAATCATCAATAATAACAAGGTTATCTTTGTTTTCATTAACAGTTCCATAAGTAATATCATAAACGTGAGCTACTAAATCATCTCGTCCATCATCTTGCGTAATAAATGTTCTAAGTTTAGTATCTTTAATTGCAATTTTTTCAATTCGAGTTCTTCTTAATAAAATGTCTTTTAATTCAGTATCAGAAAGGTTTTTATTGTTTCTAATTAAATCAAATTTCACTTCATTTTGATAATCTTCTAAACCTTTTACCATACCGTAAAAAGAAGTTTCGGCTGTATTTGGAATAAAAGAGAAAACAGAATTGTCAACATCTTTATTAATAACATCTAATAATTGAGGAATCATTAGTTTTCCTAATTCTTGACGTTCCTTATAAATGTCTTCATCTCCTGATCTAGAAAAATAGATTCTTTCAAATGAACATTGTAATTCTTCTTTTGGTTCATTAATCATTACTTCAGACACAGTAGCATCTTTTTTAATAATTAAAGCATGTCCTGGTTTGATTTCTTTAATGTTGTCGCTTTTTATATTAAAAGCTGTTTGAATTACAGGTCTTTCAGATGTAACAACTACTATTTCATCATCTTCATACCAAAAAGCAGGTCTAATTCCATTAGGATCTCTTAAAATAAATGCATCACCATGTCCTAGCATACCTGCCATAACATATCCACCATCCCAAACTGCAGATGATTTTTGTAAAATATCAGTTATATTTATAGATTGTGAAATCTTATTATAAATATCTCTATTTGAAAGTCCATTAGGTTTAAACTCATTGTATAATTTCTCATTTTCAACATCTAAGAAATGACCAATTTTTTCCATTACTGTAATGGTGTCACTACTTTGTTTTGGATGTTGACCTAATTTAACCAACGCTTTGAATAGTTCATCATTGTTAGTTAGATTAAAATTCCCAGCAACAATTAAGTTTCTAGTCATCCAGTTTGATTGTCTCAAAAATGGGTGACAACTTTCAATACTATTTCTTCCAAAAGTACCATAACGTAAATGACCAAGAAAAACTTCACCAGTAAAACCAGCATTTTTCTTTAAATAGTTAGTGTCTTTTAATAGTTCAGGATTTTCTTGTGCAATTGCGTCAAATCTTGAATTAATTTTACCAAAAATATCTTGAATTGGTTTTGGATCAATAGATCTAACTCTACTTATGTATCTTTCACCCGGCTCCATGTCAAGTTTAATGTTAGCTATACCAGCACCATCTTGTCCACGGTTGTGTTGCTTTTCCATTAATAAATACATTTTATTTAATCCGTAAAATGCACTACCGTATTTTTTGAGGTAAAAATCAACTGGCTTTTTTAATCTTAAAAATGCTATTCCGCATTCATGTTGTATTGCGTCACTCATTGTTATTATATAAATAATAGTTAGGTTTGCAAAAGTAGATAAATGAACTGATTAATTAGCAATTATATTTCTATTAATGTAAATTTTAATAATTATTGAAAATAAAGTTTGTTATTCTGAATAGAGTTCGTACATTTGCATCCCGATTTTGGGACAAATTATAGTAACTTAAAAGATTAATATTGTGGATACATTAAGCTACAAAACGATTTCAGGTAACAAAGAAACGGCTAACAAGAAATGGTTAGTTGTGGATGCTGAAGGTGAAACTCTTGGTAGATTAGCTAGTAAAATAGCTTTTATGATCAGAGGGAAACATAAAACGAATTTTACTCCTCATGCTGACTGTGGTGATTACGTAATAGTAATCAATGCAGAGAAAGTACACCTTTCAGGAAACAAGTGGGAAGATAAGATTTATATGCGTCACACTGGTTACCCAGGAGGTCAAAGAACTCTTACTGCAAGAGAATTAATGGCAAAAAGACCAATCAGATTGGTTGAGAAAGCCGTAAAAGGGATGTTACCTAAAGGAAAATTAGGATCATTATTATACAAAAACTTAAAGGTTTATGTAGGTACTGAACATGAGCATGTTGCTCAAGCACCTGAAAAAGTAAATTTAGAGAAAATTTTAAACAAGCAATAAAACATGAGTGTAATTAACACATTAGGAAGAAGAAAAACTTCTGTTGCTAGAGTTTATCTTTCAGAAGGAACTGGGATTATTACAGTTAACAAAAAAGATTTAAACGAGTATTTCTCAACTGAAGTATTATTAGGAAAGGTTAAACAACCGTTCGAAATTACTGAGAATGTTGATAAGTATGACGTTAAAGTCAATGTTAGAGGTGGTGGTATCAACGGTCAAGCTGAAGCAATTAGACTTGGTATTTCAAAAGCATTAGTAGAAATTAATGCAGAATGGAAACCAGCTTTAAAAGCGGAAGGTTTAATGACTAGAGACCCAAGAATGGTTGAAAGAAAAAAACCTGGACAGAAAAAAGCGAGAAAGAAATTTCAATTCTCGAAAAGATAATATATCTTCTATCCCGATTGGTTTAGCATCTAAATTGTTAAGACTACTTAAGGTACTACTTAATGATTGCTTTCCAACAAACAGGAAAATAAAGTAAAGAACGTGAACCGTTCCGAATAAATACTGAATATAATTCAGTTCGGAGCTAAAAAAAGTTAAAGAAAATGGCAAGAGCGACATTTGAAGAATTATTAGAAGCTGGTGTACATTTTGGTCACCTTAAAAGAAAATGGAATCCTTATATGGCTCCATATATCTTCTCTGAAAAAAGAGGTATCCACATAATTGACCTTAATAAAACTGTAGCACAGTTAGACCAAGCATGTGCAGCTTTGAAACAAATAGCTAAATCTGGAAAGAAAATTCTTTTCGTAGCTACAAAGAAACAAGCTAAAGACATAGTTGAAACAAGAATTAAACCAACAAGAATGCCTTTCGTTACTGAAAGATGGTCTGGTGGTATGTTAACTAACTTTGGTACTGTAAGAAAAGCGATTAGAAAAATGACTTCTATTGATAAAATGGGAGAAGATGGTACATTGAAAACTTTATCTAAAAGAGAAAGATTACAATTATCAAGAACTAGAGCTAAATTAGAAAAGAATTACGGAACTATTGCAGATATGACAAGAATGCCAGCGGCAGTATTTGTTGTAGATGTTTTAAAAGAAACTATTGCTGTAAGAGAAGCGAATAAATTAAATATTCCAACTTTTGCAATGGTAGATACTAATTCTGATCCAAGAAATATTGATTTCGTTATTCCTGCAAATGATGATGCAACAAAATCTATCGCTATTATTATCGATAAAGTTGTTGACGCAATCAATGAAGGTTTAGAAGAAAGAAAAGCAACTAAAGAAAAAACTAAAGTAGCGAAAGAAGCTAAAGAAGCGAAAGCTGAAGAGCCTAAAGCTGAAGTTAAATCTGAAGAGCCTAAAGCTGAAGTTAAAACTGAAGAAGTTAAAGAAGAAAAATAAAATAGATTTACAAATTTTATAACTTATATTAAAATGAAAATTACTGCTTCTCAAGTAAACGATTTAAGAAAGAAAACTGGTGCAGGGATGATGGATTGCAAGAAAGCTTTAGTTGAAGCTGAAGGTAATGAAGAAAATGCAATCACAATTCTTAGAAAAAAAGGTCAAAAAGTAGCTGCAAAAAGAGGTGGAAATGATGCTTCTGAAGGTTTAGTTATCGCAAAAACTTTTGACAATGATTCTAAAGGTGCTATTTTAGCATTAAACTGTGAGACTGATTTTGTTGCAATGAATTCTGAGTACTATGCATTTGTTGAGTCTTTAGTAGATATCGCAATTGCTAATAACTCTGCTTCTACTGAAGATTTAATGTCAGCTAAATATAATGATTCATTAACTGTTTCTGAAAAAATCACTGAACACGTAGGTGTTGTTGGTGAAAAATTAGAGGTAACAAATTTTGCAATTATTGCTGATAAGGCGGTTGTAGCTTACAATCACCCAGGAAATCAAGTTGCTACCTTAGTTGCTTTAACTAGTGATTCTGCAGATTCTAAAGATGCAGGAAGACAAGTTGCAATGCAAGCTGCAGCAATGAATCCAGTTGCTTTAAATAAAGAAGGGATTGATCAAAAAACTATCGATAACGAAATCGAAATTGGAAAAGAATTAGCAATTAAAGAAGGGAAACCTGAAGAAATGGCTGAGAAAATTTCAATGGGAAGATTAAATAAATTCTTTAAAGAGAATACTTTATTAAGTCAAAATTTCATTAAAGATAATAAAAAATCAGTTCAACAGTTTTTAAGTGACACTGAAAAAGATTTGACAGTATCTAGCTTTAAGCGATTTGCTTTAAAATAAATTAAAAAGAAAAGAGAATTTAATTATTCTCTTTTTTTTTGTTCATTTTTTTCTATTTACTAATTACCTTTGTAGAAAATAACCAAACGATATCAATATGAAATATAAAAGAATTTTACTTAAACTAAGTGGTGAAGCCTTAATGGGTGACAAACAGTTTGGTATTGATAATAATAGATTAGATGAATATGCCGCTGAGATAAAAAAATTATATAAGCATGTTCAAATTGCTATTGTAATTGGTGGAGGTAATATTTTTAGAGGTGTTCAGGCTGAAAGAGGAGGAATGGACAGAACTCAAGGTGACTACATGGGAATGTTAGCCACTATGATTAATAGTATGGCTTTACAGGCGTCTTTAGAGAAAGAAGGAATGGATACACGTTTAGTTTCAGCAATTGAAATGAAAGAGATTGCAGAACCATTCATAAAAAGAAGAGCAGTAAGACATTTAGAAAAAGATAGAGTTGTTATTTTTGGAGCTGGAACAGGTAATCCTTATTTCACAACTGATTCTGCTGCAGCGTTAAGAGCAATTGAAATGCAAGCAGATGTTATCTTAAAAGGTACAAGAGTAGATGGTATTTATACTGCAGATCCAGAAAAAGATCCAACAGCTACTAAATATGATACACTTACTTTTGATGAAGCTTATAATAAAGGCTTAAGCATTATGGATATGACTGCTTTTACTTTATGTAAGGAAAATGATGTTCCTATCATTGTTTTTGATATGAATAAAAAAGGAAACTTAGAAAAAATAGTAAGAGGAGAAAAAATTGGTACTTTAGTAACTGTTTAAAAGATAAATAAAATGGAAGACGAAATTCAATTTATATTTGATGGATTAAAAGAAGGGAATGATAAAGCAGTCTCTCACTTAAGTTCAGGATTACAAAAAATTAGAGCTGGTGCAGCTACTCCTTCTATGTTGGAGAGTGTAATGGTTGAAGCTTATGGTTCGCAAACACCATTGTCAGGTGTTGCAAATGTAAGTACTTTAGATGCGCGTACATTATCTATTCAACCTTGGGATAAATCAACTTTAGAAGCAATTGCTAAAGGTGTAATGAATGCTAACTTAGGTTTAAACCCTCAAAATAATGGTGAAATGATCATTATTAGCGTACCAATGTTGACAGAAGACAGAAGAAGAGATTTAGGTAAGAAAGCCAGATCAGAAGGTGAACTTGCAAAAATTAGTTTAAGAAATAATCGTAAAGATGCTATTTCGGAAATTAAAAGATTAAAAGATGACGGTTTATCTGAGGATAGACAAAAAGATTTAGAAAGTGAAGTACAAGACATAATTGTGACTTATACTAGAACAATTGAAGATTTAGCCGCTAAGAAAGAGGTTGATATCATGAAAATATAATACTACTACAATTATAAAAAATGCTTATCAATTTTTTGATAAGCATTTTTTATTTGCACATAAATACAAGATTTTAAAAATTAAACTAACTTTGCAGTATGTACGAGAAAAGAGATAACGATAATAAAAGAGACGACAACAAAGAAAGAAGCTTTGGTGGCGGAAGAAGTAGTGATAATGAAGACAGAGATAATGATGTTATTTTTGGTGTTAGAGCTGTTATTGAAGCTGTAAAAGCTAATAAAGAGATTAACAAAATAATGATTCAAAGAGGAATGAATAAAGAACTCTTTAAAGAATTAAAAGAAGAATTGGCAAATAAAAATTACAATTTACAGTTTGTTCCAATTCAAAAATTAAATAGATTAACTAGAAAAAATCATCAAGGTGTTATTGCATTTATTGCACCGATAGCTTATCAAGAAATTGAGCCTATTGTGACTCAATTATTTGAGAACGGTGAAGTGCCAAATGTTTTGATTTTAGATAGATTAACTGATGTTAGAAATTTTGGTGCTATTGCTAGAACAGCTGAGTGTACTGGTGTTCATGCCATTGTTATTATTGAAAAGGGTGGCGTATTAGTAACATCTGATGCTATTAAAACTTCTGCAGGTGCATTATTAAGAATACCTGTTTGTAAAGTAAAAGATTTATCACAAGTGGTTCATTATTTAAAATCTAGTGGCGTAAATGTTGTAGCTTGTACTGAAAAAACTCAGAATTTAATTCAAGATACTGATTTAACTTTACCAACAGCTATTATAATGGGATCTGAAGAAGATGGTATTTCTACAAAACTATTGGCTGAATGTAATGAGAAAGCAAAAATTCCAATGACTGGTGAAATTGCTTCTTTAAACGTTGCAGTATCTGCAGGTATTGTTCTTTATGAATCAATTAGACAAAGATTAGGATAAATTTATCCTAGATAATATATAAAAAAAGCAGCCAATATATTTATTGGCTGCTTTTTTTGTACTAGTTTGTTTCTTGTATAACTTGTCCTTATATAAAATATTTAACACCAATATTGAAAGAGAATCCATTATACTTTCTAATTGCATAAGCAATTGCTTGATTATTATTAAATACTGAATTTGAAAGTTCTCTTTTCTCAGTTACAAGATATGCAATTTTAGTCTGATCATTAAGCATTAAAACTCTTAAGATTGGTATTGATAGCGATAAATCAATACCAATTTTTTTTGATACAGGAATTGTTCTTCCTAGGTATCCTTTTATTACGAAAGAATTAGCTTTTAAATTACCTGGCAATGTCACTGAACTATTGATGTAGTTTGATGCCGTGTTTTCAATTAAATAGTGTTTAGTAAATATTCCATTAGTAGTTATTGATTCTCCCGTAGTATAATCTATATCTAACTCATTTACACTTGTTCTTCCATATGCTATGTCAATACCCCAACCTTTACCAACTGGAGAAATTCCATGTTTATAATTTCTAAAATTGAAAATAAAAGAGTGATGATCTACCCGTTTAGAGCTTAAAATTCTAGCATTAGTGTTTTGAAATGTATTAGGGTTATTAGGGTTTTGTACTTCTACTTTTATAAGATTAGTAAATAAAACCATAGGCGCATATCCATAACCTAAGCCAATTTGTATATTGTCATTTAATACACGATTAACAGTTAACGCATATGATGTGTTTAAATTTAAGTTAGTTTCTTTATAATTACTTTCATCTATTAGTTTCCCTTTATATTTTAAAGGTGTAATAGAATTTGTAATATTCAACTGAATATTTGTTTTACTCCCTAAATAACCAGATTGTGAAAATGAGTGTAAGGGAAGTAATATTGATAATATTAATAAATATTTCATATTATTTTTTATTAAGATTGTAAAGTGTATTGTAAATATAAGCGTCAAGAATATGCTTACTTGCTCTTAAGTTAATATTGTCTGATTGTGTGTAAATTATTTTGTCATTATCCGAATCTATTGTAAAAGAGAATGTATTAAAGTAATGATGAACAATAAGTAAATCAATTAATGCAATAGGAGCAGTATAGATAAGGAAAATACCCATCAGATGAGTAGATGAGAATTCTTTTCTGTTTTTATATTTAATAAATCCTGAAAATAGAAACTTACTCGTATTATATTTTTCTTTAAGTGGTTGCATATCTTGATTTAATGAGGAAATCATCTCAATTTCATCATGCTCTAATATTTCTGATATCCACTGGTATAAAAGACCAATTTCATTGTATTTATCTACGTCACGTTTAGTTAACGATTTAGAATCAACTATTTCAGTTTCTAGATCTAATCTGTTATGATTTTCAAGATACATTTGATTTAATTCGATTTTATTTTTTTCTGACTTGACGTTATTTTTTTTATTAGATAAATTATAATCTGCCATATATGGATCAACTACAACAATTTTTTTGATATTTAATCCTGGTTTTTTCTCTTTTTTAAGTAGACGTTTATCATCAATTTCTTTAAGCGCTAAATCATTCTCAGCTTGGATATAAGTCATACCTTTTTCAAGCTTTCCATTTTGAACTAAATCAGCTAAGGCACTTAAATGAAATTCAGTCTCTTCAATAGAGAACTTATCTTTATTCTTTAATTTATATAATGCTTTTTTTAATTTAATCTTTTTATATTTTGATAAGTTATCATCAGCTTCAATTTTAGATATTGAATCTTGAATATCAAAAGAGCTAACAAGTAAATTTATACTGTCATTATATGTTTTTGAATCGATAGCTATAAATTGATTAGGCTTAATACCAGACTTCAATGTTAATTCCTTTAACATATCTTTTTGATACTTCTTTAGTAATTTATCATCACTATATTTAATAGACATGTCATAAATGTGTCTATAAGCAATTACATTAATTTGTGCTTTACTTAGTTTTTTAAAGAAATAAGCTAAAGAATATTGTTCACCTTCGGTGTCTTTAAGTTTTAAAATAACTTCATTAAAGCGAAAGTTGTTTTTATATTTAGCTAGGCCATATAAAGATTTAACTAATGAAAAATCTAAAAATTTGTTATTAGGGAATTTTTTTTGTAATAAATATATGCTGTAAATAGCATCTACATATTGTCTATTAGCTAAGTTTTGGTTTACACTTTCAAATCTGGCTAAGTTCCTAATTAATTTAAATGTAGTTTCAGATATAATATATTTCTTATTACCTTTCGTTTTTCTATCACCAATAATATCAAAAGATTTATCCATTCTTTTTTCTACATTAGGATGTGTACTCAAATGATCATCATAATCTTCTTCTCTTGATATTTGGTTAATAGAATCTGCGAAAGCAATTCCTGGAATAATTAAATCGTCAGTATTAAAATATAATGTATCAAATTTAATATCTTCAAAAGGTAAATAAGAATATAGTAATACTTCAAATGATGAGAAAATAGTTTCTACATCATATTCTGAATTTAAAAATATTTCTATTCCTTTACTGTCAGCATCATGTTCATTGTCTTTGCTGTAGATACTTAATTCACCAACTTTATCTTCATATGATAAACGGTTATATTTACCTTTACCTTGCTTAATGTTTTTTGTTTCTACATAGCCATCTCTAACATGGTGTTCAGTATAATGTGCAACTTCATGAGCTAGAATGAAAGCTAATTGTGCTTCATTTTCAAGTTGCGCTAATAGCCCCGTAGTCACAAAAATAATTCCTTGATCAGTTGAGAATGCATTTACAGAATTACTTTTTAAAACATAAAATTGTAATTCTTTATATAGACCTTTTTCTCGTCTTAATATATACTTGGCAACTCTATTTACATAAGTCGTTAATTCATCATTAAATAATACATTACCACTTAATAGTAATTCGTCAATAAAGAATCGAGTTGAAAGAAAAAAGTCTTTATCCAGGTCCTTATTTTTATTAGCACCTAAATCTTTTTTGTACTTATCTGTTGATAATGTGAGGAATTCTTTTGGGATTTCGCCACTAGCTTTAAGATAAGTGAAGTTTTTTAATTGGTTGACTTGACCAAAACTGCTATTGATTTGGATTACCGCAAACAATAGAATAGAAAAATGTTTTAACATAGAGAAATTTTGTAGTACAAATATAAAAAACCATTAGAATATACTTATTCTAATGGCTTTTATTTTGTAAGTTTTTTATTACATATGGATTACTTCATCATAAGCTGCAGCAGCAGCTTCCATAATAGCCTCACTCATAGTTGGATGAGGGTGTACAGTTTTGATAAGTTCATGACCTGTAGTTTCTAATTTTCTAATCGCTACTAATTCAGCAACCATTTCAGTTACATTAGCACCAATCATGTGACCTCCTAAAAGTTCACCATACTTAGCATCAAAAATTAATTTAACAAATCCATCATTTGCTCCAGCAGCACTTGCTTTTCCAGAGGCGGAGAATGGGAATTTACCAACTTTAATTTCATGACCAGCTTCTTTTGCAGCTTTTTCTGTCATTCCAACAGATGCTATTTCGGGTGAAGCATAAGTACAACCAGGAATGTTTCCATAATTTAATGGGTCAACATTTTTTCCAGCTAATTTTTCAACACAAATTATTCCTTCAGCAGAAGCAACGTGAGCTAATGCTGGACCAGGTGTGATATCTCCAATTGCAAAATAACCAGGGATATTAGTTTGATAGAAATCGTTAACTAAAACTTTTCCTTTATCAGTTGCAATACCTACATCTTCTAATCCAATTCCTTCTAAGTTAGTTTCAATACCAACTGCAGAAAGTACAACATCACACTCTATTTTTTCTTCTCCTTTTTTAGTCTTTATTGTTACTACACAGTTATCACCTGTAGTATCAACCGATTCAACTGAAGAATTAGTCATTATTTTAATCCCTTGCTTTTTCAAAGATCTTTCAAATTGTTTTGAAACATCAGCATCTTCAACAGGAACAATACTTGGCATATATTCTACAACAGTAACATCAGTACCAAGTGCATTATAAAAATAAGCAAACTCAACACCAATTGCTCCAGAACCAACAACAACTAATTTCTTTGGTTGTTCTGGTAAAGTCATTGCTTCTCTATAACCAATAATTTTTTTACCATCTTGAGGTAAGTTAGGTAATTGACGAGAACGTGCTCCAGTTGCTATAACAATACCTGTTTTTGCAGAATATTCTGTAGTCACACCTTTGTCGTCAGTAACGTCAACCTTTTTTCCAGCTTTTACTTTACCGAATCCTTTAATAACATCAATTTTATTTTTTTTCATCAAAAATTGAATACCACCACTCATTTTTTCTGAAACGCCTCTACTTCTTTTTACCATTGCAGCAAAATCAGCTTCAGCACCTTCAACATTAATTCCGTAATCAGCAGCATGTTGAATGTATTCGAAAACATTAGCACTTTTTAATAATGCTTTAGTAGGGATACATCCCCAGTTTAAGCAAATACCACCTAACTCAGCTTTTTCTATTACAGCTGTTTTAAATCCTAATTGTGATGCTCTAATGGCAGTCACATACCCTCCGGGTCCACTTCCTAAAACTATTATATCGTAACTCATGTCTTTATATTTTGAATTGCGAATTTAAGTAAATTAATGGGATTTTTAAAATTAGTGTCTTAATAAATTCTATTATAATTTTTATAAATCTTGTGGTACTTATAATCGCATTTTTTGTATTTTATATTTTCTAGGTTTTAATATAAAGGTAAAACATACCTATATATTGAATGTTTTAATAATTATAAAGCAGTGTTAGGTTGTTTAATAAGGTGTTTTTTAATTTATTACAACCCTAAAAAGGTCATCATGTCATCAATTGTACTTAAACCTTTATCTTGATTATACCAAACTTGTAAATCTTTTTTAAATTCTGGCGTAATACTTCCGTTTTTAGCTTTGTAATCAGTAACCATTTTAGTAGCTACTGATGGTCTTGGCCCCCAAGATTCGATTTTTGAATATTCATTTTCTATATGAATTAATTTTGGAATGGCTTGTCCTCCGTTTGTTAAAAACTTATCCATTAATTCAGGATGTTCATCTCTCAAAACAATTCTTAAATTAATGTTTTCGTTTGCTTCAGCTATCTTATTAATTATTGGTAGGTTTTGCGCAGCATCACCACACCATCCTTCAGATAAAACAATCCATTCAATTGGCGTTTTAAGTGTTTCTATTCTTTCAATAACTTCTTGTGGTAATTTTATTGTCTTGTCTAATCGTTTCATTCTACTATGGTTTAACTTACTGTAATTAACCATCATTTCTGAATCTTCTTTTGACGTAGACCTTCCTTCTTTTAATAATGTTTCAACTAATACTCTATATTCTTGATATGTGTAGCTATTTTCTAAACTTTTGGTTATTGTATTTTTCATTATAATTTGTTTTATAGTGTAAATTTAATTTAAATATTTCAGCTGAAATATGATTTATTACCGATAAGGAGGATTTTGTCCAATTTTATACAAGTTTTGGTTGATTAGAAGGGGGAAAGGATACTGTTGACTTGATAAAAGGATAGAAATAAAAAAGCACATAATTAATAGTAATTATGTGCTTTTTAAATTTTATTATAATAAAAATGAATTACATTCTTTGCATCATTTTCTTACACATTTCATCTTTCCAAGTACTAAATGTTCCTTCTTCAATTTTTGTTCTCGCTTCAGTTACTAACCATAAGTAGAAAGCAAGGTTATGAATAGATGCAATTTGTCTTCCTAATGCTTCATTAGCGCTAAATAAATGACGTACATAAGCTTTAGAGTATTCTGAATCTACATTAGAGGTTCCGTCAACATCTAAATTGGAAAAGTCATCTGCCCATTTTAAATTCTTGATATTAAGTATACCATTCTTTGTATATAGTGTTCCGTGTCTTGCATTTCTTGTTGGTAAAACACAATCAAACATATCAACACCTAAGGCAATACATTCTAATATATTCCAAGGTGTTCCAACACCCATTAAATATCTTGGTTTATCTTTTGGTAAAATATCACAAACTAAATCTGTCATGGCATACAGTTCTTCTGCTGGTTCACCTACAGATAATCCGCCAATTGCATTAGCCGGTTGATCAAATGCCGCAATTGCCTCTGCAGATTGTGTTCTTAAGTCGTTATATGTTGAACCCTGAACAATAGGCAGTAAAGTTTGCTCATATCCATATAAAGGTTCAGTTTCGTTAACGCGATCAATACATCTTTTTAACCAACGGTGTGTCATCTCCATTGAACGCTTTGCGTAATTATATTCACAAGGGTAGGGTGTACACTCGTCAAAAGCCATTATTAAATCTGCTCCAATTACACGTTGAATATCCATTGCATATTCTGGCGTGAAATTATGATAACTTCCGTCAATATGTGACTGAAATTTAACACCTTCTTCTTTAATTTTACGTGTACCAGCTAATGAATAAACTTGATAACCTCCACTGTCTGTTAAAATTGGTCCTTCCCAATTCATAAATTTATGAAGTCCACCAGCTTTTTCTAAAATATTCATACCTGGTTTTAGATACAAGTGGTATGTATTACCCAAAATGATTTGAGCTTTAATGTCATCCTTAACTTCATGTTGATGAATTCCTTTTACAGTTCCAACGGTACCTACAGGCATAAAAATAGGTGTTTTTATTTTACCATGTGCTGTAGTTATAGTTCCTGTTCTTGCTCTTGATTTTGGGTCTGTTTTTTCAAGTTTGAAATCCATTTTCTTAAATTAAGTTTAGATTACAAATATAGGGTTTTGAGTTTAGATACTGTGTATTTACTTTATAGTTTTGAATAGCGTATTTATTATTTTTCATCAAATATCGAATTGATAAAGTGTTTTAAGACAATGATGGTAAAATACTATGATTAATCTCAGAATGTGATAAGCTCAATTAATCAACTAATGAAAGTGAATAAGTATTGCATGGTTACAAATCTTAAATGGTAAAAATGGTTTATTTTGCAGTGTTAAACTATGTTGAAATATATTCCAAATATAACTTTTGATTTTTTAGGTGTCGTTATGATTACCTTTGTCTGTGTTGTTGTTTTTCAATTAGTGTATTTGTTAGTCTTTCAGTTAAGACTTCTAATTCATAAAGAAAAAGATGTCACTAAGTCAATTTCCCCTAGTATTAGCGTAATCGTTTGTGCTAGAAATGAAGAGGATAACTTATTTAAGAATTTACCATTAATTCTAAATCAAAATTATCCAAATTTTGAGGTTGTGATTGTGAATGATCAATCTGAAGATGCATCAAATCACATCATTAATGCTTACAAAAATGAGTATCCTTTTATAAAGCACATTGAACTCGAAAAAAATAAGCATAGACAGTTTGGGAAAAAGCTACCATTGACAGTTGGTATTAAAGGAGCGTCTAATGAATTGATTGTTGTAACGGATGCTGATTGTATTCCAAATTCAATTAATTGGTTGCAGCATATAGCAAAAAACTATCAAGATGATAAAGAAATAGTTTTAGGTTTTAGTCCTTATGTCAAAACAAAAGGGTTTTTAAATAAAATAATAAGATTTGATTCTTCTGTTATAGCTATCACCTATATGAGTTTTGCTAAAACAGCATTGGCATATATGGGAGTAGGTAAGAATATGGGGTACTCTAAAGCAAAGTTTTTAAGTGTTGATGGATTTAAGAATCACTACCATATTGCATCCGGAGATGATGATTTATTTATTAAAGATGCAGCAACAAAGAAAAATATAGCTATAGAATTAAATCCAGAAAGTTTTGTCTTTACTACACCAAAGAAAACCTGGGCTAAATGGATATGTCAAAAGCAAAGATATTTTAGAACATCCCCTGAGTATAAACTTATTAACAAATTATTTTTAGGAGTTTTACCCTTTAGTATGTTAATACTGTACATATCTTTCTTTATTTTACTGTTTAATACAGAGTGGATTTATTTTGTGTTAGCAGTTTTTAGTATTAGACTTCTATTGTATTGGATTATCAATGGGTGGCTATTGAAAAAAATGCAAATGAATGATTTAATTTGGTGGTTTCCACTATTTGAAATTCTACATAACATAATTATTCCATTCATATTTTATTCGAATTTGAATTCTAGAACACAACGCAAAAGATGGTAGCAGGAGATAAATTGTCAGATAAAGGAAAAAGAGATTTAATTTTGATTGAACGTGCCTTAAATGGAGATCAATCAGCCTATGCTAAGTTAATGGAAATGTATAGGGAATCTATTTACTATATGATGTTGAAAATGATTCGTAAAGAAGATGATGCTGACGATTTAACTATCGAAGCATTTGGGAAAGCATTTAATCGTTTACATCAATATTCACCTTCTTATGCTTTTAGTACTTGGCTTTTTAAAATAGCATCCAATAACTGTATTGATTTTATTCGTAAAAAAAGAATTAAAGTAACATCAATGGATTCAGCATATACTAATAGTAATGGTGAAAATGTTTCTATTGATATTGAAAGTTCAGAAAGAGATCCTGAAGAAGTCGTGATTCATTTAGAAAAAGTTAAAACAATGAGAGAAGTGGTTAAAACATTAAAACCACGCTACCGAGATTTGATTGAAAAGCGTTATTTTGAAGAGTTATCTTATGAAGAGATAGCTAAAGAAATGGACTTGCCTTTAGGAACTGTGAAAGCTCAATTGTTTAGAGCTAGAGCGTTTTTAGCTGACTTAATGAAAAAAACAAAAGAATCTATTTAAGTAGAATTTGTTTTAAAAACGTCAATAAACTATGTATGTCTTCTTTTGTATTATAGCTGTGAATACAAAACCTTATTCTTTCTTCATTGGCAGGAACAGTTGGGTATAGAATAGCCTTAACGTTAAAGCCTTTATCAATCATTCTATTAGCCACTAATTTTACCTTATTATTGTCTTGTATAATACAGGATTGAATTGCTGAATTACTTTTTGTAAATAAATTATTAATATTTAAAGCTTTACAGGTCTCTTCAAAGTACGTCACATTATGCTTTAAAGATGCTATAATGTTAGCGTTTGATTGATCTGTTAAGTAGTTGTATGCTATTTTAATTGTTGCAATGGCATAGGCAGGTAATGCTGTTGTGTAAATGAAAGCGCGTGAAAAATTCACTAAATAATTTTTTAAATCTGAATGACATAATACAACTGCACCATGACAGCCTAAACCTTTTCCAAATGTAATAATTCTAGCAAAAAATTCATTTTCTATGTGTTGTTCTTGAGTTAGTCCTAATCCAAATACTCCTAAAGCATGGGCTTCATCAATAATTAATCTACACTTGTTTTTTTTAGACAAATTAATCAAGCCTATCAAATTTGGTGTGTCACCGTCCATTGAAAAAACACTTTCTGTTACAATATATATAGCTTCAGTATTTTCTATGTTATTTATTTTTTTTTCTAAATCAGCTAAGTCATTGTGTTTAAAAGCGTGAGATTTAGCATTTGATAATCTAATGCCGTCTCTAATAGACGCGTGGCAGAGTTCATCATAAAAAACAACATCATTTCTTTGTGGAACACAGCTAAAAAATCCAATATTGGCATCATATCCAGAATTATATAATAATGCGGATTCCGACTTGTGTATTTTAGCTAAATGTGATTCTAATTCAGTATGGATAGATTGGTTTCCGGAAATTAATCTTGAACCAGTCGCGCCATTTTTGAGGTATTTCCCTTCAGAAATTAAGGTGTGGGTGTCGTTAAATATTTTTTCTGATCTTGCAAGTCCTAAATAATCATTTGAGTAAAAATCAATACCATCCTTACTTAATTCTAATGTTCTTAAGCTATTTGTGTCTTTTCTTTTTTTTAATTTAGCTTTTAATTTCTTAGGTAACTCCATGAGATAAAATTATAAATTATTTTGAGACTAGAATACTAACAGCATTACCTCCAAATCCAACAGCGTTTATTAAAATGGTTTTAATTTTATTTGGTTGCTTATGTTTAAGGTATGGCACAGGAATAAATATTTGCTTCTCTAACATCATTACAGCTAATTGTAAGCTTAATAATCCACTTGAAGCAAATGTATGACCAACTTTCCATTTATTACATGTTAATTGAGGTCGATTACTTCCAAAAACTTTGTCAATTGCATTTAGTTCTGATGAATCTCCTTTTATTGTACCTGGTGTGTGTGTAATAACAATATCAACTTCAGAAGGTGCTGTGTTTTTTAAGGCCATTTTCATTGAATCTTGAAGACAATCAGCATTTGTAGAAATGGATACATTGTGTTCTAAAGGTTCTGTTGAAAAACCATAGCCAATTATATGTGCTAGGGCATTTTTTGACTCTCCTTTTTCAATACATGCAATTGAAGCTGCAGTACCTAAAATCATTGAGTTTTTTGATTTTTCAATATTTAAAGCTTGACAAGGGTAGTCTTGATTTATTGTTCCATATATTTTTAAGGCTTTCATTTGAGCAATAGTAAAGCCTGTTAATGGTGATTCACTTGCGCCAATCATAAATTTAGAACTCATTCCTGAATTTAACCAAGCAATTCCGTTTAGCAAACTATGTAAGCCAGTTGAACAAGTAATTGAATGACTTAAATTTGGACCTTTTGTTTGTAAGTCATGAGCTACCCAAGATGAAATATTACCTAGAGTTGTTGTAGGAGATGCTAAAGTGTTTAGTTTGCCATCCGCTAAATAAGTTTTATGATACTCCTCAAATAATTTTGTAGCACCTCTTGATGAACCAATATTAATACCAATTGTATCATTTTTAGTCCAATTAGCTTTAGATATGGCTTGTCTTGAAGCAATTATTGCTAATAATACAGTGTCATCTAAATTTTTGTACTTAGCATTAGATAAACGTAATCCTTTAATTAATTGTAGTTCTTTTTCACGCAATGAAGCTACTAGGCTTGTTGTGTTATCAAACGTTTCTTCAGTGATGTAATGATTTGAATTTAAGTAATTACTCCAAATAGCATTATAATCAACACCGAGTGAAGATATAGATTCTATTGAGAGAATTGAGATTTTAGTATCCATTTTTATTATAGTTCTTCTAATACTTCTTCAATTGAAGAATAAATTTTGAATAATTGTAATTCCGAAATAATGTATGGTGCTAATATGTATATGGTTTTACCTAACGGACGTAAGTATACTCCCTTTTGCATTAATGATTTTTGTATGTCATCCCTTTTACTACCATATCTATCCATGTCGATATTAAGGTCTAAAGCAAAAATCACACCTAATTGACGCGTTGATTCAACTTTAGGATGGTTTTTTATTTTATCATTAAAGTTTTGATGTGATATAATAATTTTTTGAATATTTTCTTTTATATCCTTAGATTTTAACAATTCAATTCCAGCAATAGCCGCAGAACATGCAATGGGGTTTGCTGTATAAGTGTGGGCATGAAAAAAAGCATTGTCAATACTGTCAGATAAAAAAGCATTGTAGATATCACTTGTGCAAGAAGTAGCAGCCATTGGTACAACACCTGCTGTTAATGCTTTAGAAAGTGATATAATATCTGGTTTAGTTTCAATATAATCAGATGCAAAGTTTTTTCCTAACTTCCCAAATCCAGTCATTACTTCATCTGCAATACAAATGATGTTATTGGCTTTACATAATTTTAGAATTTCTTCAAGGTATTCAGCTTTGTACATGTGCATTGAATTTGCACCCTGAACTAAAGGTTCATATATAAAGCAACTCACTTTATTGTCTAAAATTAATTTTTCAAGCTTTTTTAGCGTACGCTCAATGTTCTTTTTGTTTGGAGTTGGTATACGTTCAACTTTTAACAGATGTTCCTTAAACGGACCGTTATATACCGATAATCCAGATGCAGACATAGCGCCAAATGTATCTCCATGGAATCCATTTTCAAAAGCAATAATAGTATCTTTCTTTACACCTTTATTGTAATGGTATTGTAATGACATTTTAATTGCAATTTCATTTGCAGTAGAACCATTGTCAGAAAAGAATATTTTTTCTTGATTATCGGGTAAAATGTCAATCAGTAATTCTGAAAGTAAAATAGCAGGTTCATGGGTTAGTCCTGCAAAAATAATTTGATCTAACGTTTTTAATTGAGTCGTTACTTTTTCAATTATGTAATCGTTACAATGACCAAACATTACTGTATACCAAGATGAAATACCATCAATGTATTCGTTACCATCTTCATCAAATAATAAAACACCTTTTGCCTTTGAAATAGGCAAGAAAGTTGATTTTATTTGATGTTGAGTAAGTGGGTGCCAGATATGTTTTTGATCTCTTTCAGTTAAATTCATTTAAGTCAAATATTTTGCAAATTTTCTTTAAATAGATCTGCGTATTTTTTAATGATTTCTTTTGTAAGCTTTGATTCTTCATCTATTCTTCCAATAACGGTTACACCTGTCATTTTTGAAATGATAGCTTCAGATGTTAAGTTTTTAGTACCATTAAAAATTACACTGACATCATAACCTTTATCCATAAGAATTTTTAAACTCATTAAAGTATGGTTAATACTCCCTAAATAATGACGGGAAACAAGTATTACTTTGTAACTTTTGTCAATGGTGTCAAGTATGGTTTGCGTATTGTTTAAAGGTACTAATAATCCACCTGCGCCTTCAATAATAAGACAATTATCCGTTTTAGGTACAACTATTGTGTTTATGTCTATAACAATATTATCAATTTCAGCTGCGGCATGCGGACTCATTGGTGTATTAAGTAGGTATGCATTTGGGTGAAATTTAGACGTTGAATTTGAAATCAACGCCTTCACTTTATCAGTATCTCCAAATGTAGTGTCTCCCGCTTGAATAGGTTTCCAATAATCAGCATTTAGTGCTTCAGTTACTATAGCAGAAACAACCGTTTTACCTACGTCTGTGCCAATACCTGTAACGTATATTTTTTTACACATTATCAAATAGATTTAGATGTTATATGACTAACTTTATTCTATTGTAAAAGTTTTAAAACTTATTTAGAAAATACTTTTCTAGGTTCAAAAGCTGATTCTGAAGATTTTTCTTCAGTTTTCTTTTTGGCTCTAGCTAATTTTTCTTCTCTTACCTTTTTTGCTTTTTCAACTTTTTCATCTACAAGCGTTTCTGGTTGTTCACCATCTTGAAAAGGTTTTTTAATTTCTAAACCTAATAATTTAAATAAGGCTTGATCCGAATTGAATTCAGGATTAGGTGTTGTTAATAATTTATCTCCTGCAAAAACAGAGTTAGCACCAACAAAAAAGCACATAGCTTGCGCTTCCTGACTCATCTCTGTTCTACCAGCTGACAGTCTTACAATTGTTTCTGGAAATAAAATTCTAGAGGTAGCTATCATTCTAATCATGTCCCAAACAGGAACAGATTCTTGCTTTTCTAAAGGCGTACCTTCAACAGCAACTAGAGCATTTATAGGTAAAGACTCAGGTGGTTGTTCCATATGTACATATGTCATTAACATACCAAGTCTATCATTAACTGTTTCTCCCATTCCTATAATTCCACCAGAACAAACAGAAATACCTGCTTGACGTGCGTTATTAATAGTATCTAAACGTTGATCGTATTCTCTAGTTGATATAATATCTTTGTAAAATTCTTTTGAAGAATCTAAGTTGTGATTATAAGCGTAAAGACCAGCATTTTTTAATCTTTCAGCTTGTTTTGAATTAATCATTCCAAGTGTAGCACATACTTCCATGTCCATACCGTTAATTTCTTGAACCATTTCAATAATCTTATCGAAATCACGGTTATCTCTTACTTCACGCCAAGCTGCACCCATACAAACTCTTGCTGAACCATTGCTTTTTGCATCTTTTGCTAAACCAACAACTTCCTTTACAGACATTAATGGTTTAACTTCTAATTCAGTATTATATTTAATTGATTGTGGGCAATAACTACAATCTTCAGTACATCCACCAGTTTTGATAGATATCAGTGAACTCATTTGGATTTGATTCTGATTATGATTTTCTCTATGAACTGTAGCTGCTTGATACATTAAATCCATTACTGGAGTGTTGTAAAGTTCAACTAATTTATCAATATTTGCGTATGTTGTGTTTACTTTCATTTTATTGTAATGTATAATTTCAAGCGTAAAGATAATATGTTTTTTTAAAAATATATTTAATTCTATGTTATAATCAAAAAAAGAGAGTTATTTATTCATAGAACGAACCATTTTAATAGGGGTAGATAAAATAGAGATTACTGATTTATAATTAAAAAATCAACATTTTTAAAGTTCGAATTAAAGGTAATGAATTGTTTTAAATTTAGAGATTAATTTTCGCTTTTTTATTCAAAGTGAAAATCGTTAAATAAATATTATTAAATAAGTAGGTATATTAAAGGTTAGAATAATGTTTAACTGTAATGATATATTATTTTCTATTCAAAAGATTTACTTATTCAGTAATACCACTAAATTAAAACCAACTTACCTTTAATCAGATGTAAGTTATTATTATTTATTTTTATAAATATACTTTTTTAATAAAAATAGTGTACTTTAGGAGCTATATTATAATATAATTATGGAAAATTTAACAAGACTTTTTGAAATACCTTACTATCAATTAGATAAATACCCATTGGATGTTGCTTTTAGCGATAAAGTAAATGGAAGCTGGGTACCTGTATCAACAAAAGAGTATATTGACAAAGCAAATGCAGTTAGTAGAGGTTTCTTAAGTTTAGGAATTGAACCAGGCGATAAAATCGCATTAATTTCTAATAATAGATCAGAGTGGAATATTTGTGATATTGCTATTCAACAAGTTGGCGCTATTGGAGTTCCTGTTTATCCAACAATTACTGAAGATGATTATGAATTTATATTTAATGATGCAGAAATAAAATTATGTATTGTTTCTGATAAAGAACTTTTTGATAAAGTATCAAATGTAAAAGATAGAGTATCTACTTTAGAAAGTATTTTTACGTTTGACGAAGTAGGAGGGGCTAAAAATTGGTCAGAATTACAAGAAAAGCCCTCAGATGAATATGATTCTGAAATTGATACTCGAAAAAATAATATTAAAGGAAGTGATTTAGTGACATTAATTTACACTTCAGGAACAACAGGTAATCCAAAAGGTGTGATGTTAACGCATGACAATATAATGTCTAATGTAATGGGAAGTATGCCTAGGATTCCTTGTGTTAACCAAGATATTGCACTTAGTTTTTTACCTGTTTGTCATGTTTATGAAAGAATGCTACTTTATTTGTACCAAATAATAGGTGTGTCTGTTTATTTTGCAGAATCGATTGAAGCTGTTGGTGATAATTTAAAAGAAATAAAACCTCAAGTATTTACTGCTGTTCCAAGACTTTTAGAAAAAGTTTATGATAAAATTATAGCAAAAGGAGATGCATTAACAGGTGTGAAAAGAAAGTTATTCTTTTGGGCAGTAGATGTAGGGAATGATTTTAAAATTGATGGAAATTCTAGTGTTTATAATTTAAAGCTTAAAATTGCTAGAAAACTAATTTTTAGTAAATGGAAAGAAGCATTAGGAGGGAATGTAAAAGTTATTGCATGTGGTAGTGCTGCTTTACAACCAAGATTAGCTAAAATATTTACTGCAGCTGGTATTCCAGTTCTTGAAGGGTACGGTTTAACGGAAACTTCTCCGGTTTTAACTGTAAATTTTTTAGGGAAAGGAAATACAAGATTTGGAACAACTGGAAAAGCATTAGGTAATGTATCTTTAATGATTGCAAAAGATGGAGAGATTTTAGCAAAAGGACCAAATGTTATGCAAGGTTATTATAATCAACCAGAAAAAACTAAGGCTGAATTTACTGATGATGGCTGGTTTAAAACTGGTGATATTGGTGAAATAGATGCTGATGGGTTTTTGAAAATTACAGACCGTAAAAAGGAAATGTTTAAAACATCTGGTGGTAAATATATTGCACCACAAGTGATGGAAAATAAATTTAAAGAATCACGTTTTATTGAGCAAATAATGGTGATTGGAGAAGGACAAAAACATGCTTCAGCATTAATTGTACCTGCTACTGACTTTATTAAAGAATGGTGTAAGAGAAAAGGAATCAAAAATTGTGAAACAGATATTGAAATTTCGTTAAATGAAAGGGTAATAGAACGAATTTCTAAAGAAGTAAATCATTTTAATGAAAGTTTTGGTAAGTGGGAACAAATAAAGAAATTTGAATTATTAGACCATCAATGGACTATTGAATCAGGTGAGTTAACACCAACAATGAAACCTAAAAGAAAAGCAGTTAAAGCTACTTATCAAGAATTGATAGATAAAATTTATGAATCAAGTACGCCTTCATAATTTAGTGTAACGAATTAAATAAAATAGTTAACGCCTTCAATGTATTGAAGGCGTTTTTTTATATTTTTATTTGAGTCAAGAGAAAATTGTATTTTTGCATAAAACAAAGGTAATAGTCAGTATGAAAAAACATTTTAAAAGTATATCTATATTAAGCACATTAATGTTGATTTTTATGTTTTCATTTTATGGCAAATTTTTAACATCTCCAAACTCATACTTGATAGGTTCAGAAGGGGATGCTATGAAAAACTACTACACCTATCAATATTTGATAAAAAATAATGCTGGCGTAATAGAGTTTGAAGGAATGAATTATCCTTATGCTGAAAACTTTATGTATACGGATTGTCACCCTGTGCAAGCCACGTTTTTAAAGTTTATTAATACGCATATTCCTGTTGTATCTGACTATACAATTGGTTTGCTTAATTTCTTTATGATAGTTTCATTATTAATTACAGCAATCATTATTTTCTTCATTTTTATAGAACTAAAGGTCAATAAGTGGTTTGCTATCTTATCCGCCATTGGAATTACGATATTAAGCCCTCAGATCTTTAGACTTTCTGGACATTGGGCGTTATCGTATAGTTTTGCTATTCCTATTCTTATTTATTTACTATTACTTTTTGAAAAAAGGAAGCATTTTAAATATTTGATTTACATATTTGTAAGTATATTATTTCTCTTTTTTACCCATGGCTATTTAGGAATGATTGCAGCATTAGTGGTACTGTCTTTTGTAGGGATTGATATGGTATTTAGCTTATTTAGTAAGCAATTAAAAACTAAATTATTTTCTCATTTAAAGCTTGGTTTGGCATCTGGCTTACCAGTTTTATTCTTCTTTATTTTTATGAAAGTTATTGACTTTCATTCTGGACGAACAACAAATCCATGGGGTATTTATGAACATCATGCGGAGTTTGAAAATGTGTTTCTTCCATTTATATACTTAAATGATTACTTGTCTAGTTTAACAACAATAAAATTGACTCAACCATGGGAAGGCATGTCTTATATTGGTGTCGCAGCAATTATTGGTTTATTACTGTTTATTTTTAGATTTAGAAAAAACTTGATTATAAATAAATTTGAAAATAACTTTTTGATCAAAATTTTATTAGGTTCAATTATTATTTTGTGTGTTGCTGTATTATTACCTTTTGGTTTATGGGAGGTTTTAATAGAGAAGATTAGTCTAATTAAACAGTTTAGAGCAATTGGTAGATTTGCTTGGGTGTTTTACTTTGTGGCAAACATTGTAGCCGTGTATGGGATTCATTTGGCTTTATTAAAATTAAAAGAGAAGGGAAAATCAACTTTGGTAAATTCATTAATTGTGATCTTACCAATGTTAATGATTGTTGAAGGGCTGAGGTATCATAATTACTTAGCGTCAATTAGTAAAGCTGATGTAAATGTATTTGATTTAAAACAAACGAATGACGTATTTCAATCTAATATTGAGGCGATTAATAAAGACGAATATCAAGCCATAATTATGTTGCCGTATTTTTATGTTGGTTCAGATAATTATGGAAAACAATCAAATGATGAGTTGTCAAAATTAGGCTTTATGTTTTCATATCATTTAAGTTTACCAATGTTTAATAGTTATTTAACGAGAACGTCAATTCAAGAAAGTAAAAATATTGTACAATTAATGAGTTCAAATTTCTATGCTAAAGCAATTGAAAATGATATTAAAAATGACAAACCTTTTCTGATTATTTGTCATAATGAAACGTTGTCTGATAATGAATTGTTACTTGTAAATAAGTGTAATAAGTTAAGTAGTAATGACGTATATTCTTTATATGAAATAACAAAAAAAGATTTATTTTATAATACTTCAAAAGATGAAATTAAAGCATACAATTCTATAAAGGATAGTTTGAAGTTTAAAGACAGTTTTTTAGTTTCAGATTCAGTATTATATTTTAACTATTTAAATTATAATGAACCTGATAGTCCTGATTTTTGTGAAAATGGATGTTATACAAATGGACAGAATAGATATTCTAATTTAATGCTAATTAATGGAAATGATTTAGTTCAAGGACAAACATATATTGCACGATTTTGGATGTATAATGGTGGTGAGAATAAAGGACAGGATGCTTTTAACGGAATGGCATTTTTTGAAAAAGAGAAAGCAAATAAAAAGGAATGGATTTTTCCTATTACATCAATGCAAAGTACCCAAGAAATTAATGAAGATTGGAATTTAGTAGAGATTAAGTTAATAGATGTTGATACAAATACTAATTATCAACTCCTATTGAAAGGTGATGACAGGGCAAAACTAAATTATTATATTGATGATGTTATTTTTTATGACCAACGTTTGGTGATTTATAAAGAATATGATTCATATTTGTTTAAAAATGGGCATAGAATTGATAAATCACTTTTTTATCGAGATATTACTTCTTGTTATTAATTTGAATAATTAAACTTTAGCTATCCAAGGAATTTCTTCCGCATTTAATTCAAGGCTTAACAATCTAGAATATACAAATAAGTAATCGCTTAATCTATTTAAGTAAGCTAAAATTAATTCATTTAAGTCAACCTCATTTCCTAACTCTGTAACTAAACGTTCAGCTCTACGGCATACACACCTAGCAATGTGACAAAAAGAAACAGTTTCATGACCACCTGGTAGAATAAAGTTTTTCATTGGTGGTAATTTTTCATCCATTTCATCCATTGATTCTTCTAGCGCATCAATATCTGATTGATGAATTTGAGGTAATTTCATGCTGTTTTTTTCAGGGTCCTGTGCTAATAATGATCCTAAAGTGAATAATCTATCTTGAATTTCAATAAGCTCAGCTTTATATTTTTCATTTAAAACTTTGTCACGTAACATGCCAATATATGAATTCAGTTCATCTACAGTTCCATAACTTTCAATTCGTAAAGAATATTTTGGAACACGTGTCCCGCCAATTAATCCAGTAGTTCCTTTGTCACCTTTTCTTGTGTAAATTTTCATAATATTATTTTAAATCTTAATCAATAGCTATTTCAATTATTACTTCATAAAGTAGAACGCTAAATTAATGATAAAAATAACGTTACAAACTTACTTTTTACTATAAAATTAATACATTTGTTTTTCAATATATTTAAATAAAAACTAAACGAATGAAAAACACAGCTTTAAATGATATTCACGTAGCACTTGGTGCAAAAATGGTTCCTTTTGCAGGATATAATATGCCAGTTCAATATGAAGGTGTAAATGCAGAGCATGAAACTGTTCGTAAAGACGTTGGTGTTTTTGATGTGTCACATATGGGTGAGTTTTTAATTACAGGAGAAAATGCTTTAAGTTTAATTCAAAAAGTAAGTTCTAATGATGCTTCTAAATTAGTTGCTGGTAAAGCGCAATATACATGTTTACCAAATGCAACAGGTGGAATTGTAGATGATTTAATTATTTACATGATGGCTGAAGAAAAGTATTTATTAGTTGTAAATGCTTCAAATATTGATAAAGATTGGAATTGGATTTCTTCTCAAAATACAGTAGGAGCAGAAATGAAAAACATTTCTGAAGGTTATTCTTTATTGGCAATTCAAGGACCCAAAGCAATTGAAGCAATGCAATCATTAACGCCAGTGGATTTAGCAGCAATTAAATTTTATACTTTTGAAGTAGCTGAGTTTGCAGGAATTGAAAATGTAATTATTTCAGCAACTGGTTATACTGGTTCTGGTGGGTTTGAAATTTATTGTAAGAATGAAGAAGCAGAACAAATTTGGAAAAATGTATTTGAAGCAGGAGCTGATTTTGGAATTAAACCAATTGGTTTAGCAGCAAGAGATACATTAAGATTAGAAATGGGATATTGCTTATATGGTAATGACATTTCAGATACTACTTCTCCTTTAGAAGCTGGTTTAGGTTGGGTAACAAAATTCACTAAAGAATTTACGAACTCTAAAAATTTAGCAAAACAAAAAGAAGAAGGTGTAACCCGTAAATTAATTGCTTTTGAATTAGTTGAAAAAGGAATTCCAAGACACGATTATATTATAGCTGATGCAGAAGGTAATGAAATTGGTATTGTTACTTCAGGAACAATGTCTCCTTCAACAAAAAAAGCAATTGGATTAGGGTATGTAACATTAGAGTTTTCTAAAGTTGATAGCGAAATTTACATTCAAGTGCGTAAAAAATCAATTAAAGCTAAAGTGGTAAAAGCGCCATTTTACAAAGCTTAATACATAGAAAAAAGTTAATTAATATAAGCTGTTCATTATTTATAAACAAAAATGAAGATAATAATTACAGGGGGAGGAGCAGTTGGATACCATTTAGCAAAAATGTTATCTAGTGAGTTGCAAGACATTTATTTAATTGATGAAAATCAAGAGAGATTGGATTACATTCAATCTCATATTGATGTGTTTGCTATTCATGGAGATGCAAAATCAATTTCGATTTTAAAAGAAGCTAAAATTGAGCAATGTGATTTATTAATCGCTGTAACTTCATCTGAAGAAACGAACCTGTTAGTGTCTATTTTAGCAAAACAATTTGGTGCAAAACGTGCTATTGCTAGAATTAATAATATGGAGTTATTGGAGGATGATAACTTAACTTTATTTAGGGAGTTAGGTATTGATAATTTGATATCTCCCGTAAAATTGGCAGCAGAAGAGATTCAAAGGTTATTGAAGCGATCAGCTTTTACAGATGATTGTGAATTTGAAGGTGGTAAATTAAGAGTTTTTGGAATTCCCGTTGGTAGTTTATCACCACTAAAGAATAAAACCATAATGCAATCGGCTCACTTAAATAAAAACTTAACGTTTAAACCAATTGCATTACACCGAAAAGAAGAAACAATTATTGTAGATAAAAATACTTTAATTTTAGAAAGTGATATTATTTATTTTATTTCTGATCCTTATTCTATTGAACGTGTAATGGAGCTTTGCGACCAAAAATGTGTTGACATTAAAGATGTTATGATTTTGGGTGGAAGTAGCATTGGAGAAGCTACTGCTGAACTTTTAGAAAAAGATTATCGTGTAATATTAGTTGAGAAAAATAAGACTAGGTGCGAGCATTTGGCAGGAAAGCTTAAAAAGACTTTAGTTATTAATGCAGATGGTAGAGATGTACAAGCATTAGATGAAGAAGGATTAGGAGATATGGATGCTTTTATAGCCGTAACAGCTGATTCTGAATCAAATATAATGTCATCTTTAGTTGCCAAAAATCATAATGTAAAAAAGACAATTGCTAGAGTAGAGAATATTGATTATATTCATTTATCTCAAAACATTGGAATTGATACTTTGATTAATAAAAAGATTATTGCTGCCACTAATATGTTTAAATATGTTAGAAAAGGTGAAATTTCGGCAATTGCTACTTTACATGGTGTAGATGCTGAAATAATTGAATTTATTGTAAAGTCAGATTCAAAAGTAACTCAAAAACCTATTAGGAATTTAAAGTTTCCAAAATCTGCAAATATAGCAGGAGTTATTCGTGATGATGTTGGGTTTATTCCTTTTGGAGACTTTCAATTACAAGCAGGAGACAAGGCAGTTGTATTTTCTTTAACGGAAAGTATTAATAAGATAGAAAAATATTTTTCTTAAAAAATGGCAAAAAAGTTACTAAATTCTAGTGTAATTATTAATGTAATAGGTGGTTTACTTTTAATAATGGGCGTATTGATGTTAACCTCAATTGGCTTTTCAATTTATTATAAGGAAGACGTATTACCAATTTTGTTATCATCAGTAATAACACTTTCAATTGGTGGTGTGCTGAGGTATTTTACTAGGAAAAGTAGAGATGGTGAGATCAAAAAAAGAGATGGCTATTTAATTGTTACTTTAAGTTGGCTATGTATGGCAATTTTTGGAACTCTGCCTTATTTATTGAGTGGTGCAATTCCAACGATTACAAATGCTTTCTTTGAATCTATGTCTGGGTTGTCTACAACTGGCGCATCAATTTTAGATAATATAGAAGACTTACCAAAAGGGATATTATTTTGGCGTTCAATGACACAATGGTTAGGTGGAATGGGGATTATTGTATTAACAGTTGCTATTTTACCAATGTTAGGTATTGGAGGAATGGAGTTATTTGTTGCAGAAGCACCAGGGCCAACAAAAGATAAAATACACCCAAGAATTAAAGAAACGGCTAAGCGACTGTGGATAATATATTTAGGATTAACTTTAGTTCAAACAGTCATATTAATGTTTGGTGATATGAGTTTTTTTGATGCTATTAACCACGCACTAACTACAAATTCTACTGGAGGATTCTCTACAAAACAAGATAGTATAGCACATTTTAATTCTCCATTTATTGAGTATGTCATTGTGATTTTCATGTTCTTTGCAGGAACTAATTTTACGTTATTATATTTTATGCTGAAAGGTAAATTTAAAAATATTTTAAAAAATGATGAGTTTAAATGGTATTTATCAGCAGTTGTAGGTTTGGTATTAATGTTAACCCCAATTGTCTATTTTTATACTGAAAGTCAAAGTTTTCATGATTCGTTTAGAGCAGTATTATTTCAAGTTGTTAGTATAATTACAACAACAGGTTTTTCAAGCTCAAATTTTGCGACTTGGGGACCACTAGCCACTTTTGTGTTTTTCTTATTATTATTTTCAGGCGCGTCTGCAGGTTCAACTTCAGGTGGAATTAAGATTGTAAGAATTGTACTATTAATGAAAAATGGATTTTTAGAATTTAAACGTAGATTACATCCCAATGCTGTAATTCCTGTTCATTTGAACAAAGAGCCAGTTTCAAATACTATTATTTATAACCTATTAGCTTTTATCTTTTTGTATTTATTTATCTATACAATTGGTTCATTATTAATGACTGCCTTTGGTGTGCCATTAATTGAATCGCTGTCAACTGTTGCTACATCATTAGGGAACGTTGGTCCAGGTTTAGGTGCTTATGATCCAAGTCATAGTTTTAATGCCATGCCAACGGCAAGTAAATGGTTATTGTCATTCTTAATGCTATTTGGTAGGTTGGAATTATTTACGGTAGCCTTAATTTTAACGCCTTATTATTGGAAAAGGAATTAATTCAAAATTTATTTTTTTGTACTAGAAATGTATGTATCTTTGAAAGTGTAAAAAATAACTTTATGAAAAACTTAATACTATTGACTATGGTAAGCTTTATGTTTGCCTGTAATTCGACTGACTGTACAAACGGAATCCAAGATGGAAATGAAACTGGAATTGATTGTGGTGGTTCAGAATGTGCTACTTGCTCAATAGATTATCCAACAAATGGAATTCATGGACAAAATATATTATTTGGAGATGCTGACCTAACAGTTGCGGGGAGTGGTGAGTACTCTTTTAAAGCAGATGTACCTGTCGGAAGTACGTTGAAAATTATTTTGACATCAAATGGTGGAGCATGGGGGCTTTCGAATAAAGTAGGTTGGAATGTAGGTTCATATAATAACGGAGTACAGATTTTTGAGGTTTTAAACCCTGGAGTTGTAGATTTAAAATTTGGTAGTTTTTCAGGAAATTCAGGAGAATTTTTAATTCAGTATTATGAAAACAGTACAACTGTTACTAAGCAGAAAACTGTAACTTGGAATTAGTAGAGTTTAATACTTAATTATGTCTTTTTAAATGTTTTAAGTAAAATATATTATTAAAATTCTATATATTTAGGAAACTTAACTAACGGTATGAAATTTTCATCAATTATAATTTTATTGCTTATCATAACAACTTTTAACAGTTGTGTGAAAGAAACTGTAGTTGCTAATGCTGAAGAACCAGTAACAGTTATTATTGAAGAAGAAGCAGTAGACGCCGTTTGGGTATTTTATGATGAAACTGGTTGTGCAGATGTTTGGGGGATGAATAATGTGTCAGAACAAGAAAAATTAATTAATATTGAGAATTATTTAAATGATTTGAATGTTAATGTTTTTGAACTAGAAATAGCAGAAGATGGACCTCCAGAAGATTGCTTTGCTTGTTCGTGTAAAACTGGATTTGTAATTAAATGTAAAATTAATCCAGAGGATTTAAATCAACTAATTGCAGAAGATTTTTATCAGTAATTAAATAAATTCTTACTTTTCTTTAGCGTCTTCATGTATTTCACAACTACCAGTATTACAACCAGTATTTAATACAGCTTGTAAAAGTGAAATAATTCCAATTACTAAAATAAACCATTCACTACTATTTATAAAATAGGCGTAAAAACAACCAATAGCAACTGCTACTCGAATAAGGCGCATAAAAGGCCAATGTGTTAAGTTTATTTTCATAATTGTTTAATTAATAAAACTC
>Ga0308002_1000090_pt1 | contig 36202 bp, 56 predicted proteins | sample Neamet34_FD_203148 | JGI IMG/M metagenome (GOLD analysis project Ga0308002, IMG submission 203148) | Marine microbial communities from water near the shore, Antarctic Ocean - #34 | ecosystem: Environmental > Aquatic > Marine > Unclassified | place: Southern Ocean | collected 2014-06-06
TAGATTTAGTCTATAATGAATAGTTTTTATATAGGTTATTCTTATACAGATATTATTTTAACTGTCTGATATTGTTATGTAGTATGTAGAAATAATTTAAACCACCATTTTAACCTCATTTAACCACCTAATAACCCCACCTAACTACCTGCAGGTCATACCTACCCATCTGTTTGATACCGTAGCTTAGATACGCTTATAATCGTTTAATAGATTGTGTCTATAGTGTGTGTGTGGTGATATAGGTATAAGTGATAGTTAACGTAAATCTGCTATTCTGTATGTGTAGTACCTCAATTAAATAAATTCAAACAAAAGTCAAATATCTTTTAACACAAAACACATAAACCAAATTTGAAAATATATTAAATAGTCGAATATGTTTTTATTATTATGTGACTTATTAGATTAGAAATATAATTTAACACCCTCCTGTAATATTTTAAAGATATTGTTTGCGAGACAATTGATAAAGCTAGTATGCTCGTTAGTGTGAATATCTACTGGGTGTTAATAGGAAAATAAAAAAGGATAGATGCAATTACTAAAGAGACTTGATTGACCTGAGCCAATAACCGTGTTAGGATTAAAGTTTAGTAGGTTAGAGAGAACTACAGCTCTTATTATGATAACTAAAAACATACTAAACTGTCCGCCTACTATAGACAAATAGTATTAGTATGTTAATAACTATAAGTAAAATCTATTCTTTAAAGTGCTTTATTATTATTACTATAGCAAATATTGATAGTACTATTGTTATTCCATTCATAATTTATTTATTTCTTGTTTAATTTCTTCTATATATTCCGAAACCTCTTTATCTTGTCCGTAAAAATGCTCAATAGCTTTATGCATTTCATTTACACATATTAATGCACATTTTTTAGCATCCTCTATATAATTCCATCCTGTTGTTAAGACCTCATACCTTTCTACTAATTCTTCTGCTTTTTCTTTTGGCGTCATAATTAAAACATTTTAAATTGACTGCTATCTAATTCCTCCCAAGCAACTATTTGCTTCTTAACTTGATTAATCTCTTGACTAATAGCTGTTCTTTCGAGCTTTAGATTATCCATCCTACTATTTAAGGTATCTATATTATAAGTCACCTCTCTTGCTGTATAAGTTTTACCTTCTTTCATTTTAAAATAATTTAGTTTGATTGTTTATCTCGTTTTCAGTAGGGTTTCTTTCATCTAAATCCGTAACTCCACACGCTAATCCATTACAATCCATTAGAGGTTTTGGCTCTCTACCTTTCATCATAGAAATATCTTTCATTAACGGGTAGTCTTTATGTGGCTTTAAAAAAACTAAACCACCGCCTTTACTTTGGTCTTTACTCATTGTAACAGGTTCTCCCTTCATGTCTGTTAAATCATGTTCAACTTGAGCCATTTTATCAAAGTTTTCTGGAATATCCCTTTGCATCTTTTGCCAATAACCTATCCCTCCTTGCACACAACCTGTTTTTAAACAGTTATTGTTTAGAAAACCTAATACATACGCTCTTGGCATTTTTAAACCTTCATTCATTAGTATTTGCACACAGTCTTTTTTATTATATCCATACATTAATAAAGGAAATACAGGTTTTGCGGTTTCTCTATAGTTGTTTACCATAGACTTAACCCTTCTGATTTCATCTCCATCGAATCCAAATGCTTGATGTTTGAAATTATTTTCCTTCTGCCACTCTTTTCTTAATTCTCTTTTTAGTTCAGAAGAACAAACAGCACCACCAGCAACATTTAAAGACTTGTATTTAAACCACACATCTTGTATCTTATCATACTTTTTATCTTTACCTATCCTTGTAATGGTTTCAATTTCTTTACCATACCACTCTTCACAATCTTTTTTAAATCTATAAGTATCATCATCTTCATTAAAAGTATCAATAAAGATTAACCTTACATTTTCTAAACCGTATAAATCAATACATAATTTACAAGTTACGGCAGAAGTAACTCCTCCTGACCACCAACCAATTACCTTACCTTCTTTCATCTTCTTCTATTTTATCTATTCGTTGTTGTGCTTTCTGAACTGCAAAATTAGCAAACGACTCCTTGTTACTAATAATAAACATTGCTTCCTTTAATGTTAAACACATATTAATCTATTTTTAAAAATTCAGATTCAGCATAAGTCATAAACCACTCTTTATTGTTCTCATACTTATCTACAATAGCTTCTAGTATAACAACCTCCTCTATGGTCTTTAGCTTGGCTATCCTGTTTATAAGACTATCTACCTTATTTAATATATTAGTTGTCATCATAGGGTCAGATTCGTAAACAACATCAAAAGACTCCCTTACAATAGGTTCTAATATTTTAATCATCCTGTTGCCTTGATTCTTTAGGTCCTGCTTATACCTATTTGTAGTAACCAAACACTCGTTGGCTTCTAATAGTAATTGCGATAATAGTATCGACTTTAAAAACATAATCTGTTCGTTTGTAATCTCTTGTTTGCTCATTTTATTTATTGTTTAATTAATACTTGTTCTATATTTGTAAATCTCACTCTTAATTCATTTCTCATAAACACTCTCTTTAAACCATCTTCTCTTTTTAAAGTATCTTGAGACTTAATACACTTATCTAAGTAAGATTGCTCTTTAAGACCGTGTGTGGTCAACGTAGATACCACAGTATAAACTTTATCTGTATCTAAACATCTAAAACTACCGTATTTTATACTATTATTATTATTTAATATATTCATATAAGGCAAATATAAAACTAATATTTGGATACGCAACTATAATTAACACAAAATATAAAAAAATAGTTATCTCAGTATAAGATATTTTATTTATGACGCACGAATTTGAGATTAATATACCAGAAACACTAAGAGATATAACAATTTCTCAATGGCAGAAGTATATTAAAATTTATGAGAAAAATAAAGAAGCTGAAAATACAGAGTTCTTAGAGAAGAAGATGTTGGAGATTTTTTGCGGTGTAAAACTTAGTGATATAGATAGTATAGGTTTAAGTGTCTTTGACAATACGGTAATGCACTTATCTAACTTACTAAACTCAAAAATAGACCTAGTTAGGACTTTCGATATGAAAGGAACTGATGGAGCTGTAGTGCATTTTGGTATGATACCTAACTTGGATAAAATGAGTTATGGTGAGTTTATAGATTTAGAAAAGTACATAGTTGATGACGAGAACTTCCATAGAGCTATGGCGGTTATGTATAGACCAATTAAGCACCACAATAAAGATAAGTATCTAATACATGACTATCAAGGAACAGAGTTCTTAGCAGAGGTTATGAAAGACACTCCATTAGACGTTGCATTAGGTGTGCGGGTTTTTTTTTATCGTTTAGCGACAAAATTAGGGAACTATACGATGGTCTCTACACTACAAGAGCTTCAGCAGATACAGGAGGGTCGGGAGGACAAGCATTCTCTAGAAAGTGGGGAACTTATCAAGCAATATATACTCTCGCTGGAGAAGATGTCAGGAGAATTGGAGAAGTTACAGAAATCCCAGTACATCAATGTTTAATGTATCTAGAATTTGTTAAAGAGAAATTGGATTTAGAAAATAAAATGATTAAAGCACAATCAAGATGACACACGTTTACAACATATTAGACACATTAAAAGACGAATTACTTGCTAGTCCGTCTGTAAATACCGTAACATACGGAGATATAGCTGACGTAGACCTAGATAAGACTACTATATTCCCATTATCACACCTTTTTATGGATAATGTTGTTTATAAGGAAAGAACAGTCTTGTTTAATGTAAAATTGCTTTGTGCTGATATTATTGACTACAATAATGAAAATTCAGATTTTGACTTGTTTTACGGTAATGATAACTTACATGACGTCTTAAACACTCAATTTGAGGTAATAAATTCTCTTGTATTGAAGTTAATGAGAGGAGATTTGTTTGAATCAAAGTACCAATTAACTACCCATCCATCAGCACAGCCATTTAAAGAGCGTTTTAGCAACCAATTAGCAGGTTGGAGTGTAGATTTAGAAATAGAGATTCCAAAGTCAGTAGCACTACCTAATTGCTCTAAAACTGAAACAGAAACTTCAGGTGAAGTAATGTCTGATAATTATAGCAACAATGTATCACCTACATTAATATACAACAACTCTTCAGTAAAAACAATACAACTAGATACACTTTTCTTCTATCAAATGAGGGCTTGGGATAGTGCAACTTCATTTTCAATAGATGGATTAATAGATGGATTGAGCGTTACAAGCTCAGGTGTTATTAGTGGTGTAGTTACAGGTGTAGCAAGGACAGAAACAATGACCTTAAACGCTACCAATGAATACGGAACAGACTCTGTTGTAGCTACCTTTGATATTACTGTTGAAGGAATAGTAAACGACCCTTTAGATGGAGATGCTTTTAATAGCTACACAGGAGACCCTTCTAGCCCAAACTCAGACAATGCAGGTAGCGGTGGTGAGGTTTTTACAGGAGACCAAACGCCATTAATTTCTTTTGAAGAAGGAAAGAGATATTTTGTTAGAATAGGTGTTCCTTATTTGATGCAATTAAGCAAGGCTTATAACGGAGGCAGTACTCCTCCTAGAATAACAATAGAGGCAGATAGTGTTATGGAAAATGTTAGTTTTTTTCCTGAGATAAGTCGCTTCTACGGGCTACCTACAGGAGTTCCAAGAACCGAATCTGTAACAATAACAGCAACAAACTCTTTAGGAATAGATAGTCATGTATTTGACTTTGAATTAATAGACGATATAGGTATTGATACAATGTTAGCTCCATATAATCTAGTAGCTACAGGTATAACATCTAGTTCTTTTTATCTTAAATGGAATGAAAGAGAGTATAGCGGTACAGGAGCAGGAGCAGAACTATACAAAGACGGAGTATTATACAGGTCAGGAACTGATAGTGGCTACATAATACAAAGTCAATCATTAATACACGATTGGAAAATTAGGTTAATTGACTCTTTAGGTAATTTCTCACCTTTTTCTGAAACGATAACAGTTAAGGTCTTAGGAGGAGGACCTAAAGCTGAATTAATTTATGACGAGAATAAAAAGAACTACATTCAATTAAATACTTCTTTTAGTTACCAATTAGTCACAACTATACCTGCGACTTATTACACATCTATCAACCTAACAAACGGATTATCTGTAGATAACGCTACGGGTATAATTTCAGGTGTAATATCAAATCTTACGATAGGTTCTACGGAAGTAATTACTATTTACGCAGGAAACGATGAGGGTCAGTCTGAACCTGTTGATATATCATTTATAGTAACAGATATAGACGCTAGTATTTTAACTGAACCAATAAATCTATCTGAATCGAATAATAGTTCTGGAGTATTCACTTTGTCTTGGGATTTACCTATTTATTCAGGTGATTATTCATCTGTTGAAATATACAAAAATGAAGTATTAGATAGAAGCGTGTTTGAGTCTAATGGTTTGATTGAGTCTTCTTATCAATTTCAGGGATTATCTGGTACAAATACTTTTAAAGTAAGGTCTAAGGATGCTTTGGGTAATTACTCAGGATTTTCTTCAACAATAACAGTTATTATGGTGTAATATGAAAACAACCAACCTTAATAAAGCGTTAGCTGATTTAGTAAAAAAGTTTACAGAAAAGCTAGAAGCTCAAGCAAAGATAGATAGAACCAATGCAACAGGTAAATTTGCTAAATCATTTAAAGGCGAGGTTACTAAGGAGGGGTTTGAAATATATTCTGACGCTAAGTATGCAGGTTCTGTAAATAGTGGTGCAGGAGCAGCTAGGTCTAGCAGAGAAGGGTATGATAAAAAGAGAAGATTAGAAGAATGGGCTTTAGCTAAAGGTATTAGACCTCTAACTAAAACAAAGAATGGCTATAAGTTTAGAAAAATGAATACAGATAGTAATAGTGCTTTTAAGTCTATGATATTTGCTATATCTAAATCTATAGCTAAAAAAGGTACAATAAAAAGATATCAGTATAAAGGTAGTGAAATATTTGACAGGGTGTTTGAATCCATGCGTAAAAAAGTGGGTTTAGATATAAAAGACGGATTTAGCGCTGACCTTAGAGATGAGCTTATAAAAATAGTAAAAATAAATGGTAATTTAAAGAAATAAACAATGGCAATCAATACAAGAAGTCCATATTACGTAAGTACTTCAATAGCAAATACATATTATACTACTTTAGATATTTATATTTGGGAGGGTTCTGTTATTTCAACAACAACACCAAAATACAGTTTAAAGAAATACGTAATAAGCGGAAATACTGAAGTGAGTTATGAGGTTTCAGAACTTGTAAGAGATTATATAGATACAACATTTGATGGGAATTATAACGGACAATCAGTTTGGTTTAAGTCTATTACAAAGGTTTATAATTCTTCGGATGTATTATTAAACACTATTAATACGGGTACAGTATCCGCATTTGATAGTTATTCTTATTTTGAGGAAAATGAATCTTTTGGATTATCGAACAAATCTTTATTAATAAGCAATAGAGAAATATTTGTTTTAGCAGACAATGTTTTTAGAATACCAATACACACAAGTAAAAACCCTACGGTAATATTTTTAAAAGACGGACAAGTAGTATCATCGCAAACACTATCAAGTACTACCGAAAGTTCTACACAAGTAAAATACATTTCTATTGATGGTGTTACAGGTAATTATGATTCTTTTAAAAGCAGGGTTTTAGAAGACAATGGAACTTTTGAAGATAGTAAATGTTTACAAGACTTTTTAGATGAATTTGAAATTGGCGAAGTAGATACAATAAGGGTATCAGATTCAAATGGCACTGAAACTATAAAGGTTATCACATTAGATGAATGTAAATACGAACCAAAGAAAGTAACCTTTGTAAATAAATTTGGTGTATTACAAGATATGTTCTTCTTTAAAAAATCAGTTGAAAAGATGACCGTTAAAAAGGAATCTTACAAGGCTAACATAAGAAATCAATCTAACCAATACAGTATAAGTAGCCACGTTAATAGAGAATTTAATGTTGTAGGTAATGAAAGTATTTCTTTAAGTAGTGGTTATTTAAGTGAAGAATATAACGAGGTTTTTAAACAACTATTGTTATCAGAAAAAGTGTGGATTACAAATGTAAGTGATTTAGATGTAAAGGTTTTACCTATAAACGTAACTACTAGCGACATAACATACAAGACTTCTCTAAACGACAAATTAGTAGAATACACAATAGAATTTGAAAATTCATTTGACACTATAAAAAACATTAGATAAATGCAACAAGTTCAGGTATATATAAATGACCAAAGAGTTGAAATGTTTGACTTTGAAAGCGTAACTATAACGGATAGCATCAAAGATGTAAGAGATGTTAGTAAAGTATTTACAGCATACTCTCAAACATTTAGCCTACCCGCAAGTAAGACTAATAATAAAGTATTTAAGCATTATTATAACGGAGACATTAGAGACGGGTTCGATTCAAGAACAAGAGTACCTGCTAGACTAGAATTAAACTCTATACCATTTAAAGATGGCTATATAAAGCTAGAAGGAGTCGATTTAAAGGCTAATAAGGCACACACCTATAGGATTACATTCTTTGGAAATACAGTGTCCTTAAAAGACCTATTAGGGGATGACTTACTATCATCTCTTACTTGGTTAAGTAATTTTAATTTAAGTTATGATTTACCAAATGTTAAAACGCATTTAACAACTGCAGTAGACAAGACTGTAGATGGAATTACTTACGCAAACCCTATTCAAGTACCTTTAATAACCCACACTCAGAGGCTTTATTATAATTCTAATGAAGATGAAGCAGATAATGGAAATTTGCACTGGCATAACGGAGGGGGCTCTCATGTGCACGGTGTTAAATGGAATCAATTAAAGTACGCTGTAAAATTAAATGTTCTAATCAAGGCTATAGAGAAAAAATACACTATAGCTAATGGATATCCTCGTAACTTAGTATTTAGCGATGACTTCTTTAATACTTCAACACCTAATGATTTTAGTGAGCTTTACATGTGGCTACACAGAGTTAAAGGAGTTGTTACTAATGGAAGCCAAGTAGAGACTTCTAATTATTCTGTGACTGATTTTGCAGACGAGGTTAAAGAGCAAAGTTTTATGAGTAATAGTGCTCTTTCGTTATCTTCGTTTGGTCAGGTTGAAGGTGCGCAAAAAATATTAAGAGCTAATATAACAGTAAGTAGTGGAAGTGAAGGAAAACCTTATTCTTTTAATATTCTTAGGGATGGATTATCTGTTTACTCAAGTGGACTCGTATCTAGTAGTGTTTCAAATATAAATGTTCCTGTTGCTATAAATAGCGATTACACAATACAGATAAGCACTACGGAGTCTATTGTTTTCCAAGAAATATCTTGGAATTATAGCTATTATAACTCAGAGACACAATTAACAGTAAATGAAGATTACTATACTTCTTCTGTAAGTATATCTCAATTATTTGACTTTAATATGACTCAACAAGTTCCTAAAATGAAAGTTTTGGACTTTTTGACTGCTGTATTTAAGATGTTTAACTTAGTTGCTTACATTGAGGGAGACGAGATGGTGGTTAAAACTTTAGACACTTACTATGAAGATGGAGAGTCTTACAATATTACAAAATACATAGACACAGAAGAAAGTCAAGTAAACTCCGTTCTACCTTTTAGGGAAATAATATTTGGTTACGAAGGATTAGGTTCTTTTTTAGCTAAAAGACATAATGAGTTATTTAATGAAGAATGGGGAACTGAGGAGTATAAAACAGAAAATAGTAGCATATTTACAGGTGGTATTTATAAATATAAAATACCTTTTGAACACATGAAGTTTGAAAGATTGATTGATATTGACCAAACATCAAGCCCTTCTTTTCCTACAACAAATATTCAGTGGGGATTTTCTGTAGATAATAGTCAAGACAGTTATATTGGAAAACCACTTATTTTTTACATGGCAAGACAAACTGCAGACATATCGTTTGTTGATGTTGATGGAAACAATGTTGCTTCACATCACGAAAAGATAGAAAATTATTTTGCACCTGCAAATTCTAACCTTAGCTTACCAGTTTTTACTGATAGACAGTCAATAAACTTTAGTCCAGAATCTGATGAATGGGAACTAACTCCTAATAAGAAATCATTATTTAATAGCCATCACAGTAATTATATTTCTGGAATATTTAATAAAACTAACAGACTAACTAAAATGACAGCCTTATTGCCTTTAAGGGTTCTTTTAAGCTACTCTCTTAACGACAGGTTTATTGTTTTTGGAAAATCTTATAAGATTAACTCAATAGAGACTAATATGCATAACGGTAAATCACAACTTGAATTACTTTCGGATTACGCACCTTCAGTTATTGATTTAATTCCGCCTACACCACCAACTAACTTAGCCTTAGTCGCAGGTTCAGAAACATCTGACGGGTTTACTATAACTTGGACAGCAGGTACGGATAATATAGGTGTTACTAATAATATAATAGAATTACAGCAAGATTTTTACGCTACTATAGGAAACGTTACTTCTTATACATTTACAGGGTTATTTCAACAGACTGTATATAAAGTAGCCTTATTCTCAACAGATGCAGCGGGTAACGTATCTGCTATTTCAAACATAATAGATGTTCAATTTTAAATATAATGATAAGAGAAACTTTAGAATTACTAAGAAGCAAGGAGTGGTTAATTGATGATTTAGATATCAATATAGCTAAAGGATTGTATGAAATGCCTTCAACATTTAAGGAATTAAGAATTAATAACAAAAGAAAAAAACTAACAAGATAATGGCTGAAGAAAAAATTATATTTAAGGTTGTAGCTGACTACGATAAAGCTATAAAAGAATGGGGAGAGTTAAGAGATAAGGTTGCATCTACTACTAAAGAGTATAAAGAGTGCCAAATAGAAATAAATAAGCTAAAATTAGCTAAAGGAGAACTTACGGGGGAAACCTTTAAAACTAAAGAATCCTTACAGAAAGAAAAAGAAGTTCTAAGGCAGTCTAATGCTGAATACAAGAGAAGACAGAAAGAGTTAAATAATACGTTTAAATCTCAATCAAAACAAGAGAAATCAGTAAAAAGACTAACTAATTCACAGCAAAAGCAAAGTGACGCCACAGGTAGTGCTACCGCTGCTACAATGGAACTTAGTAGGGTTGTTTCTGACGCACCATACGGTATTAGAGGTATGGCGAATAACATTACTCAGCTAGTTTCTCAATTAGGCTCAGCTTCTAAAAAAGCTGGTGGTTTAGGAGCTGCCTTAAAGCTTATGGGTAGTCAGTTGCTTGGACCATTAGGTGTTGTTTTTGCGATTACTGCGGTTGTCTCTGCCTTAGATTACTTTTATGGAGCTAATAAAAAAGCTGAGGAGTCTACAAGTGATTTTAAGCAAGAAATAGAGGATTTAGCAGATTTACTAGGAAATAATTTAAACATTAATATACAAAATTATATTAATCTATTAAAGGATAAAAAGAAAATTGATGAAGAGCTGTTAAAAACAGCAGATAAGCAAAAAGAACTTGAAGATAAACTAAATGGATTTATTAAGTATAGATTGAGCTTAGAGGAGAAAAAAAGAAAATCCAAGCTAGATACAGCGGTGTTAGATGCCCAAATAAAGACCATTCAAGAGAAGGAAATAGAAATTCAATCAAAAATAACAAAAATATACGAAGAAGCTGCCACTAAAGTAAAAGAATATAATGAAAGTAAAGATGAATTAACAGAAGCAGAAAAAGGAACGGTAAAGCAGCTCGAAAAACAACAATCAGAGCTTAAAAAACATCAAAAAGTTGTATCTAAAAACAGGACTGAATGGCTTAAATGGCAAAAACAAATAGACGAGACTCAGGAAGCAATAGACACCATAACAAAAGCAGGAATAATATTAAGACCAAAAGTAGAAGCTCTTGATTTAGAAGGTCTTGCTATAGGTGTGAAAGATGTATTCAAACACAAGATTGACGTAACTTTAGCTGTTAGACCCGTGTTGCCAGACGATGCTATGCAGAAGTTAAAGTCTCAGCTTGAGAAGTATAGTGAGTATGCAGAAACAACTAAGAAGGCATTAAGCACAATAGGTGACTTTATTGATGGTGAATTTGAAAGGGAGTTAATAATAGAAAAAAACAAAACAAATTCCCTAAATAACGAGTTAAATAAAAGACTCCAAAACGAAAACTTATCTAAAGACCAAAGACAGGCTATACAGAATCAAATAGCTCAAAATGATGAAAAACTAAGGGTGAAACAAGAAAAGATAGCTCGAAAGCAATTTATGATTCAGAAAGCTTTTAAAATAGGTATGGCTTTAGCAGATACAGCTTCATCTGCATTAAAAGCATACGCTTCTCAATTATCAATACCTACGCCAGATGCACCCGCAAGAGCCGCACTTGCAGCAAAAGTAGCTACAGGTTTTGGATTAGCACAAGTAGCCATGATTGCGAGAACAAAATTTCAATCCTCTGCTGGTAGTTCGCCAAGACAAGCTGTAGATAGTAGCTCTAGTGGTGGAAGTTCTCGCTCAGAGCCTTCATTCAACATAGTAGGAAGGTCTAAAGATAATTTAATACTAAGTGCTATACAATCACAATTTGATAAGCCTTTAAAAGCTTATGTTGTAGCGAGAGACGTTACTAACCAACAGCAATTAGATGGTGTTATTTCAGCATCAGCAAGTACCTAAAATAAAACAATTACAACAAAAAAGGTTAACATAATATAAAAGAACTAATATGAAAGATTTAGATATAATAGAGTTGTTTATTGATGATACTAAAGAGGATGATGGTATTGAAGCAATATCTTTGGTAGAATTTCCTGCCATTGAAGAAAATTTCATAGCCCTTAGTAAGCATAAGATAGACTTTAAGACAGTAGATGCTGATAAAAGAATTATAGTAGGTTTAGCTCTAGTTCCTGACAAGAAGATTTATAGACGTAAAAAAGATTATGAATACAATGTCATCTTTTCAAAAGAGACTGTAAGAAAAGCATCCGAACTATACTTAAAACGTCTTAAATTAAATAACACTACACTAGAGCATGATGAGCAAATGACTACAGGTGTTTCGGTTATAGAGTCATGGATAGTTGAAGAGCCTGAAATGGATAAAACCTCTTTATATGGATTAAATGCTGTAAAAGGTGCTTGGGCAGTTACTATGAAGATAGATAATGATGAAGTATGGGAAGATGTTAAGGCAGGTAAATACTTAGGACTTAGTATTGAAGGTATGTTTAGCGATAGCAGTGAAGATATTGAGGAGATTGAGGCTTCTAATGTATTAGAGGAGCTTAAAAAGCTATTATCATAATGAGTAGAGCTGTTTACTGTTACTGTAAGAACACTTATTCAATAGAGTGTGATAAAGGAAAGAATAAAAGATGTAATGCACCAAACTATTGGAAGCAAGGCATAGGAAACATAAGTAATACTGCAGAAGAAGATTAAAACACGACAGTACATTTATAAATAGTTATATTAATATAAACCAATAAGTATGAAAGCAACAGAAATCCTTAACAATGTTAAAGAGCTTTTAAATCTATCTAAAGTAGAGGAAAAAATCGAAGACACTGTAGTTGAAGAAAAAGTAGAATTATCTACCGAAGAAACAACAGAAGAAGTTATAGAGGAAGTTAGTGAAGTATTACTTGCTGAAGAAGAGGTTGTAAAGCCTACAGAAGAGGTTGCAGGAGCACCAATGATGTATGTAACACCTGAAGAATTATCAGCAGTTAAAACTGAATTACTTTCGATGATTAAAGCATTAATCGAGGATAAGCCAATGGGAGACGTAAAAGAAGTTCCTCAAGAGTTATCAAAACAAGAAGAAGTTGAATTATCTGAAGATGTAGAAGAAGTTGTACACTCACCAGAAAGCTCAATTGAAACTAAAAAAAGTTTATTATCAAACCGTAACAAACCTATGACTACTGAGCAAAGAGTTAATAGTATGTTATTCAACTAAAATTAAATAAAAATGGCTACTACTACAAACATTACTACTACTTATGCTGGTGAAAGTGCAGGAAAATACATTTCTGCTGCTTTATTATCAGGTAACACAATTGCAAATGGTGGATTAACTATCAGACCAAATGTAAAATTTAAAGAGATTGTAAAAAGATTGGAATTAGATGGAATCGTAAAAGATGGTTCTTGTGATTTCGCTGATACATCAACTTTAACCCTTACTGAAAGAGTTATTGAACCAAAAGAATTACAAGTCAACTTAGAACTATGTAAGAAAGATTTCCGTTCTGATTGGGATGCAATCCAAATGGGATATTCTGCATTTGATAACTTACCTTCTTCTTTCCAAGATTACTTAATCTCTTATGTTGCTTCTAAAGTAGCACAAAAGAATGAGAATACAATTTGGCAAGGTGCTGATGCTAACGATGGTGAATATGCAGGTTTTTCTGAATTATTAGCTGCTGATGCAGATGCTGTTGTAAGTCAAACAATCGCAGGTACTGTAGTAACAGCTGAAAATGTTGTTGATGAATTAGGAAAGATTGTAGATGCTATTCCTTCTGCACTATACGGAAGAGAAGATTTACATATTTACGTTTCACAAAACATCTTTAGAGCTTACAAGAGAAGTTTAGGTGGATTTGCTGCTGGAGGACAAGGTGCTGCAGGTGTAGGTTCAATGGGAAATAATCAAGATGTAAATGTTTTATACTTTGACGGTGTAAAGGTATTTATGGCTAACGGATTAGCTTCTAACGTAGCTGTATCAACTACTAAAGATAACTTATGGTTTGCTACAGGTTTATTATCTGATGCACAAGAGGTTAAAATTTTGGACATGGAAAACCTAGACGGTTCTCAAAATGTTCGTGTGATAATGAGGTACACAGCTGCTGTACAGTACGGAGTTATTGAAGATATCGTAACATACGGAATCTAGTAACAATTAAATAAATACAAAAAAGGGTAGGTGGTTAATCTGCTTACCCTTTTTTATTAACTAATAATAAAATATAATAATATGGCTTGTGATATTAACTTAGGTAGATTAGAACCTTGTAAAGACAGTGTTGGTGGTATCAATGCGGTTTACTTTGTGAACTACGGAACTATGGGATTGATTACTCCTAACTCAACGGATGCAGATGTAATTGATAACGTAGCAGGTTCGCCTTATGCGTACAAATATGAGGTTAGAGGAAACTCTACCTACACAGAGAGCATTCAATCAAGTAGAGAGAATGGAACTACTGCTTTTGAGCAAGTGTTAGAGTTGACACTTAAAAAACTAACCAAAGAAGACCATAATACGATTAAATTATTATCTTTTGGTAGACCAAATATTCTAATAGAAGATAACAACGGAAACGTATTTTTAGCTGGACTACAACACGGGTGTGATGTTACAGGTGGTACTATCGTTACAGGTGGTGCTATGGCTGATATGTCAGGATATACTTTAAGCTTTACAGGTATGGAAAAAGTTCCTGCTAATTTCTTAAACAAAACATCCGAAGCTGAATCTGGAGAAGTTACTCTTGGAGTAGCAGGATTTACTGTCGTGGCAGTTTAACAATAATTATTGATTTTTAATTTATTAACCCTGCTCTAGCGAGTGGGGTTTTTGATTAAATAAAACAAAATAATATTATTTAGTTATCATAGTATGTTAATATTAAACCCAACATCTGAAGAAAGTTCAATAAAGATTCTGCCAAGAGGCTTAGATGTGTCTGGTGAAATATCTATAAAGCTTAGAAGGGATGGGGATGGTCTTAGTGAGCGTATATATAATATTGCTATAACGGCAGATTCAACACTATACACTGCAGATTCAATAGAAATAACTGCCGATAGAACAAGTGAGGTAGTGAAGGCTACCATTAGTGGTGGATTTGTTATTATTACATTTTCTTCAGAAATACTTGAGGAAGACTCTACATACTATTTGGAAATAGATAAAAATGGGGAATTGTGGTATAGAGATAAGATTTATGTAACTTCTAGAACAGCCTCAGAAAGAGCAAAAGAAAAACACGTTATTGGAAACAATACTATATATAACACGTATGATAAGACAGACGATAATACATATATAATATAATGAAAAAGAACAATATTAAAAAAGAGTATAAGGATAGCATTAGAATTGTAAATATGGCTTCTTATAATACTCCAGAAATCAAAGAGGTCCATAATAAAGATTGGGTATCTTTTGGTAATAATAATGACTATTTCGACAACTTAATTGAAAGATATTTAGATAGCCCTACTAACGGTAGATGTGTTAATGGTATTGTTGATATGATTTACGGAAGAGGCTTAGAGTCTACTAATTCTGAGACATTTCCTGAGCATTATGTTTATATGAAAAAGTTACTTAGACCTAGAGAAGTCAAGAGACTTGTGAATGATTATAAATTATTAGGTCAAGGTGCTATGCAACTAACCTACAACAAGGCTAAGACAAAGATATTAAAGGTATCTCATTTCCCTATGGAGACACTTAGAGCCGAGAAAGCAACTAACGGGAAGATAAAGGCATACTACTACCATCCAAAATGGAAAGACTGCAAAACTTCTGACAACCCTAAAAGAATACCTACTTTTGGAAATGGAAGTAAGTCTCAAGTTAATGAGCTGTATGTATTTAAACCATATAGGAGTGGTTTTTACTACTATGCCACCGTTGACTATCAAGCGTGTTTGCAATATGCTGAATTAGAGTCAGAAGTATCAAACTATCACATATCAAATATACAAAACGGATTACAACCAAGTTTATTTGTAAATTTTAATAACGGAGTTCCAAACGAGGAAACTCAGAACGCTATTGAGAATAAGATAAATGATAAGTTTTCAGGAAGCTCTCAGAGTGGAAAAGCAATTATAGCATTTAATGAAAGTGCTGAAACAAAAGCAGACATAGAGGCTATACACTTACCTGATGCTCATGCACAATATCAATTTCTTTCAGACGAAGCAAGGGAGAAGATTATGTTAGGTCACGGTATTGTATCTCCAATATTACTAGGTATTAAAGATAACACAGGATTTGGTAACAATGCAGAGGAATTAAGAACAGCATCTGTTTTGATGGATAATGTTATTATAAGACCTTTACAGGATGGTGTTATTTACGGTTTAACAGAGATACTTGAGTTTAATAAGATATTTCAAGACTTGTACTTTGTAACTCTACAGCCTATTGAATTTACAGAGTTAGAAAATATATCTACTAAAGTAAGAAAAGAAGAAGAGACAGGAGAGAAGCTTTCTTCAGAAAAAGAAGCAGAAGACTTTTCAGATGAAGATGGTGATGACTTATATAGTCAATTAGAAGGCTTAGGAGAGGTTTTAAGTGATGATTGGGAGTTAATCCATAGTGAAGTATATGAAGAGGAGATTGAGTCCGTTAAAATGGCTGAAATAAAGTATTCAGACAAGTCCTCATCAGAAGACAATGATATTTACAAAATAAGATATGCATACTCTCCTGAAAGAAAGTCACAAGGAAGTAGAAGTTTTTGCAAGAAAATGGAAACCTTAACAGGTAGAAAGATTGTGTTTAGGAAAGAAGATATAAACATGATGTCTTTTAGAGGTGTTAATAAGGAGCTAGGTCATAATAGAAACAACTATTCTCTGTTAAAATTTAAAGGAGGAAAGAATTGTCACCATTATTGGGAATTACAGGTGTATAAGAAATCTAGCGGTAAAAAGGTAAATGAAGACACCGCTTACGGTAAAGGTCTTGACAAGCCTACTAATCCTTCAGAAATTACAGAAAGAATGATAGATAGAGCAGATAAAGGGGCATACCCAAGTGTGTTAAGTAGAATTAAAAAAATCATAGGGATATAATGAAGGCGCTTTTTATAACAGTAAGGGATTTAAAGGCAAAGTCAATAATTAGTGGAAACACAGATGCTGACAAGTTAATTCACTATATCGAGGTTGCTCAAGATATTCATATTCAAAACTACTTAGGCGGGAGTTTGTACGATAAGATGCAAGAGTTAATAATATCAGGAGACATAAACCTTGAGGCTAATTCAAAGTACAAGACTCTTAGAGACTCTTATATAAAACCTATGCTAATTTGGTTTACACAAGCAGAATACTTACCATTTGCTATGTTTAAAATAGATAATGGTGGCGTTGCAAAGCATAGGGGTGAAGAATCTGAGTCGGTAAACTTTAGTGATGTAGATAGAATGATGAGTAAGATAAACGATAGGGCTGAGTTTTACACAAGAAGATTTTTAGACTATATCTGTAACAACAGCAACTTATATCCAGAGTATAGTAATAATAATAATGGCGATATGTACCCTGATAAGGATGCAGATAGTTTTACAGGATGGGTTTTATAATGGAAGCAAAGAAAAGAAAGACATATAAAACAAAAAAGGTTAACATTATAAAGCTATATGCTTTTTATAAAGAAATAAATAAAGAAAATAAACATGGCAATAAATCCAAGTAATTTAATTAACGTAGGTACAAGCCCTAATGATGGTCAAGGAGATGTTTTATTAGATGCATTTATTAAGACTAATAACTTAGCTATAGATTTAGATGAAAGAATAATTGCTAACCAAGACAGCTCGTTAGATAATACTAACGCTCTTTTACAAGAAGTCTCTGATAGAGAAGTTGCAGACACTACTTTACAAGATAACATTGATAGTTTAGATGGAAGGGTTGTTTTAAATGATGTGAAAGTTGGTATTACCACCGCTCAATCTAATGAAATAATAGCTAATAATTCTAAAGCAGGTATCACAACTCAACAAGCGGGTGATATTTCTCTAAACAATGTAAAAGTTGGTATTACTACTTCGCAAACAAATGAGATTATTGCAAACAATTTAAAGATTGGTTATACTGAGGATTTAGTTTCATCTAATACAAATGTAGTTGCTAATACTTCAAAGGTTGGAATAACAACTACTCAAGCAAGTAATATTGTTACTAACAACGGAAAGGTTGGAATATCTATTCAACAAGCGAATGATATTGTTACTAATAATGGCAAGGTAGGTATTACAACTTCACAAGCAAACGAAATAATAGCTAACAACGCAAAGGTTTCAGATATAAACCACGTTACAATAGAGTTACCAAACGTAGACAATACAAGTGATGTTAATAAACCTATATCAATTGCTGCTCAATCTGCTTTAGATTTAAAAGTTGATACAACAGAAAACGAATTAAATACTGAAAATATATTTAAATCAGTAAGTTTTGCAATGGATTATTCTGATAGGGTTAGAGATGATAGTGGAACTATTGAAAGCAGAGAATGCGTAATGAATGAATATTTAAAAATTATAAAATAATGGCAATTATACCAAAATTAGCAATGATACCTTCAGGGTATAAAGATGGTAAACTCTATTCAGTATTACCTTCAGACGGAGTAGGAGATTTTGACGTTACAAGGGGTTCTAATGCAACAAGAATTAATAAAAATGGCTTAATAGAAACAGTAACAGGTAACACACCAAGATTAGATTATCCTTTAATTGATGGCGTTGTAAGTGGTTGTCCGAGTTTGTTGTTAGAGCCTGGAAAAACTAACCAATTACAAAGAAGTCAAGAATTAGAAAATGCTTATTGGATAAATAATGGAGTTACTATAACTTCAAATAATACAATTTCACCTGATGGCACACTAAACGCTGATTTATTAACTGGAGTTAGTGGTGGATTTGGAGTTGTTAGATTTAGTACTTGGACTGCTACAAATAAAGTTGCGAGTTGTTTTGCTAAAAAAGGGAGTACAAGTGCATTTAAAATTACAAATGGTTCTTTAAGTTATATAGGAGTTGCTTTTAATTTAGAAAATGGAACTGTAACAAATGAAGATAGTGGATTTGAGGGTTCGATTGAAGACTACGGAAATGGTTGGTATAGATGTACTGCTATTGATACTTTAGGTAGAAATGGAACTTTTTCTTTAAATGTTACATCAGCAAGTGAAAGTGTTTACCTTTGGGGTGCTCAATTAGAGTCTGACTACAAAACAAGTTATATTCCAACCACAACATCAGTAGTAACCCGTTTTGCAGATACTGCTAACAATGCGGGTAATGCTTCTACGTTTAACGATTCAGAGGGTGTTTTGATGGTGGATATTAGTGCTTTGGCTAATGAAAGTACATTCAGGGGTATATCTTTAAATGATGGGAGTACGTCAAATATGGTTTTAATTTACTTTACTACTACGCCTAATAATATCTTAATATATACTACTTCTAGTGGTATTCAATCTAACTTAACTCATACTGTTTCAGATTTAACAGAATTTACAAAAATAGCTATAAGATGGTCTTTAAATAACGTTAGCTTATGGATAAATGGGGTTAAGGTCGGAGAGGATTTAACAGCAATTAGCCCTGTTGGAATGAATAAAATAGCTTTTGATAGTGGGACTGGTGTTGAGAATATGTATAGTAAAGTCAAACAGCTACAATACTACAACACCGCTTTAACAGCTTTAGAATTAGAAACATTAACATCTTACACTTCATTTAACGCTATGGCTTTAGCAAAAAACTATAAAATACAATAATATGGCAAATACAATGAAGTTCGGAAACGGACAATGGGCAACCAAAGAAGATTCAATATTAGCATACAATGATGAGAACGCAAACTTTAAGCCTTTGCCATTTGTAACTTCAAGAGCAAGTACTGCTACGAGAGTAAATAAAGCGGGATTATTAGAAACAGTTGCAAGTGGTATTCCAAGAGTAGACTATTTATCAAACACAAGTGGAGCGTATCTATTAGAGCCAATTTCAACTAATTTAATTACTCAATCGGAAGCGTTTGGTAACAGTTATTGGACAAAGAGTGGTGCTAGTATTAAGGGAGATACTAATAATACATTATCTGAAAAAGTTGTAAATGGAGATTTTGCAACAAATTTAAGTGGGTGGACAAATACGGCGGGTGTTACTTGGAACTCAGGAAATGCAAAATATAACGGAAGTAGCGGGGATTTTTATCAAGGAGGGTATGAATTAGGTAAAATATATTTAGTAACTCTAGACTACACTAGGATTAGTGGTCAATTAAATGTAAATATAGGGTCTGCATCAAACCCTATAAGTACGGGTAGCGGGGGGTCGTTATCAATACAGGTAAACAGCTTCGGTTCTACAAATTTTAACTTAGCATCCATATCATTTGTTGGAACAGTAGACAACGTTTCAGTTAAAGAAGTACAAGGTTTTTCAGCACCAAGTGTAGATAATCCTACAAGTGCTTTTAAGTTGGTTGAAGATACGAGTACAGGAACTCATTATGTTCTTGCGAACAACTCTACTATATCAGGCGAAGACTATACTCAGTCTGTGTACGTAAAGCCTGATGGGAGGTTTTTACAGATGACAGGCTCAACGGGTTTTGCATCATCTTATATAAACTACGACTTAGACAGCGGAACAATGCATTTAACAGGTGCGGGAACAGCTACGGGAACAATTACGTTGTTGTCAAATGGTTTTTATAGATGTACATATACGGACGAATCAACATTGACAGGAGTAGGCTCAAGGATTATAGTAGTGTTATCAAGTTCTTTTACGTCTTCAAGATTGCCATCCTACACAGGAGATGGAACTTCGGGAGTTTACATATTCGGAGCACAATTAGAACAAAAATCTCACTCTACTTCGTACATACCAACACAAGGTGGTATAGAAACGAGGTTTGCTGATACTGCAAGTCAAACAGTACCTGATGGTGTTATAAATTCAGTAGAGGGTACAATGTTTGTAGAGATGGCTGCTTTAGCAAATGATTTATCGGAGAGATGGTTTACAATACAAGAAAGTGCAAGTACTTTCGATAATCAAATTAATTTTAGATATTCCGCAACAACTAACTTAATACAAATAGTTTCAAGGGCGGCAGGATTAGGTCAAGATGTTGTTTTATCATATACATTAACGGATGAAACTGATTTTAGTAAAATAGCTTTTAGATGGGCATTGAATGATTGGGCTTTAGCTGTTAATGGTGTGGTTGTAGATACGGTTGTTTCTTCTACTGCTTTTACTTCTAATAGTTTAGATTCATTTATATCTAATAGGGGTAATTCAACAAATTATTTCTATGGTAAAGTAAACAACCTACAATTATACAAAACAGCTTTAACAGACGCAGAATTAACTTCTTTAACAACAATTTAAGAGTAATATTTACCCTCGTGTAACTATCGAGGGTAAATCTTTACATAAGGAACACAATAAGATAAGAAAATTAAGAAACCTTTACATAATAACTAATAGTTATAACCAAAAGTTAATACAATAACCAATAGTAAATAATATAAAATTATGAAATTAAACGTAGCAAAATACCAATTTGATAGCAAAGAACAATATCAAGCAAAATTTGATGCTTTACATACAGAAGATGAAGAAGGAAATTTAATACCTGAATTTAGATTCGCAACAGTAGAATTAGGAAACATTGTTTTAGAACAAGAAACCTATGATGAAGATGGCGAAATACTAACAGAAGCAGTTTTATCTACTGGATGGCACGTTGACGCAGGTTGGTGGGGATTAGATGACCATCCTTACGGTTGGAAGTCTTACAAGGTAGATTTTGAAGAAGGACAAGGAATGCATTCTTTTGCAGGTGTAGATTACCAATCACATAAATTTTAATAAAAAAAGGCATACTTACTATGTAGGTGTGCCTTAAATATGCTATAAAATGAAATTAATTGATTTGAAAATATATGGATTAAATGGGTTGGCTATGGCTTTAAATTTTACTACTATTGAGTTAGGCTTAAAGATTGTTCTAACTTTAGTTGTTATTGGTTATACTGTCCAAAAGTGGTATTTAATGAATAAAAATAAATAAATATGAAGCTAACAAATAATTTTTTTAAGTCTGAATTTGAATGTAAATGTGGTTGTGATATGCCTATTTCAGTTTTAGACAATGTTAAACTGTTAGCAATACAATTACAGACCATCAGGGATTACGTAAAGCAACCTATAAAAATTAATAGTGCTTACAGATGTGAAGTACATAATAGTCTTATAGGTGGTTCTAAAAGAAGCCAACATAAATTAGGTAAGGCTTCTGATATTACTATAAATACTTTTACACCTAATGAAGTTGTTGATGTTGTAAATAATTTACTTACAAATGAGATGTTAGGTTATTTTTATATTGGAGGCATTGGTCGTTATAATACATTTACACACTTAGATATTAGAGATTATAAAGCACGTTGGGATAACAGGTCTTGACATGAATGTATTCAAGGGATTATTTCATTTTACAATGATGTTATTTGGTGCTGTAATAAGACTAGACACTATTAAATACCCTAATTTATTAATGTTAATTAACAAGATAGTCTTTGTGACTTATTTAATATACTCAACAATATGAATATAATAGGAATTATAGGTAATTTATTAGGTATAGGTAAAGACTATTTATCTAATAGGTCTAAGCTAAAGCAAATAAAACTTGAACAAGAATTTGCTATTATAGAAGCACAAACAAAAGCTAATGTAGATAGAATTTTATCTAATACTGATTCAGACAATCAAATAGACTTAATTACTGCACAAGATAAAAAACATAGTTTTAAAGATGAAGTTGTAACTTATTTATTCTTAACACCTGTTTTCATTGCTACTATTACACCTTTTATTATAGCGGTTAAAGAAAGCAACTTTATAAACCTTTCAGAAGATATTAGGATTTCATACGAAAACTTAAACCAATTACCTGATTGGTATAAATATGTTTTAGGTGCTATTGTTATAGATGTACTTGGGTTTAGGTCTTTTGCAAGAAAGATAGTAGATAAATATATTAAATAGTTCTTTGTCCAAATTTCAGTTATGGAATACTTTCCTTTAGACTCAATTCAGAATTCCTCTGCTGATTTCCTAAACCTAATAATACCTCTACAATAAACACAACTGCTGATACAGTTTACAGATGCACAGGATATGAGCGTAATGCCATAGTATGCGGTGAAACAGATTAGTCTGCGTTTATCTTCAAGCAAAGAACTTATTAATAATACAAATATACAATTATTAAACAGATAAAACACTATTAAATATAATTATTATATCACACCTTTACTCTTTTTGATACTGTATCTTTAATTTGCTTAATAAAAGCATATTGACCTAAAGTTAATTTTTTACTACACATTATAGATTTAATTTTCCTTACCTCATTAGAGGTAATAGGTACTCCTGAATCTATCCATTTCATTAGTTTTGATTGCTTTTGTGGAGTCATACTAAGGTTTATTAAATCATTACCTACTAAAGCTATGTGATTATTTCTACTTTTCTTTTGTATTTGATTATTAATAATATTTTTTCTTATAGAGTTAATAGTTTTTTTAGTTTCTAAATTAATAGTTTTATTTCTATTTGTACCATATTCAGTTACTGGTTTGCTATACATAAATTCACCTTTCTCTTTCATAGAATACTTAATATACTTACAGTTGGTAAGTAATCTAGTTGATTTCCATTTATTGAAAGCATCAATAGATTTATATTCACTAACAAATTCGCTTTGATTATTATTTGTTTGTAGTAAAATTTTAAATGTTGTCATAATTGTTTGTTTTTAATAATAGTTAATAATAAAGCAGGAGCCACTGCATAGCAAAGGTAGTAAAAAAAAACTATAACAAAAAAAATAAGTTATTAACATTTATTATAATTAAATTATAGTGTAATATGAAACAATGTTATATATATTTGTATATGCCTTTAAGAAAAGTTCATAAGAGGAAAGAAAATAGTTTCTCATTACATAGCGTAGAATATACAGACACTTATACTAAGGAGATGGATGAAGAGGGATTGAAGGTGCTTAAATGGAGTATGTTCGATAGTCCAGACACTTTAGGAAGTGGTAAGTACTTCATGGAGAGTGAGCCTGTCTTTATTCTAGATGAAGTGTTTAGAAAAGAAAGATTATCAGGTTTTATTATTCAAGGCTATGTAAGTAAGAGTTATGCTGATAAATTAGCTATACCAAGTAATAGTGGTCACAGAGTGGGTAAGTCTGTTAAGTTTAGGTGCATTAACTCATCTAAGAGACTGAAGCTTATAAGAGGACTTATACAGTATGGTATAGAAAGAATACAAGTATCGGATGAATTTATATATTTTGATACTGATAATTATTTAAAAGAGCCAAGTTTTATTTGTTTTTAATTTGTTTTTATTTTGTTTTTAGAGAGGTAGGTTATAAAGCTTACCTCTTTTTTTGCTTAATATGTTAAAGAAATGTTAAATTTTGTTAAAGTACTTTCACAATCCAATTAAAAGACTATCTTTGTAGGGAACAAATTAAACAAATATAAATTATGGAAGAATCAGATTGTTGTGGTGCTGAAAGATGGTACGAAACAGACCTTTGTAGTGATTGTAAAGAGCATACAGGGTTTAACGAAATAGAAGAATAATTATGAATTTAAGCGAAGAGACTTGGAGTCAGTTAAAAGAGGAAATAGAAACCTCTGTTAGTAAAGACCCTAACATAACTGATGTTATAGTTAACTACCAACTAAAAGAAAATAATGGTACAAAAAACATTCTAACCTATAGTGTAAAAATAGAAGATTAATATGAAAGACTTAGTAGACTATAAGAATTACAGAATAGATGCTTTACAGAAAAAAGTATTTGAGTTAGAGCAAAAGACATCAACACTAGAGACTTACATATTCGAGTTGACAGATAAGGATTGCCCAGAGGAATATAAAAACATAGTAAAGAACGAATTATTAAAAACAGAGTAAATTATGACAATTTTAGAAAAATTACAAGAGATTCAAACAACCTTAAAGGTTACCAAGAATCAAACAAATGCTTTTGGTAAGTACAAGTATCGTTCAGCAGAAGACATCTTAGAAGCGCTAAAACCTCTTGAAGATAGATACAAGGTAGTGTTTAAGATTACAGACACATTAGAAGAGGTTGCTGGACACGTTTACGTAAACTCAGAGGCTAAGATAATTGATACAGAATCTATAGACAGAGAGAGTTCAGTATCTTCTTTCGCACAAGCTATTATAGACTTTACCGCAAAGGGTATGCAAATGCCACAGAGAACAGGTGCAGCAAGTAGTTATGCTAAGAAGTATGCTTTAGGTAACTTGTTGTTAATAGATGATAATAAAGATAGTGATGCTACCAACACACACGGTAAAACGACTCAAACAGTAGTTAAGCCAATATTAAAGATAGGTACTCCTGAATTTAATAAAGTATCTGAGTTCATTGCTAAAGGAGGAGAGATGAGCAAGGTAAAGCTAAAGTATGAGCTTCCATTAAATGTAGAGAAAGCATTAAAATTTTAATAAGTAACAAATAAAAACAAAATAAAATGAGAACACAAATTGAACAAGTATTTACTGGTACAAGGCAATCAGTCAGAAAAACAAGCATTTCGGTTGAACTAGTTAAAGTTACTCCTTCGTTAGCTGAAAACTATTTAAAATTCAATCCTATTAACAGAAAGGTTAGTCTGAAGAATGTAAATTTCCTAGCTAAACAAATGATAGAAGGTTTATTTATAGAAAATGGAGAAAGTATAGTATTTGATAAAAATAACATACTTAGAGATGGTCAACACAGACTGATGGCAATAATCAAATCAAGCAAGTCTTATTACATACCTGTCGTTAAAGGAGTTAGTAGTAATAGTATGGCAACCTATGATACAGGTAAGAACAGAAGTGCATCAGATGTTTTATCTATAGAAGGGTTTAAAAGCTCCTCAACGGTTTCCGCTTTAATAAAGCAGATAGATAAATATTGCAAAAGGAGTAGTAAGAGTGCATTTAATGGTTCAACAAATAGAGTAGAAGCATTATCTAACCAGCAGGTACTAGATAACTGTAAAGATAATTACGATTGGTTGATTGGAATAGTAAATAATTCAGCTAATATTTACAGTAAATGCAACTTAAAAACCCTAAGTGTAACTAATATATCTTTAATAGCTTATATTGTTGGAGGGGAAAACCCTAGTAAAGAGGTTTATTCTTTTATAAAGCATATTATTGGAGTTTCAAGAACGGAGGAAACAGCTACAAGCTACCTATACAGTAAGCTTTACAACTCTAAAACAAACAGCGAGCCATTAAATTTTTATTGGATATTAGGAATGTCGATAAAAGCATGGAACTACTACTCGGAAGGAAACCCTTCTGTTAGGTACTATAAATTCCAAACAAATCAAGAATTACCAAAAATTAATCAATAATAACAATTAAATCAGAAATTATGAGTAATCAATTAACAGGAACAATTAAATTAATCGGAGAAAAGCAAACATTTGACTCTGGATTCCAAAAAGTAGAATTTGTATTAACAACTCTTGACGAGAAGTACCCGCAAGATGTTAAATTTGAGATTGTACAAGACAAGGTAGACGACTTCTTAAAGTACAATAAAGTAGGAGCTTCTGTAGACGTAGATTTCAATGTTAGAGGTAACGAATACAAAGGAAAGTATTATGTTAGTCTTTCAGCTTGGAAGGTGTTTAAATCGGATGCTAACAAACCTGCAACGGACATTGGTGTTCCGCAAGAGGAGTTGTCGGACTTACCATTTTAATTAATCAGGGAGGTTTAATAGCCTCCCTTTTTTTATCTATTAAAAACAACAAAAACAAAACAAATGACAGAAGAAGAATTACAAGCACAGAATGACCACTTAATGTATATGCAATCCATAGAAGAGGAATGTAATATAGATATAAATAAAAAGATAGAGCATCCTCCTGTAGCTATTAGCTATAATACTAATGAAGTTAATACAAAGAACGGTGTTAAGAGTTACCCTACCGCTATGTGTACCTATGGTAACTTCAGTTTTATACAAGCTCCTCCTAAATCAATGAAGACATTCTTTGTTAGTTTATTAGGTTCAGCATTTTGCAATCCTAAAGGCAATCACACTAAAGGTATGAACTCTTTTAGAAATAACAAGCACTTTGTACACTTTGATACAGAACAAGGCGAATGGCACTCACAAAGGGTATTTAAAAGAATACAATGGATGAATAAAGGATTAAACTTAGACTTCTATCACACCTTTGCATTGAGAAAGATAAGTTACAATAGTAGAATAGACTTTATAGAGTACTACTTAGACTGTATGAGAGAAGAAGGTAAAGAGATTGGCTTAGTTGTTATTGATGGTGTTGCTGATTTAGTTAGTGATGCAAACAACTTAGAAGAGTCTTCAGCTATAGTTCAAAAAATAATGACATGGACCTCTGTCTATAATTGCCATATAGTAACTGTAATTCATAGTAACTTTGGTTCAGATAAGCCTACAGGACATTTAGGTAGCTTCTTAGAGAAGAAGGCAGAGACTCAAATACAATTAGAGAGAGATGAGAATAAATTCGGCTGTATAACCGTATCTTGTAAAAGGAGCAGGAATACACCATTTGATTCATTTGACTTTAAATTAGATGGAGAAGGAATGCCTACAGTGGTTAATGCTGAAGACCTTAATAGTTATTAACAATATGTATAATATAGTCTAATTTTAGTTAACTTGTTAGTATGGAAGCAAGTAAAGATTTTAGACCAAGATTAAAAGGAAATATTAAGTTAGCATACGAGAACTTAATAAAGGTAGAAGATAAGATATTAGTAATAGGTGACCTACACGAACCTTTTTGCTTAGATGGTTACCTAAGCCATTGTAAAGAGATTTACGCTAAACATAACTGTAATAAAGTTATTTTTATAGGAGATGTTATTGACAACCATTATAGCTCTTTTCATGACCCTGACCCTGACGGTATGGGAGGTGGAGATGAGCTATCTTTGGCTATAAGTAAGTTATCTAAATGGTACAAGGCGTTTCCAACTGCGGAAGTTTGTATTGGAAATCACGATAGAATAGTTACTCGTAAAGCATTTGCTTCAGGTGTTCCAAAGAGATGGATTAGAGAAATGGCAGATGTGTTAGAAACTCCTAATTGGGTTTATGATACACGTTTTGTACATAATGGTGTCCAATATATTCACGGAGAATCTGGTAGAGCTACTAAGAAAGCTAAGGATGATATGATGAGTACTGTTCAAGGACATAGACATACAGAGATGTTTACTGAATTTGTTGTAGGTGCTAATTACAAGGTTTTTGGTTGTGCTGTTGGTTGTGGCATAGATAATACTACTTACGCTATGGCTTATGGTAAGCACTTTAAAAAACCTGCTATTGGTGTTGCTGTTGTGTTTGGTGGAGAGTATGCTATTAACGAACCTATGAATTTATAATGAACTATAACAATGATTTTAAATACGACTTAAAGGTTGGTCAAGTCAAAGAAGAGGAGCTTGGCAAGATATTTAGCTCATCAACTATTGAAGTTAAGCACGACTTAAAGGCTTTATCTACAGGCAATGTTTATGTAGAGTACTTTAGTAGAGGAAAGAAGTCTGGAATATCTACATCACAATCAGATTATTATTGCTTTGCTTTTGGTGATACTTTTCATTTAATAGCTACAAAGAACTTAAAAGACAAATGTAGAAAATACATAGGGACTTCAAGGGATAAAGTAGGTGGTGACTTAAACACCTCTAAAGGCATATTACTTCCATTAAAAGAATTAATGTAATGATACATGAGATAATTTCCCCAATGCACATAATTGTGCCAAGAAGAACAAAGAAAGATAGAAGAATAGCTCTTAACTTAAACATCTACAGAAACCTACACCACTCGGTTAACGGACAATCTAAGAAGATATACACAGAGCTGATGAGAGACCAATTAGAAGGACTTATTATAAAGACTCCTGTAGAGATTACTTACAGAGTGTTTAAGCCAACCAAAAGGATTTTAGATAAGATGAATGTAATTAGCGTAGTTAGTAAGTTCTTGCTAGATGCTATTACTGAGTACGGTTGCTGGGAAGATGATAATGATAACTTCGTTAAGACAGAGACCATATTACCTACAGAGATAGATAGAAAAAACCCAAGAGTAGAAATAATAATAAAAGAGATTTAATGTTAGAAAAATTAGCAGTACACCATACGTTGTGGATTAAGATGCTTGTAAATATGGGTTGTAATGTAGAGACCGCAAAAGACTTAGTACAAGATATGTACATAAGGTTGCATAACCTCGTTAAAGACCCTAAAAAGATAATGTATGGAGATGATGTAAACAGGTATTACGTGTGGACTACATTAAGAAATATGTATTTCTCCCACCTAAGAAAATCAAACAAAAGTATATTTTATAGAATGTTAGAAAATGATGAGGTGGAGCAATTTGATTATAATGATGTAGAAGATAACGCTTTTGAAACAATATCAGCTAAAATTGATGCTGTTATTTGCGAGTGGACAGTATATGACAAAAGATTATTTGAGCTATACTTTATACAAGGGTTGTCTCTAAGAGCTATTTCAAGCGGTTCTAAGATAGGTTTGACATCAATACATAATTCCATACTAAATTATAAAGATATATTGAGAGAACATCTCTCAGAAGATTTAATAGATTATTTCAACCAAGATTTTGATAAGATATGAAAAAAGATAGTTACTACATAGAGTTAGAAAAAGAAGGTTACTATGATACCGTAGATAAGCGTTCTAAAGATTACAGAGAGTATAAGAAATGGATAAGTAAGTCTGATGGCTATAATTCTTTAAAGGATAATGTAGAGAGTCAGTCTAAAGGCTTAGGAGACACTATTGCAAAGATTACTAAAGCTACAGGAATAGAGAAAATAGTTAAGCTAATTGCTGGTGATGATTGTGGATGTGATGAGAGAAAGGAGATATTAAATAAGAAGTTTAAGTTTAAAAGTGTTAATTGTGTCTCTGAAGAGGATTACATCTACTTAACTAAATTCTTTAGCACAAAACCCTCTAAGGTTACTAACGCTCAGCAAGTTCAATTGAATAGAATACATAATTATATTTTTGGAACTAGAAAATCAGCGTCCTCTTGTGTTAGTTGTGTCGCAAAAACTGTATTAAATCTTAAAAAATACTTGCAGGTTTATAATTAGTTTTGTAGTTTTGCTTTAAATAAATAATATAAGCACATGAAACTAACACTTAGACAAAAACAAACATCATTTTGGAACAATAATATTAATCCAATAACAGGATGGGGAGAGAGTAGGAAGCAAGAAGATTACAGGTTTAAAACAGAACAAAAACTTATTAAAGAAAGGGCTATTGCCAAAAGAGATAGGTTATCAAAAAAAGAAAGTTAGGTATGAAGATTATATTTGATGCTGATAGTTTAATTTACGCTTCTTGCTTTAAAAATAAAGAAGATAGAGTAAGTAAGGAAGATATGTACGAAACTGATATCACAAAGGCTTTTGATAAGTTTTCAAGTAGTTTCGGTAAGTTGATAGAACACTTAGATGAAATAGTTCTGGTAGAAGAGGTTGTGTTTTGTAACGGCTCTAAGAATAACTTCAGAAACACCATTACAGACACTTATAAAGCTAATAGGACAGGCGAAAGACCTTTAATATTATCTGAACTACATGATGTTGTAAAGATGTCTTATAATTCATTTTATGGGGATGGAGTGGAGACTGATGATGTTGTAGCCACTTTATGGGCAGAAGAAGTTAAAAAGAATGGTGTAGATTCTGTTGCTATAATGTCATTAGATAAAGACTATAAGCAGTTTCCTTGCTGGTTTTTTGACTACCACTACAAAAGAAGGGAGCTTTATAAAATAACCCAAGAAGAAGCGGATAATAACTTCTACTCACAGATGATTATAGGCGATACTGCTGACAATATAAACTACTGCAAAGGTTTTGGTAAGTCTTATGCATTAAAGCTTCTTAAAGAGTCTAAAAATGAATACTCCTTGCTAAATAAAACATACAGGCTTTATAGTCAAATACACGGAAGTGATGCAAAAGATATGTTTAATGAAGCTAGGTCATTACTAAAACTAAAAACAGATTGCTATGAGCAAATTAGACGAGGATAATTATATTATAGAGCTGTATTTTGGCAACGCTTTGTTAGAGATACAAGACGGATTGCCTAAAGAGATATTGCAAGAGACCTTAGAATATTATGAAGAGCAAGAACTTTATTTAGCTTGTGCAGGTATAAAAAAGGCTTTAGATTGGTATGAAACACAAATGTTTACTAAGACTATGGTAAAAATAAATGAAATAATTAAGGATGATGATTTAAGCGACTTAAATTATAGTTCTTGGGATGAAGATTAACAATTAAATAAAACAAATATGAACAGTTTAGAGAAATTAATGGAGATTACAGAAGGTTTTAATGAAGAGATGGCTGAAGTTGAAAGAGAGAGAAGGATGGATATAATAGCGCAGAATGGAAATACAGGTCATCATTACGATTTGTCAAACGCTTCTAGCAATACAAAGCCTGTCTATAAGGTTACAGGAGCAGAGGAAAGAAAAGGTATGCCTGTTTACTCTGGAGTACTTACTTATTTTCCTGATGCATTGAAAGAAGTATCTAAATGTAGCTTAGCAGGACAAAAGCAACATAATCACGGAGATAAGCTATATTGGGATAAGAACAAGAGTACAGATAATGCAGATGCTTTGGTCAGGCACTTAATAGACCATAATAAGAATCCAATAGATGATGATGGTATATTACACCTTGCAAAAGTAGCTTGGAGAGCATTAGCTACATTACAAATATATTTAGACAGTAATAAATAAGACACTATTAGAACACTTATAAAGGATGGCAGTTAGCTATCCTTTTTTTTGCTTTAATTTAATTAAAATGTTAAAGTTTTGTTAAAATCTGTTAATAGATAGTTGATAAACAAAAAAGACATTGTATCTTTGGTATATAATTAAAAACAAATATTATGGCAAGATTATTTTACACAGAAAATGGATATAACAGAACAATAGTTAACTTTTACGAGTTAGTTAAAGAAACTGAATTTTTCTTAACGTTAGTTCAGGTTGGAAAGTATAATTATGATAATGGAGTAACACCAAATACAACTGAATTAAAGGGAGATAATTTTAGAGTCAAAAAAACAAATTCACTTTATAGAATTTGGAACGGACAGAATTTAAAAGAGAATAATAATTATACATACACAGGGGCATAAAAAACAAAGGGTTGTAAAAACCCCATTAAAAACAAAAAAGATGAAAAAAAGTAAACAAGACCAAGTATTATCAAACAAGGTGCACGCAGTAGTAATGTGCGTAATAGTAATAATAACAATAAATATATAATTATGAAGAAAGTATTAGGATATTTTTTAGAAGGTATTGTTTATTTTGTAATGACTGGATTAGTTGTTTATATGATACTAATGTTTTTATCAATGATTATCAAATTATTTAAAAACTAATTATGAAAGAAGAAATTAAATTAGCTATTCAATCAATCCAACCATCTTACGAAACAACAGGTAGTTATCGTTATCCTTTGCCTAATGAGGTAACTTTGTATTCTGATAGTAGTGCTTATTTAATAGATTTAAACCTTAAAGAAGGTGTCTTAAATGCGGAATTATGGCAAAGTGAGGAATGGGTTAAATTAAATGAACAAGATGTTTATTATATTTACACTTACTTAAATGGTTTGCTAGAAGAAGAAATAGAGTTAACTAAAAGGCATTACGAAGAAGAAAGATACGAAGAACAAACAACTTACTTTATAAGGTAACGGTAGGTATAAGGTTAGTTGCGTTAATAATGACAAACCAAAATAAATAAACAAAAAATAAAATGACACAAAATCAAATAAACCACTATAATAGTTTAATGAAGCAAGATGCTGAGCACAAAGAAAAAGTTATAGAAATACTAGAAACAGATTTTGGATGGAGAAACATCGAGCAAAGAGATGAATTAGTTATTGAAATGATGCAAGATACTATAGAAGCAACAAAAAAAGCATTTTCTTTAACCGATGTTGTTGCAAGTGTTTACGACAAAAAATGCAAAAAGTTTAATGAGGAAGTAGAGCGTATTAAAAAAGATGGAGGTAGTAGTGGGTATTGGTGAGTAAATATTTGTTGCCAACGACCAGTGTAAGAACTGTTGCGGATAGATATGCACAAACTATCGGATAAAAACAGAATTAATTAAATAGAAAATAAACATTAACCAAGCAGTAAATAGCAATAGATTATACACATTGTTACCTGCTTTTAAAATTACGGAAATGACAGTAAAAGACTTAATTGAAAAACTAAAAGAATTACCGCAGGATGCAAAAGTATTTCATTTGTGGGATGGCGAGCCAAGAACATCTATAAATGTAGTTTATGAAACAAAAAATGGTGCGGTAATGACCGCTGATTATGGACAAGTTTGTTATTCATCTTCTGCAAGACCAAAAGATGCACCAAATAGCGAAGAAGATAGATATTGGCAAACACAAAAAGACCCAAGAGGATATACAGAAGAAGATGAATGGGATTACTAACGTAGTAATTTTTATTGCAGGTAACACCAAGATAAGAAAGCGTTTCAATGCTTTTTATCAACTGTTGACCAACGTTTTAATGTTGGTAATTAATAATAAATAAATAAATTATGGCGTACATGAAAGAAGATTACTGCACAAAGTCAGCAGACAAATTATTAAATAAGTTTAAAGAATTAACAAGATTCAATATTACATCAACATCAAGAACTCCTGAAAACTCATTTCTAAGAGCCTTATCTTACAAGATACTTGTTGATTTGAATTACATGAATGACAGGCAGATTTCAGAGTATTTCGAATCTAAAGGTATTAAAAGACAGAGGAGTTCAATATATCACGCATTAAGTAAAATCGACTCCTATTACTTGAACTACTCAGATTTTAGGGATATTTATGATATTTACTTTGAAGATAAGGCTGAAGAAAGCAAGGTTAATAGTGAAAAAAGAGCCAAGAAGCTTAAAGCTATTGAAAATAAAGTTGTAAGAAGTAGTCCTAAAGCTATTCCTGACCTACTAAAGACCCTTGTTGATGGCATACCAGACGAAAGAAGGCAAGAAGTGTATGAAATGCTTAATCTAAGAGTTAAGTCGTGGGAGTGGAAGTCTAAAAATGAGTATGAGATAATAGAAGGTGATAACGGAGTAGGTAATAACACTTGGAATCAATAACTAAAAACAGAACACCTTAATTTAAGTTACCATAGTATGAGTAAATCAGAAGAAATAAAACCCACAGACGGAAGAAAAGGTAATTCAAGAAAGAAGTCTATACCTATCTTAGCTGCACCTGATAATGAAAGGTCCAATAAACCAGCAATGAATACGGCTAAGAAAAGCAGGAAGAAGCAGTACGCTAAGAAAGCTATTAAAAATATATTTGGTAGTGAGGTTAATGCTTTTGAGAGCTTAGCTAAGAAGGCAGAAGAAGGTAGTTATAATCACATGAAGCTACTGTTAGATTTTGCCTATGGTGACGAAAGTGAGGGCAATGTAGCTAGGGTTCAGGCTCCTGTAATAAACTTCTTTGGAGATAGCCCTGAAGGAAAAGCAATAAAAGAAAAAATAATAGACGTAACACCAAAAGAAGATGATAAATAACTTTAATATTACTACAATAATTATTGATTACATACCAAAAAATAAGCTAAACAAAGTGACTGCAAATAATATTTGCTGGTGGACTACCTGTATAGTAGGGTTAGAATTAGATAACCTAGCAGATGTTTACGTTTTTTTAGATAGAAAATTAGACTTAATAGATGAGTAGCAACATAGATATCCACAAAAAATACATACCTATTTTCAAAAACGAGAGTAGGTATTTCGTTGTTACGGGCGGAAGAGGGTCAGGAAAGTCTTTTGGTATAAATGTATTTCTACTTAATCTAACCTATCAAAAAGGACATAAGATACTTTTCTCTCGTTACACAATGATATCAGCACATACCTCTATTATACCTGAATTTATTGAGAAGATTAACTTAATGGGTGTTCACGAAGATTTTAGGATTACTAAGGATGAGATAATGAATCTAAAGACAGGTAGTAGTATCATCTTTAAAGGTATTAGAACCTCTTCAGGTAATCAAACGGCAGCATTAAAGTCTCTTAACGGTATTACAACATTTGTTGTAGATGAAGCAGAGGAATTGGTTGATGAAGGTGTGTTTGATAAAATTGATTTCTCTATACGTTCTTTGCTTAAGCAGAACAGAGTTATACTTATCTTAAATCCAACCACAAAAGAGCATTGGATATACCAAAGATTCTTCCAAAATGAGAATGTACTTCCTGCATCTAATACAGAAAAAGGAGATACAACTTATGTACATACAACATATAAAGATAATAAGAAGAATTTATCTCAATCATTTCTACAGAGGATATTTGAAATGAAGCGTAAAAGACCTGACAAGTATCAACACCAAATATTAGGTGGTTGGTTAGCTAAAGCAGAGGGTACTATTATAAGAAAATGGAGGGTTGGAGACTTTATTCCTACAGAACTCACTTGTTATGGTCAGGATTACGGATTCTCAGCCGATTTAACGACACTTGTGAAGATTTCTATAGATAAGCACTCAAGAAAGGTTTGGGTTAAGGAAATCTACGGAAAAGCCAATCTAACGACATCTGACATAGCTACTAGAAACAGAGCTGAGTGTGGTATGGATTTAATTATATCAGACAATTCAGAACCCAGACTTCTTAACGAGCTTAAAACATTGGGTATTAATATAAAACCAACCATAAAAAAGAAGGGTAGTATATTATCAGGTATTGCTCTTATGCAAGATTATGAGATAATAGTAGATAGAGGTTCTCATGGGATTATAAGAGAGCTTAACAATTATGTATGGAAAGATAAAGGTGAAGTACCTATTGATAAGTTTAATCACTTTATAGATGCTATTAGGTATGGGATGATGTATTTAATACAAGGGAAGAACTCAGGTGTTTATACAATAAGGTAGAACGTTTAATAATATAGGTAAGAGACCTGATAATTAAGTTTATCGGGTCTTCTTGTGTTTAATAACAGGGTATGTTTAATATGACCCTATGTTTAATATGACCCTATGTTTAATATGAGGGTATGTTTAATATGAGGGTATGTTTAATATGAGGGTATGTTTAATATGAGGGT
>Ga0308002_1000094_pt1 | contig 35140 bp, 25 predicted proteins | sample Neamet34_FD_203148 | JGI IMG/M metagenome (GOLD analysis project Ga0308002, IMG submission 203148) | Marine microbial communities from water near the shore, Antarctic Ocean - #34 | ecosystem: Environmental > Aquatic > Marine > Unclassified | place: Southern Ocean | collected 2014-06-06
GCCGACTCGGGATTGAGGGCGTATGTGAACCATACGTTCGGACAAGTTGGGTGAACTCCGACACTGCTTCTCGTTAACCACAAAATTGTTTACAACACAAAACATCCAGTACTCTAAAGGTACGTGGGTGACTAGTATTTACCGTACAGAAATGTACACACCGCTGATAGATATATTACTATCGACTTTGATTAAATTTTGTTCTATGTGGATTAATCAAGGTGCCGTTGAGACGCAAGTCGCAATACTAAGTTAAGAGGGAATCGTCAACCGACCTCGCCATTACTAGTGGCTAACTTAGACATAGAAGTCTGATGAACTAAACAAGTTTTTGCTCATTTTACACGTTGTCCTTCTAGGAGGGCAATTGTGTCTTCCAAACCAACAAGTAATTAAAAGATATATGGTATTATAATATTATTAATAATATGTTTGGAAGAGAATTAAATGACGAAATAAATCTTCTTTGAGTGGAAACGAAAAGAAATTTATAAGTTATTAGGTCTTTAGACCTATTAGTATAACTATATATGAGAGATATGATTAATGGCGAGTGATAGTAAATGAGTTGGACGTATAACAATATAGTAGTGAATGAATTACCTGAAGATGCTGAGGGATTTGTGTATCTGATTACCAATCTTTCTAATGACCGCAAATACGTAGGTAAAAAACTTGCGAGATTTAAGACTACTAAACCTCCACTTAAAGGAAGAAAGAACAAAAGACGTGGTACTAAAGAAAGTGATTGGAGAACCTATTGGGGATCATCGGATCACTTGAATGCGGACGTGTTAGAATTCGGCGAAGATAACTTCACTAGAGAAATTTTGTGTTATTGTCCGAGTAGAGGAATACTAAGTTACATGGAAGCGAAAGAACAGTTTGACCGTAAAGTATTAGAAACTGACGAATACTATAATGGTATTATTAACGTAAGAATAGGAAGTTCAAAATTACTTTCTGAACATCTACAGAACCTTAACCAAAAAATATAGGCCCCAAGAGCCATTGGTATATTCCCAGTATATCAATTCCCAAGAAAAACAAATTCTGTACAATCATAGGTTTATCTTTTACTTTGATGAAAGCATAAAGTATGATACAGTGTCCCATCGCAAATAATGGAAACGCATATTTAGATTCAGGTATATTAAACGATATCAACACACCTGCACATACAAACATTGCTGTCGCAATCCACTTCATCTTATCAATAGTAATCATGTTACACTCTCTTTGTTATGTTATTATTTAGTCACCCAAAAAAAAGCCCAACAAGAGTATGTCGGGCTTTTCTGTCGTACTCTCTATCAACATGGAGGTACTTTATTTTAGTGTGGTACTCTCTTGTTGTATAGAGTTATTAATGAAACTAGTGCCTGTGAGAGAGGTTTAGAGGAGACAAAAGTATCATCAATGTAGATATCATAACATAAAGAAATGATAAAGTCAAGCTTTTTACATATTATTTTTCTTATCTTGAATTTCTGCTCTACGGACCTTAGTAAGTTTACCAATGTCGCCTAATGCTTTTCGGGCACGAGCGGCTGATGCTTTCACACCTTTTTCTTCAAACTTGGTTGCTTCTGCTAAGTACTCTTCTACTGCGTTTAAAATATCCTGATGTACATTACTCATTGTATTACTCCTAAGTGTTATTAATGGCGCTTTCCTCTTCATGAGAAAAACTTGTGAAACCATTTTCTTTTATTACATTAAGGACACTTGAAACGCGCCCTTGTAATTCGTCTTTGTGTGATATCAAATACACACTTCTATTTCCATCTCTTACCATCTTTTTAAGAATAGCAAGTGATGACTCGACACCGTTCGTGTCCATTCCGCTATCTATCAATTCATCGACAAACAACACGTTAATTGTGCTGTATAATGACTCGAATATGTCACGGAAACTCCAACTTAAACCTAATATAAGTCGGTTTCTTTCACCCCTAGATAAGTTATCGAAGTCTAAGTCTCTGCCAAGTTCAGTAATTTCTACTGACAAATCGCTTTGAAATACAACATCGTGTGGTAATCCCAACTTATCTAAGTAATATGCTAGACGGGAATTCAAGTAACTTAAATTCTGGTCTATAATCTTCTTACGAATGAAACTATCTTTGTTAGTTAGTAATTTCATCAAAAACTCTTGATGGTCACGTAAAGAAACTAACGAAGCCATATGTCCGTAATCTATTTCTTCAAGTGCGCCTTCTCTCATATCATTGATTTGGTCAGTGTATGGGTCTTCAGTGTTCTTATTGCTTTCTACCTGCTCTATCAACTTCGCTACAGAATTTTGATGCTCATACGCATCGGATAATGTATCGTAGAATGTCACTGGTTTAGTACCAGTTTCGCCGATTGATTCAATTAAAGAATTATGTTCTAAAAGAGAAGTGCTATTAGTAAGTACTTGTGATTCTGCTTCATGTTTCTGTTCGTTTTTAGTACCAAGAATTTCTTCTTGTTTAGAATCGTGAATATCTTGACCACAACTGTGACACTTATGATCTTCAATAGACTTGATTTCTTTCTCAAGACGATTGATTAGTGTAACTTGTTTCTTACTATCTGCTTCGATACTTGTTATCCAAGTATTTGCTTGTTTGATACTCGCTACGTTTTCAGAATAAGTTGCCAATAGAGTATGATTCTTCAATTCAGATTCAATATCAACGTGAGACAATGCCGACACACCTGCTTCTAATGTTTCTAAGTCTAATGTTTGTTTATTAGTCCAAACACGCTGTCTGCGTTCGATGTCTTTAATACTTTTTAGTATACGTGCGTTAGTATCTTCAGATGCCTTTAACGTATACTCTTCTTCTTTTATCTGTTCTTTAGTATTCTTTGTTATCTCTTTTAACGTTTCTGCTTTACGAGATAACTCAGTGATTCCTAATAACTCTTCGATCAGTTCTCTTTGGTCATTAGCACGTAATGATAAGAATGGTTCAGTGTATGTATTAAGAGCAACGATGTGCTTAAACATAGCGTGAGAAACACCGATGATGTTCTCTACTTCAACTTGAGTCTGTCGCATTTCACCTTGAGATGCGTTAATTACTTCGTTAAGTTCTGAACCATCTCTTAGAAAATGAAATACATTTGGTCTACGACCACGTTCAATGCGATAATCATGTCCGTTGAAAGTAAAGTCAACAGTGACCATCATACCTTTAGAGTTCGTTTTGTTAATTAAGTTATCTTTACGAATGTTAGTTAATGCGGTTCCGTATAATCCATAACTTAATGCGTTGATGATGGTAGTCTTACCTGTTCCATTACGAGAACCATCGCCGCCTAAGTCTATGTTGTTACCTAGAACTAATGTTAAATCTTCTTGGTCTAATTTCACAGCCTGAGTAACATTACCCACGCTCATGAAATTACGAATTGTTATATTTTTGATTACTAACAAACTTATGCCTCTCTTGCAAAACTGCCATATTGAATAGGATCAATTGACACTTCGTTAACGTTAATGTACTCTGGTTGATTAAGAACCCATAGTACTACCTCTGCTACATACTCTACATCGATAAGTTTTCTATCTGGATGTTTCTTCATAACACTAGGTGTAGTTAAACTACCTGGTGATATTAATGTTGTTTTAATATTACTGCCGCCCATTGCCATATAAGTTAAATCTCTATTATATGCTTTGAGGGCTTTCTTTTCTGTTGGATATCTCCAAGTTCTTCCTTTGACACCAGTATCAGCAGTTGAGCCAATACTTATAATATGTGCGTTCTTTCTAGAATCTTCTTCAATTGCAGTGAATACACTTTCTAGAATTAATGTCTGGTGAAACTTCCAAATAGCAGAGTTGTTAATAAAGATATCGAAATCTCCATCAACATAGTAGTTCGCTAGTTTAGTATGTGCTTCAGTATTATCTAAATTATAACCGTTACTTCTACTTGCTGTTTCGTATTCTATATCTGGAATAGTATCGAATAAATCACATATTGCTTTGCACAAGCCATAGTTACGACTTCCAGTAATTAGTATTTTTTTCATAGATTATTGTAAATTTCAATCAGTACTTTTTTGTCAAAACTTCCATCAGTTGCTAATGAAGACAATTGAGCGATAACAATTTCGTCAATAGTTTCAAAGTGAATTTCAGCACCAGTATCATTTTCATGTTCAGTATTCTTAACTTGAACAAGAGTAACATCACGTAAGTCGTATGTTTCTACAAATGTATCTTTGATAAAGTTTGCTTCCTCATACGATATATCGATATCTAATGTTATCTTTACTGCTGTCTTAGGTAATAGATACTCGTCTGGAGCGTCAAGTAACTTAGACAATGCAATTGACTTATACTTCGGTGCATCTGGCCATGTAAAGAATTCTGGATCTTTGTCCCATTCTAAAAACATCCAACCTCGATCATCGTCCCATACATCTGAGAAGTTATGTGGGAACGCATTGCCAATATAGATTACATTATCTTTTACTTGGCGTTTATGAAAGTGACCAGTAAATACATAGTCTTGATTCTTAAACATACTACCTTTCAATCCACCATGGTCAGGCATTTCAATCATAGCATTAAGTTTGAATGTGGGTAGTTCTAAGTGACTAAAGATATACTTTGTTTTTAGTTTTGGTACCTTCTTCCATTCATCTCCTACTAACCAGGGAACAATAGCAACATCGCCTTCTACTAATGTATCTCTTACAAGAATTATATTAGGAAGGTCGTCAATGAATTCCATAGAGTTTACATCTCGGCTCTCACGATAAAACAAATCATGATTTCCTAGAATAACATAAACTTTTTCGAATGCTTTGCTCAATCTTCTCAAGCCAGCAATGCTATATTTCATAGTTGATATATTAAGACTAGACCTATTATGGTGCCAGTCTCCTAGAAATATACATGTCTCACAATCTCTTTCTTTAGCATCTGCAATAAACCAATCAATGAAATCTAAACAATCTTCATTATGTTGCTTGGCGTTATTTTTAAGACCCCAATGAATATCTGTAAAACATGCTGCCTTCTTAAATAAGTTTTTACTCATCGTCAGCGTAAATCTCTTTGATAGTTTCTGTAGGGACAGCATCATCGGTTATTTTAGTTTTGATGATTTGCTGCCAGCGTTCTTGTGACTTCATTTCGTGTGCTAACTGTCTAGTCCAACTAGGCGCTTGTCCTGCCTTCTCTAATAAGTCATCACGAATACCTTGATTCTTCTTTTCGATGTTTAATACACGAGTGAAAGAGTTATTCACTACAGTTGTATAGTATGCGAATGGATTATCACTCTTATCTTCGTTGAACTGTAGTCCAATCTGTGCTAATTGTAACAATGCTTGTCCACGCATTTCGTCAATGTAAGTGTAACCACGCCAGTTTGATCGTTGTGAATATCGTTCTACTAACTTGATATACATCGTTGCCAAAATAGCAGTAATCTTACCACCATTCAAATCAAATTCTTTATTCTTATTGTAATGTGATAGTCCAACTTCACGGACAACTTCATTTACATAAGTATAATGTTTGAATGCTGGAAATTGTAATTTAACTTTATGATCTGCGACTGTTTTTGGATTCGCCTTTCTGCCTGGTTCATCAGGTATATGATCAAATCCCATTACACGGAATACTATTCCTTCTTCATCGAATGTATCTGGGTCAATTTCGAAATCAACCTGCTTTTTCTTTTTGTCGTCATTGGCATCCCATGCTAGTTTTTGAAGACGCTTTGCTTTGTGCTTTCTAGCATCTTCAACCGCACCTGGAATATCATCAGTTGTATATAAAATACTATCGTACTGATTATGTGTATCTCTATCTTCAAACCAACAATAGTTAGATTTGGAAATATGAATTTGTTTCAACATATCTTTGTTGTTTAGATAGTTCTGTCTTCTTGCCATTGTTATTTCTCCTGTATAAGTCCCATTATAGCACATCTAATGTACTAAAGTCAACTACTTTATGCTAATATACGTGAAAACCACTATATCTCAAAACTTCGAATATTATAGGACGATAAATACTGTTATAATTTTAGGAGTAACAATTATGGCGACACCATATAAAACAAAACAACCAGTATATTTGAAAGAACCAAGTGGCAGATTACAGAATATACTGGATCCAAAATATGAGTCAACTGGTGGTGGACGTACATCTCAAATCGCCACTCCGACTATACTTAATTTTCCGTTTACTCCTACAATATCGGTTATTCAGAGTGCGAATTATTCATCATATGATTTAACTCATACAAACTTTCAACAACGTGCGTTTGATAGTTCTACTAACATGGACCTTAACATAACGGCACCGATGATTGTGAGAAACGAGGAAGAGGCACTATACGTGTATAACGCGGCATTATTCATTAGAGCATCAATGAAAATGTCATTTGGCCAAGATGATAATCCTGGTATGCCACCTCCAGTATTGCGATTTTATTCTCATGGTATATATGAAAACGTGCCATGTATGATTCGTGACTTTACGTGGAACTTAGATTCAGACATAGATTATGTAGAAATAACTGACCCTAATAATAGCAAAAAAATTATAAGAATTCCAGTAATGAACATGTTTGTTTTGTCATTATCAACTACTTACTCTCCTAAAGATGTAAGAGAAAAATTTAGTGTAAAACACTATCTTCAAGGCAACTTAAAGGATCAAGGTTATGTATAAAGCAAATTCTCCTTGGAATAGAACTCCAGTGATTGACGACACAATATTAGATATAATGAAAAAGAGATTTATCTACAAAGATCCGTATGACGAGGAATATACAATACCTCAACAGTTTGACGAACGTCCAGATTTGTGTAGTTACGAATTTTATGGTACTGCGAAGTATTGGTGGATATTTGCTCAACGAAACTCAGATATCATAATAGATCCAATTAGAGGATTTACAACGGGAACTGTCATCAGAATTCCTAGTAAAGAAAATATTAGCAAGATGGTGTAAATAAATGAACAATTCTCAGCCAAACAGTTTAAGTGCTATCGTTGACGCCCAGACGTTTATTGATAATCCACTTGATATATACGAAAATTATACTTACAACTTAGAGTTGTTTGTAGTTGACAGGATTGCCGACCGTAAATTTCAGATACAAGAAGGTCATATGATCAAAGATATTGTTAATAACAATTGGCCAGGTCCAGCAGATAACAGTATCACAATAGCAAAAACGGGCGTTACCACTGAATTCAATATAACAGATTTAGAGGTACAATCTAACAGTGTGGGTAATTCAACAAATAGTAAAATAGCAGGCACCGCAACAACATTGAGTATTACTATCACACAGGTGGGTGAAACGAGTTTAGCAGATAATGTACATAACGCATTTGCATTATGTGGATTTGAAACCATGAGTGGTAATAATTTTTATATTAAAATTAATTTTCTAGGTTATAACGGTGATGGATTACCAATTAGTATTCCTAATAGTACAAAAGTTATACCGTTTAATAACACCTCGTGGAAAGATATGCAAACGCAAACAGATTCTAGAGGAACGACTACTACTATTACGGGAAGTATCCCACAAGATAGAACAGTAAGTAAAGATGCGCTTAGTGTAACTGAAACTGGATTTACGTATAAGATAGGAAAAACATTAAAAGATACATTAGACAATTTTATAGAAGAATTGAATAATAGTAATACAGTGAATCATCCTACATTATCAAAAGTTCTACAAAATACATACAAGTATTCGTTTTCAGATAATTTCAAAAAGAAATATCTTATGTCTAATATGCAAGATAATGCATTCAATTTCACTGGTACTCAAAATATGGTTCAAACTGGACCACCAGGCGGAGCAGAGTTTGTAGGAACAGTAACACCCATGATGAGCATATACACTGTATTAGAAGAAATATGTCTAAACTCATCTAACATGAAAAAAGAATTGATTAAAGCCAATTTCGGTACATCAGATACATTAAAGATTTCGCCATATATGGTCATTAAAGAAGGTGGATATAATCCGGTAAAATCAACTAATGTATATGAAGTAGAATATTTCATCGATTATGAACAAGCAATAATAGTTCAAAATCCAGCAAACGCAGCCGAACAAGCATTGAATAGTAAAAAAATAACAGAAGGATACTTTAAAGCAAATCGTGTTAATAAGTTATACAATTATTTGTTTACTGGAAAAAATGACCAGATATTAGATTTTAATATTTCATTAGATAGACAATTAGCAAAAACATACTCACCCCCGACTGATGCGTATAGGTTAGAACATTTTATGAGACCCACTACTGCTGAAGGAGAATATTTAAGTAAACAAAGTAGAGCGTATATCACTGCGATTGAAAGTGATATAAAGAAACTAACTGCAATATCAGATGCCACAGAAACTAGATCTGTTGAAAGTTTACAAGTCTTTAAGAAAGGAACAGATAGTATACGAACAAAGATAATGGCACAAATAAAGGCTTCATCTGGTATGCCACCGAATCTTAGAAATGATATATTTGCTGGAAAGACTGAAGCAGAATTCACGAGTATGATGGAAAACAACGAGTATAAAGATTTATTTACACCCGAGATGAAAGAGAATAGAGCAAGTTGGCTAAAGGCAATAGATAATGCTAAGAGAGAACATACTAACTCTTCTAGAAGAACAAACGCCGCATTGGTTCGAAAGGGTATATACTTAGATGACGCACATGCATCGGTGTTACAAGCATCTATGTTCTCGTCCTCAGCATCTAATGAAACATTTAGTAAGTTGAATCTTGGACCTAGACGAACTGGTAATCATCAGAGAAAGATAGTATTAGTCGAGGAACTAGATAATGATGTTCTAACTAAGATGTCTAATGAAGACTTCGGAGTTATAATGAGGTCACATGCTCTTAATCCTACTGAATTTAAACCACTAGTGTCTACGCTGGAAGGCGCAAATAAAACAAATTCAATGAAATCAACAGATGTAGAAAATATTGACCTTGTTAGAGAAAAGTATTACGAATCAAAAAATAATCAGGATGCAAGTATGATTAATGCAACCATGAGTATTAAAGGTGATCCTTTTTGGATCGAGGGTTACATGTCTCCCGCAAATGCAAAGACAAGATTCGCAGATGCTGGTGCATTATTAGTAGAGAATGAGATAACACCTATAAATGGACCAAATGCGGTAGTGATAGTGTCTGGAGCATCTGATGGCGTTGATTTACATGATAACGTACTTATAAGAAATCTTATTACACATCTATATACCGTTACTGACGTTGTTAGTACTTTTAGTGGAGGAAGATTTATTCAAACACTAAAAATGGTAAGAATCATTGGCGCTGAAGAAATGATAGACAGTCTAATAAAAGAAGGACAAAAAATAGACGAAGTGCCTGCCGAAATAGTTGCAGACACGCTACGTCTTATTCCAGGAAACATCATAACTAATGGGAAGAAAGGATATTTCCCACCCGGATATATCGGACCCACTACTACACTTGAGAACGGTGTTTATGTTACTAGAAATAGTGCAGGCGATATCATCACTAGTAACGCCGCGAATGCATCGGGAACAATAGTTGAAGGAGACGGAGACGGAGACGGAGACGGAGACGGAGATAGTGTTGCAGTAGTTAGAGTTCATCCAAGAGTGGAAGCGATGAAACAGAAGCAGTTTGAAGACCGCATGGCGACTGTGATGGCATCGTATCAACCAAGAAACGCAGTCAGTGTTGCACCAGCGAACACTTTGGTTGAACACACAGCGGAATACGTAGAAGAATTTGAAGAGAACACAGACTTAGCAGTGTCGTTACAAGAAGCCGCAGTGGATACTGCTGTACCCGAATCTCCGACTGGCGCTGCCCTTAGAAAAACAAATGCGGCTATGTATCTAAATGATCTACCAATGCTAACACGCATATGTAGATCTGAAAAGAAAAGAGGACAACTGCCGTTCGCAAGTTGTGATGCGATCAAGGCACATGATGACAAAGTTCTAGAAATATTCGAAACTACTCCCGGAGTGACTCCAACGATAACAGAGATAAATGCGTATCTAAACAATAATAGCGTAGATACACATCCACAGGACGGTGGTCCCGTAACTACTTCTTCGAGTGATACAGTGGACTATAATGTTATCACAGATATAGACGATGGTACTGGCACGATTGTAAGAGATCGCGGAGAAATAACAACAACTGCGGCAATAAACACGGAGTATTCAGATTTAGAAATAGCACAGTTTCAAATTGCCGCTGGTGGTGTACTAACTGTTGACGGTCATGACCCAGCAGATATAGAAAAAATAGTTAGAAAAGCATCGTTGGCGAAAACACCAGAGATTATTCTTGAGAACCAAGCAAATGGTATTGACTCTTCTGAACTTAGCAATGAGAAACATTTGGGCGCTGTCGTTGATAATAAAATCTTAGATACTACTATACCTCTGGTTGTCGAAGCAACGAAAGAAGTAGTAATAAATGCTCCAATAACTCCACCGAAAACTGAAGAAGAATTTAAATTAGATTATGATGCCATTAGAGCAGATACATCTTGTGTCGGTGATTGTCGTGCTAGGAAATTAATGTTATTGTCCGTCGAAATGAACGACACAACAAAGGAACAATATTACCTTGATAAGAAAGTTGAAACAATTATAAACGAGGCAAAGGTTGCATCACAGATCGATATAAAAACAAGAAAACTCATAATTCCGGGATTTACTGCAAATACTCATACACAAATGGAACACGAAGACCGAGTTGTATTAACTAATGGCATTAACGCTATTCTGGAAAATAATACATTAACTTCTGATGAAGTAGTCAAAAAAGAATCATTGATTCGTTCAGCAGTAGATGTACTGGATGCTGATATAAAAGATAATGATCTAATTATATCTGATACAGATAGGGCTGAAACAGTAATACAGATAGTAGAAAAGGTTTCTACTGAAGCGACACTAAATGCAGTGTCAGACAAAGAGTATGACACGATTACGTCATACGCAGGTGCAATCGAATTGATTAACGACCGTGCAAAAACTGGACATCGCGCAGATTTAACAGGTGCAGTACTGACTGCTGGTAGCCTTAAAGAAGTATTGGCGTTGAGAGCGGAACATGATGAAATAACAGCCATACCATATTACTTTGACCCTATTCGCAGAGAAGCAGACAAAAAAGCACAAGCAAAACTTGAAGATGAACTTGCACTGTTGGTTCTTGCACAACCAGACGAAACTATTTCACAAATCGCAACTATAGAGACTGCAGGCATCACACGATATATTCCGATTAAAACTCCAGTTATATTACCAATTGCGGTAGAACAAGAGCCAATACTAGTTAAGTCAGTTGGATTACCAGTCAATACATACGATATTATAACACCTGGAAGTGGAAAAGATCACCTAAGTGACCTCAATTTGATAGTAACAGATAATAAATTACATCAATATGGTGAAGCGAACAAGATATATAAGATATTATTGAGTGAAGATTATGGAAGTATGACGACTGTGACTGATGACGCCGGTGTCGAGATTGTTGTTAAAGACTATTCTATACTCCCAGCGATGACGTATATTAATGCAGATGGCGACTTGATTGATATCCCAGATCCTAGTACATATTTCGGATTGCGCACAGTTACTTATGATGATATGAATCCAAGTTATGCAAAAGACTACAATGTTCTAAAAGAGAAAATCGCCACATTGTTTCCTAACGTAAGTACAATAGATCCTAATGCACATAATGATGGCAACTCATACACCGAAGCAGGCGCTCTTAAAATCACAATCAGTGGTAATAAATTTTACATAGAACAATAACGAGGAATAATTAATGGCATATTCAAAATTAGGAAGTGTTCTTAATAAAGAAACAAAACACCAAGAGTCTCCTATTGTCGAGGCACTGGGAAGGGGTATCTATAAGGCTGTAGTTGTTATTACTAATCCAACAACTAAGGAAGTGTATATTGACCCAACTGGCAGAGGCAGACTTGCCGCTTATGTGCCATCATTGGCAGGCACTGCAATTGCTCCTATATTCTTTCAACATGCGAGTAATACTGGGTCTTTTGGTGCACCAGTCAAAGAAGGAACAGTTATTTGTGTGTTCTTTAGTGACGGTGGACGAGCATCTGAGGGATATTGGTTTGCGTTAGCACAAGATGTTCCTGATATAGTGAGTGGTGGTGTTGCTGGAAAGGCACAATCAGATGGCTCTGGACAAGGTGATGGAGTGTTTGCTAATGTCCCTTCGGCAAAAGAGCCAGCCACCACAACTGGCGAAATGCTTAAACCAGCCGCAGAGCAGAAAAACTCAGACAGAAACAAAGTTACTGCGTCACAGGGAACATATAGTGACCTTCTAAGGGGTTCATCTACCGCATCGCCTCTTCGTGATGCTACTTATGATAAGCCACAACAGCCAAAAGTTACTGGATTTAAAACTGCTGGTGGCTCGGCACTAACGATGGACGACGGAAGTATCAGTGACACTGGCGAAATTCATCCAGAACAAATAAGAATAACAACTGCCTCGGGTGCAGCCATTATATTAGACGGCGGCAATGATTTCATCTATGTCGTCAATAGTAGTGGTTCTGGATGGGTAGAGATTGGAGCAAATGGCGAAGTCATGGTGTATGCTGAAGGCTCGTTAAATATGAGAACAGAAAAAGATTTTAATCTTCGTGCAGACAAGAATATTAATCTGGATGCAGGTGAGAATGTAAATATTCGTAGTGCTAAGAATACTAAAATCAATGCTAATGAAGAACTACATTTGCGAAGTAAAGGAACACAGTTCTTACAAAGTGAAGCAGGAATGAATATTGATGTTGGAGTTAATTGCTTAGTGACAACTGGTGGCATATTACATTTGAATGGACCAATTGCACAGAAGTCAGAACTTATTATAGTTGGCGAAATGGATGATATGCAGAATTCTGAAAATACTAAACTCAAAGAGACAATTGTGAAAGCAATGCCAACACATGAACCATATTTAAGACCACAAGCAAAAGACTTGTGGACAAGTACACATGCGATAGATACCGCAAGTGATGAGGGTAATACGGCTGCTGAAAATACCAGCATGTCGCTTGGCGAATTGATTCGTTCAAGAAGAAGTAACAGTACCAAAAAAGAGGATTAATTATGGTTGCAAGAAATGACTTTACGGGACACGAGTTGCGTAGTAGAAGAGGCAAGACTAACAAGTTTGCAGATGAGTGGGAAAGACTCTTCGGCAAGAAGGATGAGGACAAAAAAGAAGATGCAATTGAGAAATCAGACACTAAGTTAGATAAAAAGGTGAAAGATAAAAAAGAGGCACCTAAGAAAGGATAGACTATGATTTTTGACAAACGAAAAGGTTCATTACTAAATTACATACAATTACCATTACATGTAATAACGCCAACTGGCACGTACTTAGGAACGGGCTATGACGCAAAGAGTAAGCCAACTTACATATTATCACATGTGAAAGTAAACTTAGAGAGTGTGAACACCTTGGCGTTTTCATCAATGAGCACGGACGCTATAATTCTCGACAACAAACCAACACTTGATATTACTGATAGTGTAGTGGGTTATAAGTATAAAGTGTCTAATACTGAATCTAACTATGGATACATAACTGTTGCATCTACTCGAATAGATATTACATCTAAGAAGATAACGAAACCAATGGCGGAATTTATTTTAGAAAAACAATTACGAAACATTGGTAATATATTAGAAAAGTTTATCAAAGTGAAAATAGCACAGCCACATTATGACGCACTATTATATCATTTTTATAACGAAGGCACTAGTACTATAGAAAATAGTCCAGTGATTGCTCTTATAAATGTGGGCGATTGGTATTCTGTTACTGATGAAATCCAAAAGAACATTAAAAAGAGTAATGGCACGATAGATGAACGATTGGCTCAACAGAAAATGAAAACTGCTAAGATGTTCAGTTTCGTGCCAAGTTTCTCTTAACGAGCAGTTAAAACCTTATCTGCTAAACCAAACGCAACAGCCTCTTCGGCTGACATAAAGTTATCACGTTCCATTGCTTCTGTTAATTCATCAAATGTCTTACCAGAAGTATTATGGTCTACATAGATTTGAGTTAATGATTTCTTCATTTTAAGAATTTCTTTAACTTGAATTTCCATATCAGTAGCCTGACCACCAGCACCACCACTAGGTTGATGAATCATTGTGCGACTATTAGGCAATAGATGGCGCTTCCCTTTCGCTCCTGCTTGAGCAAGTAACGAACCCATTGAACATGCTTGTCCCATTACGGTAGTCGCAACATCTGAACTGATGAATTGCATCGTATCATAAATTGCCATACCCGATGTGACTGAACCACCCGGAGAATTGATATAGAAATGAATATCTTTATCTGGGTTTTCTGCTTCCAAGAATAATAATTGGGCGCAAATCAAATCGGCTTGATAGTCATTGACTTCGCTTGTTAGAAATATTACTCGTTCTTTCAGTAAACGAGAGAAAATATCGTAACTGCGTTCGCCGTTTGCTGACTGGTCAACGACCATTGGTACTAAAGTTGGCATAAATTGCTATCCTTGTTGTGATTATAGTGTTATTTATATACCATGATAACACGAATGAGTCTATTTGTCAATCAAAAACTGCGAAGTTTATACCATGATAAATACATTTAGTAAATAACTTTAGAGAAAGAACATTATGCCATTATTCGCTGGTTTTAGTACTAAAAATAAAAAAGCAATCAATCACGAGTTGACTGATAAAGATTTGATTATTGAAGATCTCATGAATCATATCATGACTCGTAAAGGCGAACGTGTGATGTTACCTAATTATGGATCTATTATCCATGATATGTTATTTGAACCATTAACATCTGAAACAATTGAGTTGATTGAAGAAGATTTGACAGAAATTATAAAAGATGATCCGAGATGTAACTTCCTAAGTATTGATGTTACTGATTCTGACCACACCATTAGCGCCGCAGTGCGCCTTGAAATTCTACCATCGAAAGAGACAGTAGAATTAAGTATAGATTTAGAGAGAGAATAATATGAGCCAAGAACGTACAGACAATTTATTTGCAAGTGAGAGTTGGACAGCAGTATACACTGCATTTACCAACATCAGTCTTAAAGCATATGACTTCGATACAATTAGAGAAGCCCTGTTAGCATATACAGTTCAGACTTATCCTGATAAATTTAATGACTTCATTGCAAGTTCAGAATTCGTTGCGATTCTAGATTTGGTCGCATACATGGGACACAGTTTAGCATTCAGACTGGACATGAACACTCGTGAGAACTTTATGGACACTGCTGAACGTAGAGCAAGTATTCTACAGATGGCAAAGACGTTGGGTTATAATAAGACTAGGCCAATCAATGCGAAAGGTTTTATGAAGATTACTAGTATAACAACCGATGAGGGAGTTCTTGATAACGAAGGTGTTACATTGGCTGGCAAGAACGTCAACTGGAACGACAGTAATGATATAGATTGGTATGAGAACTTTATCAGTATTCTAAATGCTTCATTCTCTGGTACAACTAAGATTCAGAATCCATCATCTACATTGACTATTTCAGACGTTGAACATTCTGTGTATAATATAAATGAAGATATTACTGCAAAAAGTGTAAACTATCCGTTCACATCTAACATCAATGGAAAGAGTAGGGGCTTTGAAGCAGTATCGGTTTCATTAGACACTGAGAACACGAAGATTAGTGAAGCAGAACCAAAAACAACAAATAAATTTACAATAGTCAATAGAAATGATAACTTGGGTTCGGCAAGTGACAGAACTGGATTCTTTGTTTATGCAGTTGCGGGCTCACTTGAATACCAAGATTTCTCTTATGCTACCAAAATATCAAACAGAATAGAAACAATAAATGAAACTAACATATCTAACTCAGATGTGTGGGTACAGAAAATAGACTCAGCAAGATCATATGTGTCAACAGTAACGTCAATTGATAACGATACTAGAGAGACCGCGATATATAATAGTTTACGAACTGGGTCTGGCGATATCGTGAGTATAAATTCTATAGATAATAATGGAATTGAACTACATTATCCAGATGGCCTGTTTGGCAATGCCGCCGTCGGCAACTACAGAACATGGTACAGAAAAGTTGATAATGACAATTTCTCTGTAAACTCTAATGACATTATTAACAAAATTATAACAATTCCGTATATTGGAACTGATGGCAGAACTTACAGACTTTCACTAACAATGTCAAGCACAATTGACTTTGGTGAAAACTTTGCTGGTGAAACATATACAAGTGTACGCAGAATTGCTCCAAGAAATTATTATTCACAAGATAGAATGGTCAATGCACAAGATTATAATGTGTATCCATTATCGTTGGGAAACAATGTAGTTACTAAAGTAAAATCAGTAAATACTTCTTTCGCTGGTAACTCTCGCTTTTATGAAATGGACGATGTACTTGGGCATCACTCTAACTTGAGTGTGACTGGTTCAGACGGAAGTCTATTTGTTGAAAATGATAATGTCTCAATCTCCTTGAGTTATAATAAACTACAAGGAAGCAGTGATAACTTTATACGAAACGAATTGACTAAAGCATTAAAGCATCCAAGTTTATTGAATAGTTACTTCCACAAGTACAATGGCGACTCTAGTGTAGTTAGGACACCGTCATCGGGATATTCAATTACTGGTAACGGAACAAAAATTTTATTACCAGTCGCATTGGCAGTGACAGATGAAGCACTAGAAGGTGACTATGTTGAATTACTAATGACTAATTCTCAAAAATCTATATGGGCAGAGGTTAAAACAGTATCGACTGATAAACTTACTATTACATTAAGTAAATTTATTCCAGAAGTTGGAACAGTTATAAAAGTGGTAAGGGGATTTAGAACTAAATTTACGCCAACAGAAATTACGGATATTAAGACAGTAGTTGATAGTAACGCAGAACAGAAATTTGTACTAAAATGGGCATTAAAGACTGGCGAAACAAACAAACGAGAATGGCAAAGACATACAACTATAGATGTCCCTGTAGAAGTCCATATTACATTTAATTATAATTCTGGCATTAGAGACAATGAATCAGAATATACTGCTACATTTACTGGTAAAAAGGTAGCATTCGAAAGTAGAGACCAAGTTAAGTTTTTCTATGGTAACAAAACTAGTATAATTGACAATGAGACTAATCTAAAGACTCAAGATACTATTCATCTCAATTATCTAAAAGAGGGTGGCACGCCAGTTGATGGAACGGCTACAGAAGATCCAGATAAGAAAGTCACAGTTGGACAAGTTCAGATATCATCACCTCAGGCGGGCAATGGCACAAATGGTGCACCAGTTGGGGGCGCAATTTTTGATGCCGAATTTATACATAGTGGCGCACCAACTACTTATGCGTTCGTAGAAGACAACGATTATGGTGATAATGTGAAATATAAACATCATCTAGTGTCTCCCGATGGAATTCAATATCTACTCACTAGTAATCTTGCTGAACGAACCGCTTTATTTACTTATCCTGTGAACCATAATGATAAAATTATAGGCACAACAGGTGAGTATAAACTCTCAATGCCAATAGATGACCTAACGATATACACTCCTTCGTTATCGACTCCAATTACAGGTGGAACGGATGTCGAGGTAGTTGTTTCGTCAATATTTCAAAAATCTACAGACCGCGTTTTGTTTTTAGAGGGATACACTGGTAATGTTGGTGCTTCTAATCCATCTCATTCGACACAAACATCTAGTCAACTATTTGATATCGGATTCAAGGGTGAGTCATCGTTGTCTTACTTTGGTTCTGCTGGTGATAAATTCAAATGGTTAGATGAAAGTGATGCACTATCAGTAGCAGGGTACACAGAAACAACTGAGTTTGTTACTACTGGAGATGACACAGGATATATATTTACTATGTCAACTGCCGCATCCGCTAAGTACAATGATTTAGATACTGATATTTACTTTAAGCAATATGCTTACTCAGAATTTACAATACCAAGCCCAACTACTCCACTTACTGTTGATAATATAGTACTTCGAGATAGTAATAATGTCATACTTGATAATAAGCATATAACAGTTGATGTCGTGCCTAGTACTACTAATTATAAAGTTGTTTTCTGGACATTAAACGTGTCAGTCGGAGCACTTATTGATGTGTTTATAGGCAGCACAATTGTAGATGTGAGTTCAATTGCAGATTTCTCTATCAGAGTAACAGCCACATTTGGTCTATCAGTTGGCTCAACATCAACGAGTACTACATACGGTACGTCCTCATCTTATGTGTACGATGACTACGTGACTAACGAAGGATACACTGATAATACAAAAGTTAAACTATTGACTTCTGATACCAATGATAATCCATTTGCTATGCTTGATATTATTCGCACAGACGAAAAGATTGTAATGGAACGATACACTGTTAATAATGTAAAATATGAAAAGGCTTCATCAGTTGCCGTTGCCGCCACGGGACCAACTGGAGTACCACCAAGTGCAACAATATACTATAATACAACTACTTCTAATTGGTGGATACGTGAAGCCGGGGGATGGAGTTTACTAGAAGGATATGTAGACCAATCTACTGTAACGCCACTATTGAATCAAATGAGTTACAACAGTATTCAGTACCGAGTAATAGATGGTATTACATTTGTTAAAGATGAGTTTACAAGTTTTAGATGGGACCATTACGCTGACTTAAACAAGCGAATCGATCCTAGTACTAGTAATATCATAGATATGTATGTTTTGAGTTCTGATTATGTTAGAAAAGTAAACGAATGGGTAGCAAACGATTTCTTGACTACAACTCCAGTTGCTCCTAATAATTTCGAATTAACAAAGATAATGAATAGCATCGAACCAAAGGGTTCAATTGCTGACCATATTGCTTATATTCCAGTACAGTTTAAGTATCTATTTGGTTCATATGCAAGTAATGAGAATCAAGCAATATTTAAAATCATTAAAAAGTTGGGAACTGGATATACTGATAGTGAAATTAAAACAGCAGTATCTTCTAAAGTAAATGAATACTTTGCAATCAACAACTGGGACTTCGGTGCAACATTCTATTTCTCAGAACTGGCAGCGTTCTTGCATAAAGAACTTGGCGATTATATTTCAAGTGTAATTATTACTCCGAAATATGCTAATGGCAACTACAAAGATCTGTTAAGTATATCATGTGCATTGAACGAAATATTCATGGCAGTGACGACATCTAATGATGTAAAAATAATAACACAATTAGCGCAATCTGAATTGGTAGGCAAATAATATGGCAAAGAAGATTTATGACTTTTTACCGAGTCATCTAAAGAACGATGAGTTAGAAACGATATTCGAAACTACACTCGACCGAGTGTTCTCTACTGGTGAAATGGAGAAGACAAAAGCATTTGTTGGCAGAAAGGAAAAGGGAATATATAACAGCAATGATATATATCTATCATATCCGGAACAGGCGTACGCAAGAGATAATTATGGCCTTGAACCAACATTCTCAAATCAAGATGCAACCGATAATGTATTCTATGATGATTTACTTAATGCAATGTATAATAAAGGCGCATTAACCAATGACCATAGAAGATTATTCAAGAGTACATTAGATACCGTAAGTTTACCAATAGACATAGATAAGTTTGTCAACTACAGTATGTATTACTGGATTGAGCCTGGATTTACTACTGATACAAGTAAGCAGATGTCAACAAAAAAACATTACATTACTATCGATAAGGGTAATGATGATTTTTGGAGTTCTAATAATTCTTGGTACCACCACGATGATATTAAGAATTTAATCGCCAATGGCGATTCTGCTTTTATGTCTCAAGCACTAAGACCTATTATTGAATTTGATAAGAACATCGAGTTAAGTACTACTAGTGTCGCGACCACAGTGGCATCTTCGTTTACTGTTCCTACATTTAAGTCATATGACTCTACTGGAACAACCCAACTTGCCGACATAAAAATATTTCATTATGTAACAAGTACCAACTATGCGCTAGACAGTGTATTAGTATTTCCAATGGAAAATCTTGAGCCCGTCGGACCAAAGAAAATGACAGGAGATTATCAAAGTGAATTTGTATTTAAGATAGATTTGAACGAAACTTCAACGTACTTGTATGATAATGTAACATACAAGAAGTTGTATATCAAATCAACATTTGATTATCGTAACCTTCGCCAAGAAATAGGCGATAGTATAGCACTGACAGATATTGAATTACTTCAATCAGCAAAAAATCTTAACACAATTGATTTATACGTTGACGGACAAAAACAAATAAACAACTACGTATATAATAGTAATACGAATATTATATCAATGGACGAATCAGTCAGTGGCAACGTATATGTTGATTATTGCACTGCGTTGCCAGTAGTGTACGATGGGGCGACCGTGTTTCAGCGTATCAATCCAGCAGTTGAATATAATGTAGATAACAAGCCATATTATAGTACGGAAGAAAATCCAGTAGATCTGCCATACTCTCTCGTCTATGAGCATCTTGTTCGTATACTTGAGACCGTGCCAGCGTTAACTGGCAGCCCAATATCAAATAATAATTACAGAACTAGTGGAACAAATACAGATAAACTAAGACACGCGAATCAAGGAAGTGTACTTATTCGTAACACAGTTGATGTTAAAGAGGCATATTTTGCACTAACACGAGATGACTACGACCCAATTAAAGCAACAGAATTTTTATCTGGTGCATACAGTGGTTATAAAAATAAATTATTAACTACGATTATTGCTATATTGGAATCAAGTACTAATGATACAAAAACTGATTTACAACTTTTAGATGAAGCGATTAGTATTATTTCTCTAGGAAAACATAAGAGTGTGAGTATCTTCAGAGATAGTGGAATGATGAATTTTGGCGAGAATCAATCTCATTACGAAACACTTGACATCATTGTCACAGTCGGCGCGACAGAACAACGCATGCCATCGTTTATCAATACAATATTAAACGACAAAGATATTGTTGTTATTCTAAACGGTATCACAAAAAAATTACGGGTAGACTATACTTTATCATCGGGCGCAACAGAAATAACTTTTAAATCAGTATTAACTGCCGCAGATAAGTTGACTATCAGACACTATACTAATATAAAAGAAACATATATACCACCGAGTGCAACTTCGTTGGGAATTGCCCCAGTTTATATCCCACGTATTATAACAGATACAGAATATAGTTCTCCTGTTTCATTTATTCAAGGACATGATGGCTCATTGGTACCTACGTTCGGCACCCGAATTGATAATATTCTTCTTACGTTTGAGACTTTAATATTTAACAATTTACCAGACAATAACAGTACTAAAGTATCTAGTATGAATTACGGATTATACGGCACTGCTATCACTGAGTATTCGAACGTTGAAAAGAAGTATATCATGTATCCATTCTTTAAGAAATGGATGATGAGAAATAGCATTGACAATCTAGACAACACCGAATTTGATGATGTCGATTATAAGACGTGGAACTACAGAGCAAAAGACGAAACTATTAGTGGACACTGGAGAGGACAACTAATAAATGCGTACGGCACAGATAGACCAATACAAGAACCTTGGAAAGCATTAAAATTATCTCAGAAGCCAACGGGATTTGATACAACCTATGGCACAGATTACACTTTAGTTTCGTTCTGGACAACATTGATATCAACTAATTTTTTAGATTGTCCAGTGCCAGTGTGGGATATCAGTAACGCTCCTACTACAGCAGATATTGGAAAACTAAAATCGCCAAGTGATTTATTCTTTAACAGTTCTATCCCATCAAGTGACACCACAATGAGCCAAGCATGGGAATTTGGAGATAATTCTCCAGTAGAACTTGCGTGGACAAGAAGTAGTGAATTTGCTTTTGCTGAATTTACATTAATGTTGTTGTCTAGTCCTTTCGAAGTGATGTACAATTATAATACAGAGATAAAAGAAATTATCAAGTATTCTAATAAAAATGAAGGCATCGACACTGATGTTGTTCTTGCTGATAAAGACAAGTATTCATTCAAGTTGGGCTCTAAGTTAGGCGGATTTGTTAATAATTTCAAACTACAATCAGAAAACAATTCATTATCGAATAGTAGATTTTCTGAAATACCAACAGACAACTATGATTTAATTGTTCACGCTGGCGTACCAAATAGAAGTGAATTCTTTAGTGCTATCGTACTAGAAAAGGTATCATTAGATTCACCATATCCTGTTTATAGTCATGCAACCGCAGTACATTCAACAAAGTTTTATGTTAAGGACGATATTGTACTAAACACTGGCGATAGCAAATACTATAAAAGAAAAACAACAGGCATTTCTACAAAAGAATCTGCCGGCATAATCACATTTGATTACAGCAGTTGGACACTTATATCACAACCAAAGACTAGTAAATTCGGATTTCAAGTACACGGATACGATGAAATCAATCCAACATTCTATTCAATGGGTTGGGACAAATCAAGTGGCAAGAAAGTATTTTCAACAGCAGGTGAAAAACTTGCTCTAAAACAATGGCAGTCTGGTGAATATTATAGACTAGATTCGTATGTATTATGGAACGATACTCCTTATGTGTGTCTTACTAATCACACTGCAACTTCGTTATTTGACGATAACGTTAAAGATTGGAAAGCAGTAGTAGAATGGCCAACAACAAATAAAACAAACGCAAATGGTTATAAAGAATTAGTAGATGATACTATAAAGAATTATAATTATGGCGATATCTTAGAAACAGTAGATGACGTTGCTCATTTAATTATGGGTTACCAACATTACTTAAAATTGGTAGGGTGGGAATTCACAGACACAGAACAAAGCGGTGATATCATAGATTGGGAAAATCTGTTGTACAAGTTCTTAGATTGGCAGACTGAACAACATTCTGTTGGAGACTTTATTACATTGACTCCGTTGTTGACGGGTGGTAGTTTCAATGCCACTTATGGTGTTGCGAGTGTAGCCACTGAAACATTCAAGAATTTTTACAGAGTAGTAGACTCATCGGGTAGACTTATTCCGAGTACTGAACTTGATTTTCATACAGACGGTGCCAAATTATCGTTCACTAGTAATGTTTCTATCTATGGAATGAAAATAGACGTAAGAGACATTGAACATGCATTTGTTGTTGATAGAATCGATAGTTACGATGATGTTATATATGATCCACATACTCACACTCGTAATCTTCGTATGCAAATTGATTGTAACCGAACAGTAGATTGGGATGGAACTATGTCTGTTGATGGATATCTGATACACGACAACAAGTTAATACCAAACTTTGACACAATGATTGAAGAAACTCGTCATTATCGAAATACAATTGTCGACCAAGGATTGTCGATTGTTAACAAATTAAAATCGAATCATATGGGATATACGACTAGATCGTACTTGTCTAATCATGGAATTGAAAGAGAATCGCAACTAGAATTCTATAAAGGATTCTTATCTCACAAAGGAACAAATTCAAGTATTAATAGAATTGTTAATAAAAACAGTAACTTCAAAGATATCAAGCATTCTGATATTTGGGCAGTTAAGTTAAGTGATTATGGACATGAATCAACAAATCTTGTAATGACAAAAGATGTAGTAGTCAACGATATGATTAGTGATCCATTCTTAATAGAATACGAGAATATAACAAAAACATTTGTTACTGAAACTTCAAAACCCACGATAGCAATTAAGACCGCGGGATATGTTGATGCTACTGACGTGAACTACATAACTAACACTCAGAGTGATTTAGTGAATTTATCAACATCAACCAATACTCTTTACGAGGGAGATACGGCATGGGTCCAGTTCGATCCAGACCGAGATTGGGATGTGGTACGATTAAGTGAAGTAGCAGAGATAAGTTACGTTGGAGAAACGGCTGACAATCAATTATACATTGGAATGATTAATGAGATAGAGTCAACTTTCATTGATAAAGCAATTTATCTAAAGATTTCAGGCGCTGAAATAGACCCAACAATAGATGGATATTATTTACTTGCTGCCAATGGAACAAAAACAGTGAGTAGTAGTACTATTTACGAATACTTAGTATATGAAGAAGATTTTGAGCCAGTAATTGTTGAAATAGATTCTTCAACTACTAATAGTATCTTTGTTCCGACGAATGCGGATTCGGGAATTGAAGCAATTGGTTCGGTAAGCAACCCTGTATTCACTAATAGTGACATACTAGTTGTTGATGGAACGAGTTTCACTTACACACCAGCATCTGCTTCAACCTCTGGAATCTCGATACTAGGAACAGTTGCAAATCCAACAGTATCAGAGGGAGAACAAGCAAGATTTGTTATTTACAATAACGGTGGATTAGTAGAGAACGCACAGACTACCGTAACATTTACGGGCACAGTTGCACCAACTACATCTGTGTTTGCTGGATTATATAATGACCAAGTAACGATCGACGGCACGACTTTAACAGTAGACTATAGTTCTTCTGCTGGAATTTCATTAACTTCAAGTGCTACAAAAAGTTCAACACTTACTACGGGAAATACTGTTGCAATAGATGGAACAACAAAGACAGTAGCACCGTTGACTTTGACTGGAACAGTAACAGCGCCAGTAATGACAGCAACAAAACCATTATCAATTAATGGACAAGTTGTTACACTTACTAATGGAGATACTCTTGCTGAAATTATTACAGCAATTAATGGGACATCTACTATCGTACTTGCTAGTAACTCTGGAACTAATGAACTAGTTCTAACTACTTCATCGCCAGAATTAAATATGTCCGGCAGTGCTTTACAAGACTTGGGATTATCTACTACTACATTGTACTATGATTCAAAACTAGACAATCTAGTATCTGAACTTAATACTATAAGTAATATTATTTGCTTGATTAGTGGTAGTAATATGACCATAACCAGTTCTGGTACTTCAATGATTATCTCTGGAACAGCATTATCTGAACTGGGCATTACAGCAGGCTCTTATGAAGCGAATTCTAGTCCAACCACAACAAGTGTTGTTTCTCAGATAAACGCACTAAATATATTGGGCGTATCCGCCGCAGTTGTAACTGGTACAATTAAAATAACAAGTACAAACCATAACTTAGATATAGTTGAAGTAACTGTAGGCGCGATGGGGAGATTGGGATACGCTACTACTACAGTGGCAGTAAATGCTACAGATAACATTATAAGTGATTTAAACTCTCAGGTATTCGCATCATCATCGTCTACTGCGACCAAATCTGATAGACAGATATTAATAACAAGTTCTGAAAGTAGTATAGTTGCCAGTAATATCATAGGAAATTCTCTATCTGATATTGGAATAACTGTTGGTACATATTCAAATACATCAGTATTAAGTTCTTCTGCTATCGCCTTCGCAGGACAAATTACAGATTCGGTCAACAACACGACTGGTCTTTCTGTCAATTTATCAAGTGATGGCAGAATGATATTCACTCACACTGGGGTAAGTATGTCGTTTTCAGGCTCAAGTGAATTGGTATTAACTAAGATAGGACTTGTAAGGGATTACTCGAACGTAACGAGTAGTGCTAATTACAAAGCAATGCTTTGGAAATCTATTAGATACACTCCGGGATTTAACGGTAATACATTTACTGAATTCTACACTAATCTAGGATTGAACAGTGCGAGTAAATTATGGGCAGATGATTACGAGGACAGAGGTTGGGCGGTGCTTAATAGAAGTGTCAGTCCAACAACAGTTACCGTTTTCGCTAGACAGTCAAAAGTCATTGACACCAATTTAACAAAAAGATTAATAGTAAAAGATGGCGACAACTTCATTAATCATCAAATATATGATCCACTTAACTTAAAAATGCCAGGCTCTATTGTTTCTAAATTAGATTACGTAATATGGACTGATCCTGCGAGTTACGACACTGTTACTAGTTCTGATATCTGGTTAGATGAGAAGTTGGGCAAAATATGGTGGGACACAGACTTAGCAAGATTCTATAGATACAACGACTATGGTGATAAGGATGGAAATTTAAACATCAATTACGTGAAGAGACACTGGGGATTATTAGTGCAAAACTCAACAGTAGTTATAAAGAAATGGACAAAATCTAGAATCTTGCCAATCGAAACACCAATATATAATACTAAGAAATATTACGATGATGCCGCGGGTAAAGTAGTTACAGACTATTTCTATTGGTCATCGACTAGTGCTGATGTCATTGAACTTGTGATGTTGATTTCTGCTGGCGGCACTAAGAATAAATTTATACCAGTTGGTCCATCGAGTGTTCTTATTAGTAATAATGCTACTTCATATAACAGCGAGACAATACATACGACATTACATTATCAACAAGAGACTGGAATCCGTAAGGCTCACACTGATTGGGAAATGTTAGCAGAGAATTCAGATACAACTGTACCAGTCACATTCTTGAATGATATGATCGATTCTGTATCTAATCTTACAATTGAAGAGACACACACAAGTAAACTTACTGATTCTGAACTAGGCAAGGGTGTTTCGCCAGTCGGTGATGTCAACCATGCAAAAATTCTTATTTCGTGGATTGCAGGACTAGATATCGATAGTATAGTAGTTACGCTTGATAGTAACACAGTAAAAGCGAGTCATTTAAGTATCGCCGGTTCAATCTTAAAGATATCACAATCACACTCTATGGTGAAAGGCGATGTACTGCGAGTGTATAAGATAGGAACTAAGACAGATAACTGGTTTACAAACAATACAAGTGCTAGGGGCAATTTCACTTCGGTTGTAAATACTGCGATGAGTAGTCAGTTGCTAGTAAGTGAGTATCCTAAGTACGCAGAGTATATAAACACAGATGATATTATCTTTAAACTAAGTGATTGGTATCTAAATGACAATTACAAAACAATAGATTCATTCTCGTATGTATCGACTACTAGAAATTTTGATATGGATCTGGAGTATAAAAATGGAATAAAATCATTTAAGTTAACACTTCCACTAGATTCAGAAAATGGCATCCCAGCACATGATGAATATTTCTTTGAAGAAGATAACATATTAAAATTGGTTAACAAAAGTGATAGTGCGTTGAATGTATCACTTGATGATATAGTGTATCCAGAACAATCATATAATGTCTATTATAATAATGCAGTCGGAATTCAAATTCAAGAATTAATGAATATGATCAAGGATTATTCTACTACTTCTTTTATTAATAGTATATTCTTTTCTATGATAGATTATCTCTACACCGAAAAGACTTATCCTGCTTGGTTGTTTAAAACAAGTTATATAGATTTGAATTTGTATAATCGAGATCTTAAACAACATGCAGTGTATCAACGAGATAGCGAAGAAGATATATTAGAATATATCAGAGAAGCAAAGCCATATCATGTTAAAGTGCGAGAAATTACTCGGACTACTGCAACTAGTGATAAAGCAATACTGGCTGCAACGGTAGATGAAAAGATGCATCTTACCTTGGGATTTGGTGAACATAGCAGATATGAAGAAACATTGTATGATGGCAATACAAGTGGCACAGCGGATACAACAGATGATATTTTTTGGGGCAACACTGGAGACCTCGACCAGGGATCACTTCTAAGATACCGACCAACACATACTGCATCTTCAACCGGATTTGATACTGGGTTCGTAAGATTTGATGGATTGGAATCAACGATACTGAAGTTAGAAACGTACTCTGATATTATCTTTGATCGAACAACTGGTGCACCATTGTCACACTCTGAAAATATTGTTGACACCTTATTGTATGTTTATGATATTCACGGACGAGGATATAGTATCAAAGCCACACCAGCAGGAACTATTTCAGCGTTTAATGGAACAACTCTCACTGTATCTAATCCAGGTGATTTTGATGAAACAGTGTCGAATGCTGATAAGAAAATGATAGCCCTACAAAAAGCCAATAGTTCAGACATGGAATTCATGTTATACGAGAATTTCGATTTTGCGAGTGAAGTGATGACAATCAGTGATAGAATGTTATACAACAACACAGTGCATGAATTTGTAGACGGAAGTATAGTATATGTACTTGATACTCCTTCACCAATAGTTTTACAAGACTTATAGTGTAACTTATCATCTTTGATGAAAAGCATAAATACAATGTAAGATAAATATAATAAAGACTCAACCAAAGAGACGAATAAATGTTTAATGACAAAATAGACTCACAAGTAATCGGTACACTGAAAATCTACGATAAAGATAGTGGAGAAATGCTTGTGCAAAAGAAAAATGCAATACACCCTGGAAACATGGCGTATGTTCTTGCATCGGCACTTGCAGGCACGCCAACAAGTGTGAATAGTGCTGGTACTACTGGACCAAGTATCAATTGGATGGCGTTTGGTAACGGAGGAAGTGTATCTACTACTACACTTTCATATAAGTCACCAAGAGTATCTACAATATATGATACTCAATCGATAATAGCGAGTAGTTCGTCATTATATTCGCCGAAGTATGAACAAGAGATATTAGCAGTTGGTAAAACTGTATCTTATCCAGGGCAGCCGTTAGACGGTGACCTAAAAGTGCCAAACAACACAGCAAAAGTGAAATTTAGTGTGGAAGTATCTCACGCAAAATACGCCGCCGATGCACGTCAAGGTAGCGAACTTATACCAGCGAGTGATAGTTCGACTGATACCACCGCAGTAGCCGCTTTTACCTTCGATGAAATTGGATTATTATCTGGTGTCACTAATGCGGGTGTATTAGAAAAAGAAAAAACATTAATGTTAACACATGTGACTTTCCATCCTGTGTTGTTGGCAGCAAATCGAACGATTGTAATTGACTACACGATTACAATTCAAATTAGTTAAAATTTAGGAGTATAACAATGGCTTCAGGCTCAACAATACATAACGCGGATTTAAGCAGTCTTCGTAACAAGATGAATACAATACTGAACGGGACTGGAGTACTGGGTGGTTATAACCAATCACACTCTGTCGCGGCAAACCCGGTATCAGGTGCATTAATTGATGATTCGTACTTAGATTCACTTCATAGTGCGGCTACAAAGATAGCAAATTTTTACAACATATCAAATCCATTCACTGCGGTAAACGCAGGAACAGTGGTAAACTGGTCACATTACGGAAGTAGTGCAGCCTCATTTGAATCTTCAATCAACTCAAGATTCGTTGCGCCATGGTCATATGCGACTGGATGGGACACTAGTGTTCAGAATGAAACATCTCAAACTGTATCTAACTGGAACGGTTCGCGCATACAAATAGTACGCACTACATTTACTTCAACAGCAGTTATGGACGCATGGTTCGCCGCGGGTGGCGAAATTCGAGTTTCAGCATCACATAGTGATACAACTTCTAATCAACAAGGAACTTCTTGGGAACAACTTGCTAGTGAAATGGGAACATATAAAATCTCAGCAAACGCTACAGTAACTAATACAGATACATCTACTAATAAAAAGTATTCAGATTTAACTGGCAGTTACGTACTTGTCAAGCGCGAATATGCAAATGACTCTGATTACAGTGCTAACCAAATTACAATCCATGCATACAAGTCTGGTACATCTATTTACGTGAAGACTACATTAAACGATGCTCACGTGGCTCGTACAGGTGGTGGCTCAGGTTATAATGGTGCATGGTCGTGGACTGGTACTGACTCTGTTCCTGGAACATCAACAGTAACAGTTGCGTCACTTAGAATGACGAACCCTGCTGGTTCTGTTAGTATTGCAAATCCATCATTTACTGTAACAGACAATCTATAATCTGTGTTAGCGAGAGATAGATGTCTATACCGCAAAGCTATAATTTAGGAGGTAAAATTCGTGCTTCGGATTTTAATCTCTTTGCTAACGATATAAATGACATTGTAGGTACTGGCACAAACGATTCGGGTTATGGTCAAGGTCATCTCGTTGTTACCAACGCTGTAGTAGGCGCATCAGTAACAGCATCATTGTGGGATGAACTCTTGACTTCAATCAAGTATGTTGCCAGACACCAAGGAACATCAATAACAACTCCAACTAACACATCAGATGCTAGTTGGCCATCGCCTACTCGGCTCATTGAAATATTCCCAACACTTACGGCTGATATAGCAACTATTGTATCTAATAAATTGAATAGCAGTTTATCGTATATGACCATAAATGCTAATAAGATTTCATCATCAGAGACTTACATAGATCCACTTGATGGCATTCCTAACTGGACATCAGCATCTCAAGTGTTCTACGAAGCAAATATAACATACCCAAATGCCAATGCACGTAGACACTTTTTTAATGCGGGTGGCGAAATAAGATTTGATGCTGTGCTTAGTGGGGTAGATGGCTCTCATGCACAGAGTGTAGATTGGCAAACATTGTTGAGTGACATCGCCACTGTAAAAATGGGACATACTGCAACTGAGAGTTCAGCAAGTGTCGGCACTCCTGGTGTAGGATTCAATAATCTTACTACAAGTTATACATTAGTATATACAAAGGGTGGCACTGGAAATTATTCTGGCAACCAATTGAACGTTCACGCAAAACTTAATGGCACTACGGGCATTGACTTTAAACTCGCTTTCGATGAAATTTATCCCGCCGCAACTGGAACATGGAGTAACCCACCTGATAGTGGACCTTGGACTGGCACGGACTATGTTGCTGGATTACTAACTGTCACATTAGATGAACTTAGTCCGTCTGATTCACCGGATGGAGTGTCTCTTCCATCACCAACTTATTCACACATTTCTCAACTATAAGACTTGACTTTTAGGGCATTTTGCTGTATTATTAATACTAATATAGGAGAAAACCATGACAGTCATTACCAACGAAGCAGGCGTTATACAGCCTTCAGATGAAGATTTAAAACGACTAGAGAAAGCGTTAGACTTTTCTAACACTATGAAGACGTTTAATCTATCAAAAAACAACCTCAAAGTTAAAACACAAAACTTACTTAGTTACAGTACTTCAGGTGGCTCGTTCTCCGTTGACCAATCATTAATATCTTTTATGAACTTTGTGGTTTCAAGTGGTAAAACTGAAATCTCATTGCTTGATAAAAATGATATCCCAATTCGCATAGAAGATACTGAAAAGTTTCTAGATGAAGTCTCAAGTTTATATTTTGAAGTAGTGAATGATTACTACAATGAATATCAACAACTCCGTAGTTCACGCAAAATAGAAAAAGTCTTAGAGATTTAAATATGAGTAAGGGTATAATAATATTTGCTCAAAATAATGAGTACGTTAACTATGCTGAAACTGCCTGCGCGTGTGCAGGTTTTGCCAGAAAGAATCTTTCGTTGTTTGATGAAATTTGTCTAATCACTAATACTGAAACATTAGAGCAAAATGAAACATTAATCAATGAATATTTTGACAGAATAATTGTTACTGATTCTTTTCAACCTGACAATATAAGACTGTTTAAAGACACTCCAGATAAGACAGAATACGCATCCTTCAAGAACATGTCTAGGTCCGAAGTATACGAACTCTCACCGTATGATGAGACATTGGTCATCGATGGCGATTACTTCATCATGAATGATGTATTGGACCAAGTATGGAATAGTGTCAATGATGTTATGATTAATTGTCATTATCGAGATGTATCTGGGAGACACGCAGAGCATATAGAATACATTGATAACTTTAGTATTCCAATGTATTGGGCAACTGTTGTATATTTTAAAAAATCTGATTACGCGGCAAGTCTATTCACGCTAATAAGTCACATAAAACATAATTACAAGTATTACTATTACCTGTATAACTGTAGTGGTTCATTGTATCGTAATGACTTTGCATTCTCGATGGCACTTCATATACTAAATGGTAGTGTGGCATTTGATGTACCTGCGTTGCCAATTACATATCTCAACAACAGTTTTGACATTGATGATATCTTTCGAGTTAATTCTCATAACGATATTATAATGTATTGCGCGGACGCAGAAAGAATTACAGATCATATTCTAACAAGATTCACAAATACTGATTTGCATATTATGAACAAGAAGGCGATAGCACGATTTATTGATGACTTCTTATTGTACGGAGAAAAAGTAAAATGAGCAAAGGATATATAACTATCGCACAAAATAGTGGAGATACCGATTATTTGGAAATGTCTTACGCACTTGCTCTCAGTCTAAAAGCAACACAAGAGAACAGTAATCTTTGTGTATGCGTAGATGAAGAAACTAAGAAACTGATTACAGACAAGCATGTACAAGCATTCGATAAGATTGTTGATATTCCCTGGAACGATGATGCTATCGGAGACAAGTGGAAGATTCACAATAAGTGGAAATATCCACATATGACTCCGTATGATGAAACTATTATACTTGATAGCGACATGTTATTCACTACTAGCGTAGATCATTGGTGGCAGTATCTTGCTAAGAGAGATGTATGGTGTTGTACTAATGTCAAAACTTTTAGAAACGAAGATGTAACAAGTGACTATTACCGAAAGAAGTTCACACAATTAAATCTTCCAAACGTGTATAGTAACTTCACTTACTTTAAGAAGTCAGAGTTAACATTCGAGTTCTTTAAGATGGTCGAGTTGATTATGACTCATTGGAATGTATACTTCGATAAGTTTCTAAATGGAGTAGGACAAAATTGGATGAGCGCCGATGTTGCTTATGCGTTAGCAATTCAACTGTTAGATATCGAAGAAGAGACATGCGACTATACTATTAAAGATGTTCCTACGTTTGTTCATATGAAAAGTATGATTCAAAATGTACCAGTAAATCAAATAGAAAGTAACTGGACGAAAAGTATCACTAGTGAACTAAGCGATGACTTACAAGTTAAGATTGGCAATTTTACTCAAACATTACCATTACATTACGTTGAGAAAGATTGGATGGATGACAGTAAGATTGTACAACTTGAGAGGGCACAATAATGTTAAGTGTTATAGAAAAAACTGATTCATGTCGTGCTGTGTATTTCGACAGCATCAGTAAGATCACTCAGATAACAAATCAAATTCAAGATACAAAAGATTTATTTGCATATTTCGAGTTTGAAACAATCAAGCCATTCCTTGAAGGCACACTCAAGTTCTCTGACCACATAGTCACTCGAACAGCAAATCCATTGATATATGAAATTATAAAAACAAAAGTTGATATTAATCGAAGAAATAAAGACAATCAACTGCACAAAATAACAACAACAAGTGGTGCTGATATTTTATTATACATCGAAAATGATGAGTTAGTATTTGAAGCAAGTGAAAGTTTAAAGAAAAGTATCGGAATTGATCCGAATCAAGTAGTGACAGTAGCGGGAAAAACAGAACACGTATTTTTTGTTACGTACAAAGATAAGCCAGAGTTCTTAATCAAGACTGTTCTAGTTCCATTTTCTGAATTGCTCTCTACTGGAAAAAGAGTTAAGTACGAAGAGAATAAATACAGTATAAGCGTGTATACGCAAAAGTATTTTGATAAGTATTCTTGGAGAAAAGTATGAAAACAACAGAAGTAATCATTGGCGACTTGGATGTGTTTTACATCAGTTACGATGAACCAGCAAAGGAAGAACATTGGGCAAACCTAATGATGAAGTTTCCGTTTGCAAAACGAGTTGACGGAGTAAAGGGGTTTGATAACGCACACAAAGAATGTGCAAGACAAAGTGAAACGGATAGATTTATTACTATTGATGGTGATAACATCGTTGATGACAAGTTTTTTGACCTTGCCATTGCATTTCCGCCTGACACTGACATAGAACATTCTATCATCAGTTGGAGTGCTAAAAACAGAGTAAATGGATTAGTATACGGAAACGGTGGAATCAAATGTTGGCCAGTACAACTAGTGCTAGATATGAAAACGCACGAGAACGCAGTTGACGAAACAAAGAAAGTCGATTTCTGTTGGGACTTAAACTATATTCAAATGAACAATGTGTACTCAGAAGTACTCAATGCAGGCTCACCATTCCAGGCATTCCGAGCAGGATATCGTGAAGGTGTCAAGATGGCATTAGACGAGGGCAACACGGTACCCGTTGAAGATTTCAAGAAACGTATTTGGCCAAAGAACTACGAGCGATTGATTACATGGTGTAATGTCGGCGCAGATGTAGAGAATGGTCTATGGGCTTGCTATGGCGCACGATTGGGATGTTATGATGTAAACTTTGTTAAAGATTATAAGTTAGAAAACATTTCATCATTCGATTGGTTCAAGACGTACTTCGATGAAGAGATTGCTCCTTTAGTTGCAGGCGGCGATATGAAATGTTCTAGAACAGGATTAGTATGGGATTATGACAAACTATTTGATGAGTGTATCCGTGTTGGTGATATTCTTGTTGATAAGATTGGAATGGAAATCGCAGACCCAACGCCAGAATTGAGTGCATTCTTTAAAAGAGTTTATACCAATCCACCAAGAGTTAATAATCCACTAGCAACTGAGAAGCAAACTGGCTGGGATAGATAATGGCAAATTACGATGATGATGCGGCAGTAACAAGGGGCGAACTTAATAAGTTGTCTCCATCAATGTGTATGGCAAAATGGCTCCAAGTGAGTTTACATTTACCACAAGGACGCACACATAGTTGTTACCATCCACCTACTCATCCGATTCCTTTAGAGGAGTTAAAAAAGAACAAGAACGCACTACATAACACGCAGTTCAAGTTACAAGAACGGAAAGAAATGAAAGAGGGCATTCGTCCAGAAGGATGCCAGTATTGTTGGAATGTTGAAGACGCCCCAAATCCACCAGCAGTAGTTGGCGGACCAGAACCAGAACCTAGGCTTAGTGATAGACATTATCGCTCAAGTGAATGGTGGGTCAAAGAAGCATGGGAAGAAGTAGTAGACAATGCATGGGACCACGATATTGCTCCAAGATATGTTGAAGTAAATTTCAACCAAGCGTGTAATTTCAAGTGTGCTTACTGTTCACCACATTTATCTACAGCGTGG